>Ga0256843_1003685_pt1 | contig 10532 bp, 14 predicted proteins | sample AlvinellametaG_FD_191572 | JGI IMG/M metagenome (GOLD analysis project Ga0256843, IMG submission 191572) | Pompeii worm associated microbial communities from hydrothermal vent at the East Pacific Rise, Pacific Ocean - Alvinella | ecosystem: Host-associated > Annelida > Integument > Unclassified ... | reverse complement strand
AAGGTCGTCGTCCCAACCTTTTACTTTACTTATTATACAATAATTACAAAAGATTTTCAAGGGAGATAAACTCCCGAAAATCTTTTCTCAAAGAGAGTGCTAAAGCACAAGATCGCCTTATATCCCCGTGCCTGAAGGCAGGGGCTTTACGGCGATGTTTGGTAAAAACCACAAAGTAGAAAAGGGGTCTATCCTAAATTGAAAGATGTGTTAAGAGGAGTTGTTACAGGAGCTAGTAGTGGAATTGGTAAAGCTATTTTTGAGGAGTTGAAAAGTAGTGGTCATCAGCCTTTGATACTAGAAAGTAGACTCCAAAATACAAAATCTCTTCAGAGTGAGATAAAAGATATTTTAAGCGTTGGGGATATAGATTTTTTGATAAATTCTGCAGGTGTAGGACTCTTTGAACCTCTAGAAACAATCTCCATCAAAAGAATAGAAAATTTAATCCAAATTAACCTCATCGCCCCAATCGTTCTTTCAAAGCTTTTTTTGCCATCCTTAAAAAAAACCAGAGGTAAAATCATAAATATCACATCGATTGAGGCGATAAAAGCATCAAAATTTAGCTCAATCTACTCAGCTTCAAAAGCTGGGTTGAGGCACTTTAGCGCTTCTCTTTTTGAAGAGGTGAGAAAAAGTGGTGTAGGAGTTTCAACTATTAATCCTGATTTGACAGATACAGAGTTTTTTGACAAAAATAGTCTCAAGTTTGAGCCTATCAAAGAGAGAGACTTTGTAATTGACCCGCAAGAGATTGCTAAGATTACTCTTATGATTTTGGAGAACAAAAGTGTAATCAATGATATTACGATTAGACCTCAAAAAGTCGGAATCAAAAAGAGGTAGCTTAAAATCCCTCTATTTTATCTTTTTCCTCTTTTGGCCACTCAATCCAAGCGATATAAAGTAGCAACAAACCAATAGCGATATTCAAATAACTTCCACCATCTTCAAAAAACTTCTCAAGCAACCAGTAAGTCGTTCTGCCAATTTGTGTAGGCTCTTCTAATGTTTGATTATGCGCCCAAGATGCTATCTCTTTGCCTCGATAAAATCCAATCAGTTCAGGCAGTATAAAAAAGAGAAAAATACCCAAAAAACCGCCGATAGTTCTATTTGGTTTGATAGATTTTATTGTCTGACGAAAGATTGGATTTTTGGAAATTTTTATAGCTTTTTCTTGGATTTTATCTCTCATCTTTACTTTTTTCATCCCTAAAAGCTACAATCACAAATCCAACCACACCCACAACAACAACTAAAGCGATAATTATATACAAAGCAATATCAACCAAACTCAAAACTCACTCCTACAGATATTTTGTTCTCTTAGTTGACCACAAGCTGCTGAAATATCAAGTCCTTTGGATTCTCGAATCGTGCAGAGTACCCCTTTGCTAAGAAGATACTCTTGAAACTTTTTCATACTCTCTTTTGATGGTCTTTGAAAAGGACTCCCCTCATAAGGATTGAAGTAGATTAGATTCACTTTTGCCTTGATTCCATTTAAAAGTTTAACAAGTTTTTTAGCAGATTGTAAATCATCATTCAAATCTTTTATCATCAAATACTCAAACATCACCTTTTTTCGCTGATTGACAGGAAAATTCTTGACAGCTTGGATAATAGAAGCGATATTATAAGCTTTATTAATTGGCATCAACTCTTCTCTGAGTTTATCATCTACTGCGTGAAGGGATATCGCCAAATTGATTCCCAAATCCATCTTGCCTAGCTTCTCTATCTTGCTACTCAATCCTGAAGTCGATACCGTTTGGCGATTTGGAGAGATACTCATCCCATCCATATCTGCAAAGATTTTGACAGCTTTTGCTAAATTTTCCAGATTATCCAGAGGTTCACCCATCCCCATGTAGACTAGATTGACTCTATGATTTGATGGTATTTGATTATCCTCATAGATTTTAAGAGCTTGAGCTACAATCTCCCCAGCACTCAAATCTCGAATAAATCCACCCTTAGCCGTCAGACAAAAACTACACCCTACTTTACAACCAACTTGCGAAGAGAGACAAATCGTGTAGCGTCTGTGGTGTTTTAAAGAGCCATCTTCATGAAACTCAGCCTCCTTCATCAAGAGTAAAACAGCTTCTACTGTATGATTATCATGAAGTCTAAAAAGATATTTGATACTTCCATCTATACTCTCTTGTTTTGAGACAATCTCTAGAGGCTCTAATGTAAACTCATCTTCAAGTTTAACTCTCAACTCCTTTGGGATATTTCCCATATCCAAAAAACTTTTGACTCTTTTGTGGTAGACCCAGCTAAAAATCTGTTTTGCTCTAAATTTTGGGGAGATGATTTGCCCTAACTCATCTTTGGTGAAATCTTGGATAATCTTTTTCATATTTTTCTCTTTTTTATAAGTTTTTAGACCCTAGCTCCATTGATATACTCCCCACGCCTAAAGGCTGGGGCTTTACGGCAAGGTTTGATAAGTTTTTATTTCAGTTTTTCTTGCTCTTTTCTTGCCCACTCTTTAATTAAATCTCGTTGAGACCTTTTGAGTCTTGATTCTTTGTGTACCCAAAGATAGTTAGCAGGAGGCATCCTCAAATTGATAGCATCTTCAATATCTTGATAGAGTTTCTTTTGTTTCTCTTTTGAGTAGCGATTCCAGATTGAAAAATTGAGCCAAGCTCTACCATTTTTGACATGAGAATTTACCTCCAAAGAGATTGGAGAGATTTTACTATACCAAGGCCACTTTGTATGATTTGAGTGACAATCATAGCAAGAGCTTCTCAAAATCTCCATCACCTCTTTTGGAGCTTTTATCTCATCTGCTTTTGAGGCTTTTGGTGGCTCCGGGACTCTAATTTGAATCAATTGCAGTAACAAAAGAGTAACTAAAAGCCACCCCAAAAGGTCTTTAAGAGTTTTCATTATCCGATTTAGGAGCCTCTTTTTTATCCTCTAAATCTTTACCTAAAATTGTACACTGTTTAGTAATCGCACAAGCTGGGCAAAATCCTACAGCCCCAGCAATTAGAGGAATAATCCCAAGCAAAAACCAATCATTACGAGTAACAAACCCTGCCCCAAGCAGAGCCAATCCCAAAACTATCCTAAAAGGTCTACAAAACTTTGATAACTTTTTTGCATCAATTGCCATCTTTTATCCTTTGTCAATAAATTAAACGGCAAAACTATACTCAAAAAAATTTGCTAAAATTTAACAAGGCTAAAACCAACACCTGCTTTCCAGCCCTCAAAATCCCTATTACTGATAGTTTTTTGAACATTTAGTGCTACATTTAAATCTCTTAATCTACTATCTTTTATGATTGGAATAAGAGGTCCTACTCTCCAATGTAAAGTCGAACCGACACTAACTGCACTATTAAATCCGATGACATCTGCTAGCTTTGAGTTTACAAAGTCACCTTTTACATAATGTTCAATCCAGACTGGCTGACAAAAAATTGTAGTCAACTCATTACTTCTTACTTTTGCCATTACATCAAGATAAATTCCATCTACATCATCGATGCCATTATCAAAATTCATTTTAAGATAGTGAAGATTTGATTTTAATTCAGACTTGTAGCCATAGATTGTTGGTTTGTAGACAAATCCACCATAACCATCATAGATTGAGTTTGTCGTCTCTGAATCAAAAAGTTTTTTGATTTTTTGGTCACCCTCAGAGGTCGTAAGTGGAGTTTTGGTAGTGTAATCGCCATCTGTATTCATCACTAAAGCACTACCCCCTACTACAAAACTAAAATCGCAAGTCGGATTGTATGTAAGACCGCCTCCAATTTTGTAATAAAGAGATGTAAGCTCGATATCGTCTCCTGTATCTCTTAGATTGCTATTTTCCTCTTCCATCTTAGAATAGCCTATACCACCCATTACAAATGGTCTCCACAAGTCGCCTTTATCTCCAAAGTAGTAAGGAATAGTTATTCCACTATCTGAAAGTTCTGGCTGATTACCGCCCTCTTTTCCATACTCATAATGACCACTATGAAGATTGCTACTATTTCCGATAAATAGACTCTTACCCACAAGAGATTGGAACTTATCATCGATAGAATCAGCGCTCAAAATAGAACCTATAGTCAAAACTGCTAAAGAAATCTTTAAAATATTCATAAATTTTAGGCTCAAAAAATCACCAAATAGTCTGGTAAAAAAGCCTTCTCCTTTCTTTTGTTTTTATTTTTGACATTATAGCAAATACTCTAGAGCTAGGAGCTGGAGATTTTTAACTCTACAGTAAATAGAATGAAATAGTATCGATGATTCTAATAGCTTTTGAACTGTCCTTTTTGATGAAAAAAAAGAGATTGAGATTATAGTTATAGCCAAATAGTAGCAACTAGCCATATTTTTTGACTCTTAGATAGTTTCTCTTTAGAAAAAAGATTATACTATTAAAAACAATTTAAATGATTGATTCAAAAAACAGGAGATAAAGATATATTAATAATGCAGGTTGTAGATATTAATTTGAATTTAGCTCAAAAAGCCCAAAAGAAGAGCTTTTTTTGATGAACTCCCCATTGATAAATCAAGAGGATTCTGGCTTTAAAACGGAGATTGCCTTTTATTAAAGGTCTTACATCTCCTATGCCGAAGGTCGTCGTCCCAACCTGTTGGTAATTTTAGTTTAATAAGACATCAAAATTAATGTCCACATCCACAGCTACCATCAGTACAGCCACCACCGACTTGTCCTGTTAGAGCTTCTTCTTCTGTAGCATCTCTACTCTCTGTAACTGTGACTTGAAATACCAAATCTTTTCCTGCCATAGGATGATTGAAATCAATTGTTACCTTTTCATCATCAAAATCTTTTACAGTTACTTGAATAGTATTTTGATTTTCATCTTGACCATAAAGAGTCATCCCTTTTTGTAGGTCAATTCCTTCAAAGTTCTCTCTTGGTTCAACTTGAATAGCATTTTCGTTATACTCTCCATAAGCTTCAGATGCTGGTACTTTGATAGTTTTACTCTCGCCACTACTCATACCTACCAAGCCTTTTTCAAGACCAGGAATGATAAAACCTTTACCAGTAATAAATTCAAGAGGAGCTGAACCTACATTAGAATCTAAAACCTCATTTTTTCCATCTTCTGTAAGAGTATAAGTGATTCCTACGACACTATTTTCTTCTTTTATTTTATACATTAAAACTTTCCCTTGAAATGAAAATATACTTTTTGAATATTTTGACTATCCCTAGCTGATGAGAGATTATTTATATCTAAGCTCTACTATTTTGAGCTTGATTTCCCGTTAGTCATACGGTAAAAATTACAGGTCAAAACTGACCGGAGGTATTCTAGCTACTTTTATTAGCCTTGTCAAGAGGATAAAAATATCTAAAATCGACTAAATATTTTGATAAAATCAAAATATAAGTGCTATAAAACTATTTTTATCTTTTAGGTACAATCTATCTTAAAGATTTTTTGGAGGTTTAATGAGCTTAAATAATATTATGCCTTTTGATGTTGGAGGTGAGTTTTTATTCAATTCATCTTCTAGGGATTTTCTAGTAGAAGAGATTCCTCTTTATCAATTTAGCGGTGAGGGTGAACATCTAATTATAAAAGTGAAAAAAAAGGATTTAACCACCTGGGATATGATAAATATAATCTCTTCTGCTGTGGGTGTACCAAAAAAAGAGGTCGGTTATGCTGGTCTAAAAGATAAAAATGCTACAACAATTCAATCAATCTCTATTCCTAAAAAGTATCAAAAAGCTCTAGAGAGTTTTGAGCATCCAAAGATAAAGTTTTTGGATACTACTTTTCATCAAAATAAGATTAGAGTAGGACATCTAAAAGGTAATAGATTTTGGCTCAGATTTAAAAAAGTCCTACCAGTAAGCAGGGATAAAATAGATTCTACAATCAGATGGATAGCTCAAAACGGTTCTCCAAACTACTTTGGATATCAGAGGTTTGGTAAAGATGGAGACAACTACAAAGATGGCAAAGAGATAATAGATGGCAAAAAGAGAATCAGAGATAGAAAATTAAAAGAGTTTCTAATTAGCTCTTATCAAAGTTTTCTCTTTAATAGTTGGCTAAGCCAAAGGGTAAAACTCTCAAGACTTTTAAAAGATTTTAGTACTGATGAGGTGGAAAAGATACTCAAAATACCTAAAAATTCTCTCAAAGGAGTTGACTCTCAACAAAACTTTTTTAAAGTTTTAGAGGGAGATTTGATGATGCACTATCCTTTTGGTAGAATATTTACAGTAGATGATACAATAAAAGAGAGTCAAAGATTTTTTGAAAAGGATATCTCCCCTACAGGATTGATAGCAGGCAAAAAGGTGACTCTAGCCGGAGGTGTAGCATCTATTTTTGAGAGAAATTTTTTAGATGATGCTATCAAAGAGAGAGGCTCTAGACGATATGCTTGGATATTTCCTCAGGAGATAAAAGGTAGATATATCAAAGAAAAAGCACAATATGAGTTGGAGTTTACTCTACCAAAAGGTAGCTATGCTACAGTAATTGTAGATTTCCTGCAAGGAGGAATCAAAAAGTAAAAGGGGTTTTCATGAAAAAGATTATTCTTTTGCCTGTATCACTTGTAGCTGTTTTAGTAGGATTAAATATCGTTTTGGCCGTAGGTCTTGGGATGACTTATCATAACCTTACAACTGAAAAGCCTATTTTGAGTCTAAAGTTTGAGAAGGTACCAGATAAAAAGCAGACTTACATTGCCCACCTAAAAATAGAAGATGAAGAGGAAAACAATAAAACAAAAATATCAAAACTCAACTATACAATCTATGGCGACCAGTGGCGAGTAGATGCTATCTTTGTCAAAATGAAATATTTAGCTAGTGTTCTTGGCATTAAATCAAAATACGCTTTGGATAGACTCGAAGGTAGATATAAAAATATAAAAGATGAGAATACTCAAAAACACTTTGCTCATAATATCGAAGAACATCAACTAGTCGATGTTATGGGATTTTTCGTAGATACTACTTATGGTAGCTCAGTCTATAAAGATATTAAAGATGGAATCGAGTATAAAGTCTTCAAGACTCCAACTGGTCTAATCGTAAGAGAAGAAGGAAGCAACAAGAGTTTAAATAGTGATGAAATTTTGAAAAAGGGCGAAGAGTATCTCGAAAAAGGTAGCAAATATATAAAAGATGTAGGTTCAAAACTTAAAAATCTCTTTTGAATAGATTATGATAGTTCTTTTTTCAAAAAGAGAAGATTAATTTAAGATAATAGATTGATTTTAAAATTTTGTTAAACTTACTTTGGATAGAATAGCTGTCCAAAATTCTTGCTCACCTTTGGCTACTTCTACCCAACGAAGCTAGGAGGGTGGGCTACAAAACCAAAAGAAGGATATAAATGAACTCTTACGAGACACTTTTTATCGTTAAGCCGACTTTGACAGAAGAAGAGATTAAAGCTCAGATTGAAAAGGTAAAAGATATCATCTCTAAAAATGGTGGGGATATCAAAGTAGTAGATGAGATGGGTATGAGAAAATTGGCTTACCCTATCAATAAACAACAAAGAGGTTACTACACAGTTATCTATTATAAGGCACCATCAAATCTGATTGCTGAGCTAGAGTATCAACTAAGATACAATGAAGAAATCTTGAGATTTATGAGTGTAAAATATGTTACTAAAAAAGAGATTTCTAAGTTTGAAGAGATTGTAAGCAAAAATCAAAAAGATAGCGAACCAAAACAAGAAGAAAATCAGAGCAACTAAGCAACAAAAGATAGGAGCTTAAATGTATAATAGGGTAGTACTGCTTGGCAACTTGACAAGAGATGTGGAGCTAAGATATAGTCCAAGTGGATTAGCAATAGGCAAAGTAGGAATTGCCACCAACCGTAGATTTAAAAGTGCAAACGGTGAGCAAAGAGATGAGACTATGTTTATAGACCTCACATTTTTTGGGCGTACAGCTGAAGTAGCCAATCAGTATCTCAAAAAAGGCTCCAAAGTTTTAGTCGAAGGTAGATTGGTACTAGAGCAGTGGACTGCGACAGATGGTACAAAAAGAAGTAAGCATTCAATTACAGTTGATAGTATGCAAATGGTAGATAGTAGAGGAGATAGTAGTAGCTACTCCCAACCAGCTTCTCAGAGTATGCCTCAATCTCAGCCCTCTCAGCCTCAACAAACGCAAAAAAACAACTCTATCCCAGAGATAGACATCAACGAAGATGATATACCATTTTAGGAGAAAAATATGGCCGAAAGAAGAAAATTCAAAAAAAGATACTGTAAATACTGTGAGCAAAAAGTAGATTTTATCGACTACAAAGATTTAAATATGCTTAAATTTTCTCTATCTGAGAGATACAAAATTATGCCAAGAAGGCTCACAGGAAACTGTAAAAAGCACCAAGAGATGGTAACTAGCGCTATCAAAAGAGCTAGACAAACAGCTTTAATTCCTTATATTGTAGATAGAAAAAGAGTTGTAGAAAATCCATTTGAACTAATCAAATAATCAAACAAAATCATCTTTTCCCCCAGTCGGGGGAGCCTTTTCTTTTAGACTTTACCCAAGTTATAATAAGTATTTATCCGTCTAAACCAACCCTTTTTGAATCTTTTTAGATTACGCTTTGGCGGACATATTTTTGTCAATCTATCCAAAATATATCTAGCAGAGATTGCAAAAGCCTTTTTGGCGTTTGGCTCTTTTGGATTCATATGAAAAAGTACTTGATAAAGCCCCCAACCTTTTCCTTGATAGCGTTCACTCTCTAGAGTACCATCACCTTTAAAATTGGTATAATCTATCAAAATATAAGCTCCTTGAGGGTCAATAGAACCATTTTTTTTGTAGAGGAGTCTATTGAAATTGTGAATAATCAATCTCCTGTCTCTACCATTTTTGGCATATTTTATCAATTTTTCCTTTGCCTCTTTTAGCCTATGAAGCATAAACTCAGCCTGAAGCGCTTTTGTAGAGTCCAAAAACTTAGTTAATTCTCTCATCTTTTTTGTATTTTTTCTTTTGGCTATTTTCCACTCTCTATAAGAGTTCCAGACACAAGGAGTGTTTGGTGTAAGCCACTTTGGAGGCTTGGCACCTCTTGCTGTGATATACTTTAGCATTGCTGGAAATGCGTGAAAAAACCACATCGGTTTATCTTTTGTAAACCAGATAAAATGTCCAATTCCAAGAGATGCAAACTCTTCACCTTTATTCCACCAGACAAGATAACTTCTCTTTCCTGCTCCCTCATTCATCCAGATTTTATGAGCGATTTGGTTAAGTTGAGCTTTGGATAATCTTATCTCTCCACCAAAAGTAAGTCCAAAGAGTAAAGCTGTCATTAAAAGTACTTTTTTGATGATTTTATCCCCCTTTTTATTTAGATTTTATCCAAACTTTTGATAATTTACGCAAACCGTAAAAATAATCCAATAAGAATAGAAAAAACAACTGTAAAAGTAATCACTAAGTGTGGATTCCATTTCTCTTTGATACCAAATTTTTCATGCACAAAATCAGCCACTTTTAAAGCTGGAAAACTCATAAAAAGTAACATTACTATGCTAAAAACTAGAGTCAAAAGAATATCAATACTACTCACTGTCCCACTCCAAAATACTCTTTTAAAAACTTCTTTTCACTTTCGCTTTTTAGTTCTACTTGCTCTAGAAGCTTGCCATCATCTCCTAAAATCTCCAAAGATTTTTGAGATACTTTAAGATGTTTTTTGGCCCAATTACTCTCTAGTTCTTGAAGTCTTTTGTAGAAGTTTACAGCGTCTGGTTCCTCTTTAAAGTTTGGATCTTTTTTGCTTAAGATTCTAAGTCCACCAAGAGAGTTCTCCACTTTGTAAGGGATATACTTTTTGATGATTGGATAGAGTCTTTTATCTCTACTTTGAGGATGTCCTATGATGAAGGCCACGGCAGTCAGAAAAAATATCACACCTCCTAGTGCCAAACCTAACTTTTTGCTAAACATTTATCTCCTTTTTAGATTGCTCTTAGCTCTTTAATTGTTTTTATTGTATGATTTTGGCAGATTCAGAGGCAGTTGTCAAGAAAATTACAGTTTGGAAATGAGAGTATGCAAATAAAAAGTATTTTAGATAGTTTAATCACCCAATCTCTAAAGAAAATTGGGGTTGATGATGTTTTAGTTAGAGTTACAGAGGCTACGAAGCCGGAGTTTGGAGATTATCAATTCAATGGGGCGATGGCACTTGCCAAGAAGCTTAGAAAAGCTCCTAGACTAATTGCTCAAGACATAGTAGAAAATATCCCCGAAAATGAGATTTTAGAGAGTGTTGAGATTGCAGGGGCTGGATTTATAAATATGAGAATAAAAAAAGAGTGGCTAGAGAGTACTATTTTGGAGTTCATTAAAGATAATCGACTCTTAGTATCAAAAAATACTGCTCCAAAAAGGGTAGTAGTAGACTACTCTAGTCCAAATATGGCAAAACAGATGCATGTAGGTCACTTACGCTCTACTATCATCGGTGATACATTAGCCAATCTCTTTGATTTTTTGGGTGATGA
>Ga0256843_1003684_pt1 | contig 10532 bp, 11 predicted proteins | sample AlvinellametaG_FD_191572 | JGI IMG/M metagenome (GOLD analysis project Ga0256843, IMG submission 191572) | Pompeii worm associated microbial communities from hydrothermal vent at the East Pacific Rise, Pacific Ocean - Alvinella | ecosystem: Host-associated > Annelida > Integument > Unclassified ... | reverse complement strand
CCTGAAACATTAGGACTTATTGGAGGTCCTCCATGTCAGAGTTGGAGTGAGGCAGGTAAATCTAGGGGGATAGAAGATGATAGAGGGCAACTCTTTTTTGAGTTTATTCGTGTACTTCGAGACAAAAAGCCCCTTTTCTTTTTGGCAGAGAATGTCTCGGGTATGTTGGCAAAGCGACATAGTGAAGCGTTGGAAAACATTAAAAAGCACTTTACCGATAGTGGCTATAAGCTTTCATTTCAGCTTCTAAATGCTCATGATTATGGTGTACCACAAGATAGAAAACGAATCTTTTTTATAGGTTATCGTGAAGATTTAGGAATAGAGTTTGAGTTTCCAAAACCTCTACAAGATAAACTCTATCTGCAAGATGTAATTGATGATTTAAAAGATACGGCTCTTAGTGCCAAAGATAAAACCTATAGTAATGGAGATGCTTGTGAGCTATTTAACCATGAGTACATGACAGGTGGGTTTTCCTCTATGTATATGTCACGAAATCGCGTTAGGGCATGGGATGAACCATCGTTTACCATCCAAGCAGGAGGGCGACATGCACCACTTCATCCACAAGCTCCTAAAATGGAACTTGTGGAAAAAGATAAACGTCAGTTTGTAGAGGGAAAAGAGGAGCTTTATCGGCGTTTGACCATTAGAGAGTGTGCTAGAATTCAAACTTTTCCCGATGAACATAAGTTTTTTTATAAAAATTTGACAGCAGGATATAAGATGGTAGGAAACGCTGTTCCTGTAAATTTAGCTTATGTTTTGGCTAAGAAGATTTTTGAGGATATAGCATGTAAAACCATTACTTATTCATCAAAAACTCTAATACAATAATAAGCTGAATATGGAAAAATTAAAGAGCAAAAAGTAAAATCTGACGAAGCTGTTAAAGCAAATGATTATGAAAAAGCAATTCTATTTGAAAACATGATTTGGCAATATATGGTTAAAACAGCAGACGTTGGAATCAGAGCAAAAGATACCCTAGTAAGACTAATCGCAACACCTCAATCAACTGAAGCACAAAGAGGAGAAAGAGCCTTTGGAGAAGGTGGATGTGGTGGTTGTCACGTTGTTAGAAAAGTATCATCAGGTCTAGACCTTACTCCTAAAAAAATCGAAACTGTGAGTTCTATTGAATTTTTCTTAATATCTCTGTATCTATCTCTTTAAAAGTTAAAATACTTTTACCATTATGGTCATTCATAAAATTTTTGGCACGCTTTTTCTCTTTAAATGCGATGAGTTCATTTCCCATTGGACCTAAAATATCTGAGCCAATAACATAAAATGCTTTTTTGGCAGAGATTGCCTCTAGGGTGTAGTAGTCACTTACAGTAATTGCTTCTATTTTTTTTCTATCAAAAGGAAAGTCTGCTGAGAAGATGTAATATTTCATCATATCTTTAATTCCGTCAAAATAGAGTTTTTCTCCATTCAACACAATTAATGCTGACCATTTGGGGTATTTATAGACAAACATTCCACAGACAGGACATTTTGCATTATTTGGAACAGAGATTTTTTTAAGGTTGAACTCTTTTTTTGGTAAGGCTAGAAAGTATGCTAGAGCTGTGTAATCTCTTTTATCCAATTCTCCACAACTTTTTCTATCTTGAAGTATTTTAATACGACTCTCTATGGGTAACGCTTGAGCTTCTAAGGCTAAGCGTTCCTCATTAGAGCAGAGATAGGTGGCAATTTTTTCTCCTTTTTTAACAAGCCTTTTTACTTTTGCATCAGAGAACTCTTGAGAAAAAGCTATGGATATAAAAAGCAGAGATAAAAAGAGTACTCTCATACCTATTTTAACTCTTTTTTAGCCTCTGCCAATGCAGAGTCAAAATTCATCACTTTTCCACCAAAATCTTTAGCAAATGCTTCAGCTTTCTCTTTATGAGCAAAAGCATATTTACTTATTTTACTCATTGTTCCAGATTTTGAACTTCCCACAACATACCATGCATCTTTGGCACTTATAAATTTTAAATCTTCATTATTTACAACTTTAATATCTTCTACTTTTTTACCTTGTTTTAAAGTATTAGCAAGACAGTGAATTGAACAAAACTGCTCTATCTTTCCATCAACTGTAGCTGAGTGATTGGTCTTATAAAACATTGGCAAATTCATACCACAAACATGACAAGCACTCTTCTCTTTCCCATCTTGAAGTATCTCTGCTTGGCTCACATCTACTGATTGAAATCGGGTTGGCATCTTTTCACTTTTTTCACTATTACATCCTACTATCAAAAAGAGTAGACCCATAAGCAATAAGGTTTTTTTCATAATTTTTATCCTTTTTTACTCTTATCATAACGTATAAATGTTAATTTTATGTTAAAAATAGAGACCATCTATCTCAATATATAATTTTAAATTAATATAATTATATTTACAAATTATATTGATAAGAATCAATTCTCTTTAGAGACAAATAAGATAGTATCTATCTTAATTTGAAAAAGGAGATGCCCATGCGTCTATTGATTAGCCTTTCTATTTTACTAATCGTTCAACTCTCTGCCACTGACATTCAGACTTGTAAAAGTTGTCATCCCACCATATATAATGAGTTTCAAAACTCATTCCATAAAAAATCAACCATCAACGAAGATGCTGTGCATAAAGCTGTTTGGGAGAAACATCCAGCCAAAGCAAAAGGGAACTATAAGTGTGCTAAATGTCATACTCCCAATGTACCAAAAGAGAAACAACCTCATCAAGGAATCAGCTGTATCTCTTGCCATACCATAACAGATATAAAAGAGCATCAAACATCCAATAGTAATATCTATGAGAGCAAAGATAAAACCCTCTATTCAGCACAAAAAGGGATGGAAGATAAAAAAATAGTCTATAAAGAGGAGCGTTCATGGCTAGGATTGGTAAAGAAAACTACAGGTTCTCCTTATCATGATATTGATTATAGAAATAAAAACTTCTATACAGGTAGAGTCTGTATGGGGTGTCATTCACATAAAGAGAATGGAAAAGGGTTTAAACTCTGTGAAACCGATATGAGAGGAGCTGTAAGTAAAAAAACAAACTGTATCTCTTGTCATATGCCACAAGTATCAGGAACAGCAACCACCATTCGACAGAGTAAAACACACGCCTTTCATGGTTTTGCAGGAGTAAGAAATGCTCCAGAACTTTTAGAAAAATATGTTGATATTTTCTATCAAAAAAGTAATGATGGATTTACCCTGACCGTTGTCAATAAAGCACCTCATAAACTTTTAACCCATCCTCTACGTTTGGTTCAACTACGAACAACACTAAAACGAGCAGATAAGAAGCAATCTTTGAAAACATCAACATTTGTCAAGATTATTGGAACAGCTGGAAAACCTTCTGCACCATGGTTGGCAACAGAGATTATAAAAGATAATATGATTAAAGCTAATGAAAAAAGAGTCATTACTTTTGATACAAAACTACAACATGGAGATGAGATAGAAGCGACTCTGGGCTACTATATTGTTAATCCAAAATCCATTAAAAAACTGGGCTTAGAAGGAGATAAAGCTCTACAAAGTTTTATTACACTTAAGCATCAATACTTTAAAATAAAATAGAAAATCTTCTATTTTATTGATAAAAATCAATATTTTTATGGTTCTATAGAACTATAATAGTTAAAATTTATAATTAGGAGACAATATGTCTGATATAACAAAAGAAGCATTAGAGGTAATGGGAGCAACTGTTCCATTTTATACCTATACAATAGAAGATACACAATATTTCGAGTTTGATACATCAAAATGTGGACCTCCTGACCCAATGGTAAATGCCATGGCAGGATTAAAACTTATTGATAACAGTAATAAAAAACTGGTAATGATTAATCACAAATACCCTGGAGGACTTATTGGTAAAATTGGTGAAAATTACAGCCATACCAAAGAGGAACTTTCTGATGGGAATGTTAAGCTGGTATTCTCTTACATTGCTGGAGAGAGCGAAAAAGCTGACCTTACACAAAACAGTTGTGCTGGTTAAAAAGAGATGTTTGCAATTGGTAAAGATTTTGCACCACCCCTAAAACTCATTGCCCCCTATTTTAAAATAGGGGTTACATTCTATCTTTTAGCAATGGTTACCCTACTCTCATTCTCTTCTACATTTGCTTATCAAGAGATGGCAATTGCAGGTTGGATACACCTCTTTCTACTTGGTTTTGTAATGATTATTATCTTTGGAGCCATGGCACAACTTATTCCTGTAGTACTTGAAGTGGGTCATGCGATTGTTGACTTATACTATGTCATATTACCTCTTTTGGCTATTGGTGTGATAGGTATGGTTCTTGGTTTTTGGATAAATCCTGCACTTTTATCTTATGGTGGTCTCTTGGTTTTGGTCTCGATGGTAATATTTGCTATAGAAGCATTTGCCACGTTAAAAAAAGCAGAGATAAAAACTTTAACGGTCAAAACCATCGCTATAAGTAACAGCTACCTACTGTTGGGAATATTAAGTGGTTTTGTTATTGCATTGGGTCTAAGTGGTACAGTTGCTGTTGATGTAAATGCCATATTAAAAGCACATGTCTATGCTGTAGTTGGAGGTTTTGTTCTTTTAACTATTATGGGGCTTTCTCTTACCCTTATTCCTATGTTCTCTTTGGCACATGGATTTGATGAAAAGCCAATTAAACGGGCCTTTAATCTGGTCTCAATTGGTGTAGGATTGGTTTTTTTATCTGCCATATTCTCTACAACATATGTAGAGTGGACAGGTTACACTTTAACCCTTTTAGGGGTAGGATTTTATATCTATCAAATCTATATTATCTATAAATTAACCGTAAGAAAAGAGTTGGATATTTGGGCAAAATCTATGATTTTTGGATTTTCATCTCTTATCGCTTCGGTAGTGTTTGGTCTTATATCTTTTATTCCTCAAACCAGTGAAGTTTGGCTTCATATCTCTTTATGGTTTTTAATAGTAGGTTTTATAGGCTTTTTAATTAATGGTCATCTCTATAAAATAGTACCATTTTTGGTCTGGTTTGAACGATTCTCTCCACTAGTAGGAAAAGAGAAAGTACCAATGCTTCACGAGATGTATCCAAAAGCACAATCAGAGATGATGTTCTGGTATAGTGCTACAGGGACACTATTGGGAGCTGTAGGGCTATTGATTGAGAGTGATTATATCTTTAAATTTGGCGTTTCATTACTGATTGTAGGAGCGATATTCCTCTATCTCTCTATGTCAAAAATGTTAAGTTATGGAAAATAGAGATGTTCTCTAATATAAAAACAAGGAAACAGTATGTGTAGTATAACAAAAGAGCGTGTATTCGAAGCCGTAAGTAGTGTCATTGACCCAGAAGTTGGATTCAATTTAGTAGAGATGGGGCTTATCTATGATGCTCTTGTAGATGAAAGTTGTGGTGTTAAAGTGATTATGACCCTATCAACCAGAGGATGCCCCCTTCATCAGATGATTAAACAGTGGGTACAAGAGGCTGTAGAGAAGCTAGATGATGTAGGAGTTGTTGAAGTTGAAGTAGTTTGGGAACCAGCGTGGAATATATCTATGGCAGATGAAAATGTACAGAGACAACTCAATGGTGGAATGCCTTAAGCCTTTTTTCAATAGAATTGTTTGGTTCTCTTGAGCGAACCAAACAATTTAAAAGGAAAAAAATGCAAAATAATTTTAGCCAAGCCATGGCATTTAGACACGCATGTAAAATATTTGATGAGAGCAAAACCATATCAGATGAAGAGATAAAATTTATCTTGGAAGCAGGAAGAACCTCTCCCAGCTCTTTTGGTATGGAGGGCTGGAAATTCCTAGTCATTACTAATCAAAAACTCAAAGAAGAACTACGTCCTGCCTGTTGGAATCAACCACAAATCACCACCTGTTCTCATCTTGTTATTTTATTAGCCTCTATAGAGTCGGTTAAAGCAAGTTCTGGTATACCAGCCAAAAGATTTGCACGAAGACCTCTTATCCAAGAACAGATTGATGGTTACATTGAACTCTACAGTAACCACTTAAAAGAGACACTTAGTACCAATGAAAATATCTACGCATGGACAGCAAGACAGACCTATATTGCAGGAGCCAATATGATGACAGCAGGTGCATATATAGGAATAGACTCTTGTCCAATAGAGGGATTTGAAAAAGATAAAGTAGAATCCATTTTAAAGCTAGATACCACCCAATACCAAGTATCCATGCTCCTACCCTTTGGTTACAGAATCAATGAACAATCTAGCCAATTACGACTACCATTTGATGAGGTGGTAGAGTTTATAAATTAAAAAAGAAATTAAATAGCTACCTAAAATTAATTTTAAAAGAATTTGTTGGAGTTTGGGGTTACGATTAGGGTGTTTAAGATGGTGCTAAAGTCATCTATTTGCTTTTGTGGTAGCCAAACTCTGACGGTGTAATCATTTAGAATCTAAAACTCTTAGAGTTTTTTGCTTTCTTTGGTATATTTTTAATTCAAATTTAGCTATGATATTTTATATCTGTAATTGTTAAAAAGGGAATATTAAATGGCTCAAAAGAAATTAAATGAACAGAACTTGAAAAAGTTGAGAGATAAAGCCAAAGAGCGAACAGTTAGAACACAAAATGTAGAATATACACCTGAAATGATTATCAAAAGAGTTGAGTCAGGAGAAATTAAACTAAGTCCTGAATACCAAAGAAATCATAGATGGGATGATAAAACATCCTCAAGATTAATTGAAAGTTTAATTTTAAATATTCCTATACCCCTTATTTATCTTTCTCAAGATATTGATTTAGATGATGAAACAGATGAGGGTATTGCTAGATATTCAATTATTGATGGTCAACAAAGATTAACGGCAATTAAAAATTTTTTTACAAATCAATTTCCTTTAACAAAACTAGAAACTTTTCCAGAATTGGATGGTTTTTATTTTAATGAATTACCAGATTTCTTAATTAGAAGACTAGAAGATAGAGGAATTAAGTTTTTAAGAATTGATTCTACTCTTGACCCTGAATTAAAATATTATATTTTTGAAAAATTAAATAGGGGTTCTGTAAATCTAGAACCACAAGAATTAAGAAATTCAATTTATAGAGGAAAGTTTAATGATTTACTCAAAAAATTAGCAAAATATCCAAATTTTAGAAATTTATTAAATATAAAAAATGATAAAAACCCCAAAGTAAGAAAAATGGAAGATATTGAATTGGTATTAAGATTTTTTGCTTTTGGTTTTGAAAAAAATTATTTAAATTATAATGATAAAGGATTAGAAATATTTTTATCAGACTATATGGAAACACTTAACAAAAGAGTAAATAAAAAACCTAAAATTTTAAAAGTGATGGAAAATGATTTTTATAGAGTTATGGACTATATTTATGATAATTTTCAAGAAAAAGCTTTTAATAAATATAATCGAACTAGAGTAACTGCGTTTAATAAAGCTGTTTTTGATGCTTTAGCTGTATCAATTTATATTAATGTTGATACTAAAAATACTGAAATTAGTCAAGAGTTTAAAGAAGACTATGAGAAATTATTTTTTAACAATAAAACTTTTATAAGTTCTATAGGTAATTCTGTAACTAATAACAATAAAGTTAAAGATAGAATCAATATTTTAACAAAGTTATTAAAACAACATAATGTCTCAAAGTAATATCAATGGTTATATCAGAGAATTATCTAAACGACATGATGAAATTTCTTTGCTCATTAATCATGCAGAAAATTTATTTGAGCAAACAGATGAAAACTCACAAAAATTATATGACTCAATATGTCGTTCAATATCAATACTTTTAGTTACACATTTAGAAGGGTTTATTAAAGATTTTACAAAAGAACTTATTTTGGACATTAATCAATTTATAAATTTTAGAGATGTAAACAAATCAGTAAAACGACAATATATATCTTCTTTTTTAATTTCAAATGATAATAAAAAACTTTTTAATCAAAAAAGTGAAAAACTTATATTGAAATTTGAAGAAATAGATAATAAAGATGATGATGAAAAATATATTAAAATAACACATGACCCTTTTCTCTTTAAAGATAATAAAAATCCAAAAGCAAATGTGATAGAGTATGTTTGTAAAAATTTTGGAATTAAAAATATTTTTTCACATCTTAAAGAATCCTCTTTGGAAATTGTTTTTGAAAATGATAGGATAGAAACAAATGATTTAATAGAAAATATTTATTCTGAATTAATAGAAAAAACAGAAGAGTTCCCATTTAATATTAATGCTTCTGATTATAATTTGAGTACGGTAAGTATTGCTCGAAATGAAAAAACATATTGGGAAACATTTTTAGAAGAATTGTTAAATACTCGACATAAAATTGTTCATGGTTCAACCCTAGACAATATAAAAAGTCATACCGAGTTAAAAGATTTTGAGCAAAAAACTATACTAATACAATATGGAATTATAATTTTATTAATAGATTCAAATTTCAATAGTCAATAAATAGGAAAAATTATGAAAAACCTACCAATAGGAATCCAAACATTCCAAGACATAAGAGACAAAGAAAGAAACTATATTTATATAGACAAAACAAAACTAGCCCTAAATCTAATAAATAGTGGAAAATATAATTTCCTTTCACGCCCACGCCGTTTTGGTAAATCGCTCTTTTTAGATACCCTCAAAGATATATTTGAGGGTAAAAAAGAGTTTTTTAAGGGATTATATATTTATGATAAGTGGGATTGGGAAACTACCTATCCTGTTATTAAAATTAGCTTTGGATTGGGTGTCGTAAAGAGTACAAGGGATTTAGATAGACGCATCACATCTATACTTAAAGAGAATCAAAAAAGATTGGGCATAGAGTGTGAGACCATTGATGATAGTAGTGGTTGTTTGCGAGAATTAATTATATCAGCCTATGAAAAGTATAATCAAAAAGTGGTTATTTTGATAGATGAGTATGATAAACCTATTTTAGATAATATAACCAATAAAGAGACCTCAAAAGAGATAAGAGATGGACTAAAAAATATCTATTCAGTAATAAAAGATAGCGACCAATATCTAAAATTTGCTTTTTTAACCGGAGTTAGTAAGTTCTCAAAAGTAAGCCTATTTAGTGGATTAAACAACTTAGAAGATATATCCTTAGATGCACGATATGCAACCATTTGTGGATATACCCACAATGATATAAAACTTCATTTTGAAGAGCGATTAGATGGTGTTGATTTAGATGAACTTAAAAAGTGGTATAACGGATATAACTTTTTAGGAGAAGGAGTTTATAACCCTTTTGATATTTTGCTCTTTTTCTCTAAAGGGAAAATCTATAGTCACTATTGGTTTGAGACAGGTAGCCCATCATTTTTAATAGAGGTACTTAGAGAAAAGAGTTTCTTTTTGCCAAAATTAGAAAATTTAGAGATTAATGAGAGTGATTTAGGAAGCTTTGATATAGATGATATTAAGATAGAGACACTACTCTATCAGACAGGTTATTTAACCATAAAAGAGGTTGAGACAGTTTTTAATCAGCGTACTTTCTATCTTACTTATCCAAATTTAGAGGTTAGAACAGCTTTAAATGAGCGAATTTTTAAGTATCTATTAACCGATAGCATACTAAAAAGAGGCTCTTCTCTCAAAGCAATACAGAGAAAAGATATGGAAGCTTTTAAAAACTCCATCTTCCAAGTCTTTGCAACACTTCCTTATAATAGTTATACTAAAAATAATATGCACCATTATGAGGGCTACTATGCGAACATTATTTACAGTTACCTATCAGGTTTAGGAATTGAATTTCGTGCAGAAGATGTAACAAATCATGGGCGAATAGACCTAACAATAGCCACCCCTGATATGAGCCAAGTTTATATTATAGAGTTTAAAGTAGTAGAAAATGAAAATAGAGATGGCAAAGCTTTAGAGCAGATAAAAGAGAAAAAATATCATGAGAAGTATATGAATAAGGCAGAAGAGATAACTATTATAGGAATTGAATTTTCTAAAAAAGATAGAAATATCTGTAAATTCGAGTGGGAGAGGATAGTTTAATTCTCCTCAACCACACTCCTCTCATCCACCAACCAAACAAACCCAACAGGAATAAAAATCAAAGTCATCAAAGTCCCCACAACCAACCCACCAATAGCCACAGCTCCAAAAGGTGCAAGTCGCTCTAACCCTATCGCTGAACCTTGTGCCACAGGCAACATTCCAACTGAAACAGCAAAGGCTGTCATAAGCACAGGTCGGGTTCGGATTTTGATGGACTCTAGCATTGCATCTCTTTTATTCATCCCAAGTTTTATCTGCTCTAGTGCAAAGTGAATGAGCAAAATAGCATTGTTTACAATAATCCCCGATAGCAACATAAAGCCCATCATTGCAGGCATGGAGACATGGTAACCTATGGCTAACATTGTCCATGATGCTCCAATAATGGTTAGGGGGATTGAGAAGAGAATCATTAGCGATATTTTGACGCTATGGAACATTCCAATTAGGGTAAAGAGTATCAAGAAGACAGCCAC
>Ga0256843_1003683_pt1 | contig 10535 bp, 8 predicted proteins | sample AlvinellametaG_FD_191572 | JGI IMG/M metagenome (GOLD analysis project Ga0256843, IMG submission 191572) | Pompeii worm associated microbial communities from hydrothermal vent at the East Pacific Rise, Pacific Ocean - Alvinella | ecosystem: Host-associated > Annelida > Integument > Unclassified ... | reverse complement strand
GAAAATATTATATCTTTAAATTCAGGCATTCAAGCAAATACTAAAGGTCTAAGTGGGATGAGTGCATTAAAAGTTAGTGCAGCAGCAGCTACATGGTCCGCTGGTGATGCAAGAGCACATATGGCATCTGTAGATTCAGCAATCAATGAATTAAATGCTTGGAGATCTGATTTAGGTTCGACTCAAAATCAAATAGAATCAGCATTGAGAAATATGATGACTCAAGAAACAAATATTAAAGCAGCAGAATCTGTAATTAGAGATGTTGATTATGCACAAGAATCTGCAAACTTTAATAAACAAAATATTATATCTCAAGCTGGAACTTATGCTATGAGTCAATCTAATCAAGTACAGCAGAATGTACTGAGACTACTTCAATAGAAAAATAATAAAAAAATAATTTATTAAAAAAGCCACAAACTTAGAGTTTGTGGCTTTTTTAATTTAAGTGAAATAATTTTATAAAAACAGTATATATTAAGCTAATATTAAGAAATGTTGTGTCATACTTTCAATATAGATAAGTAGGGATCGATAGATTCCAAAGGGCTTAACCCTATGCTTGGTAAAACAAGAATGTTTCCGGTGTAAAAGTGGAAGTAACATTTTTACAATGTGTCATAATATAAAAGGATAAATTATGAGAATTAATACAAATGTAAGTTCATTGAATGCTCAAGAAGCAGCAACTAACACAAATAATAACTTAAGAAATTCTTTAGAGAAATTAAGTTCAGGTTTAAGAATAAATAAAGCAAGTGATGATGCATCTGGTTTAGCAATTGCAGATAAACTAAGAACACAAGCAAGTTCAATTGGTCAATCAATTGCAAATGGTAACAGTGCAACAGCATTAACTCAAATTGCTGATAAAGCAATGGCAGAGCAATCAAATATTCTTGATGTAGTAAAACAAAAATTAATTCAAGCATCAACTGCAACTACTTCAGCAGAAGGTAGAGAAGCTATTGGTAAAGATATTAATAAATTGTTAACTCAACTTGATAATATTGCAACACAAACTAACTATAATGGTATTAGTTTACTTCAAGGTGCAAGTGCCGGTGCAGGTTCAGATAAACTTGATTTTCAAATGGGTGAAAAAGCTACTAACTTAATCTCTTTAGGATCAGGTATCCAATCAAATACTAAAGGTCTAAGTGGGATGAGTGCATTAAAAGTTAGTGCAGCAGCAGCTACATGGTCAGCTGGAGCAGCAAGAGCACATATGGCATCTGTAGATTCAGCAATCAATGAGTTAAATGCTTGGAGATCTGATGTTGGTTCGACTCAAAATCAACTTGAATCAGCATTAAGAAATATGATGACTCAACAAACAAATATTAAAGCAGCAGAATCTGTAATTAGAGATGTTGATTATGCACAAGAATCTGCAAACTTTAATAAACAAAATATTATATCTCAAGCTGGAACTTACGCTATGAGTCAATCTAACGCTATACAACAAAACGTTCTTAGACTACTTCAGTAGTCTAGGAGTAGTAGGGTAAACTACATAGGACGTTTCTTTGAAAATGTGTTAAGATTTTTACAATAGTATAAGTAGAATTGAATTATACATATTTTATTAAAAGTGTTTTAAAGCCTCAGGTATTTTACCTGGGGCTTTTTTTTAGTTTCTATATTGTATAATTATTGTAGATATAAGGAAATATAATGGATCAAGAATTAGAAGAGTTAAGTAATACTCTGTTAAGTATATATGAAAAAAATTTATTATTTTTGAAAGAAAACTTTGAGGATATATTTAATCGTGTAGATACTTTATCAAATGATATAGATAGTGGTAAATATAACGAGAAGTACTCTTTAGAATATAAAGATGGTTATTTTGATATTTTAAATAATGAAGATAATACTTGGTTCTATGGGATAAATAGTTATACAGATGCAGATAATAGAGCTAAACATTCAAATTTTACAAAAGATGGTTCATTAGATTTATTAAGAAAAGGTGCTGATGGTATTAGTTTAATTGGAAGTAAATCTTTTAATAAAGTACTACCAATTTTAGATTATATCAATGATAATGTAGATTTAAAAAATATAAGATTTAGACAAATATATAAATTTGTATTTATTGGAATAGGATTGGGAGTACATCTTCATGAAATCAATAAAAAAATTGATCCTTTTACAACTTTAATAATTGAACCAGAATTAGAGATTTTTAGATTATCATTATTTATTACAGATTATACAGTATTTGAGAAAGGTAATAAAAAACTTTTTTTATCTATTGAAGATAATAAGCTTGGTAGATTAGATATAATTGAACAATTTTATAGATATCATAATTATATGAATTATAATATTAAACATCATCTTTTGGTTGAAAATTATAGATATTTATATGATGAATTAGTAGATTATTTTTCATCTAATAGTGCAATGTTTTTTCCTTATTCTTTAATTATAGAAAATATAAATAGAACAATAAAATATGTAAAGAAAAAAGCTAGATTTATAGATACAAATTTAGTATTAGAAAAAAGTTTTTTAAAAGATAAAAAAGTACTTATAGTAGCAGCAGGACCATCACTAGATAACTATATAGAATGGATACAAGAGCATCAAGATAGATTTACAATAGTTTGTGTTGATGTGATTTTGAGAAAACTTGAAAAACATAATATTGTACCAGATATTGTAGTATCTATAGATCCTTCACATTTATGTGCAAAATATTTAACTACTCAAGATCCAGACTTTTTAAAAAATAGCACTATGATATTTTTATCTCAACAAGATGAAGCAGTATTTAAATTAATTGAAAATAAAAAGTACTATGTAGCTCAAAGTATTGTATTATTTGAAGAATTAGGTTATTTGGGAAGTGTTAATAATGTAGGAACATACTCTTTTATGATGGCAGTTCATTTTGGAGCAAAAGAGATATTTACAATAGGAAATGATGCAGCTTTTGATCAAAAAACAGGAAGTAGATATTCAAAAGACAGTTCTCATACTCAACATGAAAAAATTGATTTAGAACTAAATAATGATGATATAGTATCATCTTATGATGTGATTGAAGTTGAAGGAAATTTAAGAAATAAGGTAAAAACTAATAGAAGTTTACTTTCATTTAAAGATTCATTTGAAAGTATTTTACATTCTTTAAATAAAAATTATAATTTTGATGTATACAACTTATCCGATGGTGTTAAGATTGATGGATTTAAACCTATGCAATTTGATGAAATAGACAAATTAGTAAATAATTTTGAACAAGAAAGAAATAATATACAAAAACTTATGGATAGTATATCAAGAGTTATGGATATGCCAGAATTTGAAGAAGATATTAAAATATTAAATAGATTGTTATTAAAAGTGAAAAAGCATAAAACTATAAAAATTAAAAATAGAGATGATTTTTTGCAAAAAAAACTTGATATAATGATTTGGTTATTGGAACAATCAAAAACTATGTCTAGTACATTATTTAGTAGTATATTCTTGTTGTATACAGAGTTAGCAGATGTATATATAAACTTTATTTTAAATTTAAGTCAAAAAGATATTAATAATCAAGATAATTTAAAAAAAATAAACAATATATGGTCAGATGGAGTTATTGGTGTAATTAAAGATATTAAAAATGCCATTACTTAATATATATCCATTGTTTATTTATATTTGATGTGCTAGCTGAATGTAATAGATTAATACCATTTTTAGCATGGCCATAGCTGTATATATATTTATTATTATATGGTTTGTTAGATTTAAACATTGATAAAGAATCAGCAATATCATTGTATAGATTGGCAAATGCTTCTATAAACCCTGATGGATGTCCTGGAGTCATTCTATTATACAATTTGTTTGGCAACATCTGAACATCACTACCTCTATCTATTATAACTTTTTGACCACTATTATATGAAAATTCTAATTTTTCAGGATTTTCTTGATGCCATGATGCACTAGCTTTACTACCATAAACTTCTATATGCAGTCCATTTCTATGCCCAAGGGCTGTTTTACTTAGCCAAATATTACCTTTGAGGTTATCATCATATTCCAAAAACATATTTACATCATCTACAATGCCATATTTTGAAAAGCTACTATAATTTGCCATAACTTTTTTTGGTTCTTTTTGCAGTAAAAAGAAAGCCAAATGGTGTAAATGTGATCCTAAATCCAAACTAATCATAGGGATATAGCCATCTCTAAGTCTCCATTTCTGAGGATATTTTACACTTTTTGGAGGTCTTAAAAAACTCTCTTGAGGCATTTGAAGTCTTATTTGTAAAATATCTCCTAGTTCATTATTAGATATTTTATACTGAAGTTCCCTTAACATTGGGTATCCACTATAGTTGTTTGTAACAACTAAAAAATGTTTATTTTGATCATAATATTGTTCAATATCTTTTAATTCTTCTATAGATCCTACTAATGGTTTTTCACAAATTATAGGGATATTTTGTTTTAAAAGATATGTAATTATTTCATGATGTTGTGGTGTAGGAGTAAGAATAACAACAGCATCAATATTATTTTTTTCATTTTTAACCATATCTATATAATTATTATATAAATTCTTAATTTTCCATTGAATAGCTGTTTTTTTATTGGTGTCTTGATTTGTACTAAATACGCCGGCAACTACTTCAAAGCGTCTATCCATTTGAGAAGCTATAAAGTGTGGATATCCAGCTATTGAATCGATACTTCCACCTATAAATGCTAATTTATACATAATTTTCCTTTTGTAGTTTATTTTATAATAATTTTATTTTTATAGCTTTATTTATATCATTTTTATAAATATTTAATGATTTTATAAATAGTATAGTTATTTGGGTATTAAGATAATTTATTATTTTGTATCCATTACTTATCAAATCAAATCTAAATATTATATTATTTTGAATCTTATCATCTATAACCAAACCTTGATATACACCATTTCTTTCTGGCATAACGACATGTCGGATGATAAAATTATTTGCTTTATTTTTAAACTCATCGGTTATAGTATCACCAATATAAGCTTTTACTACTGCTTTACTATATTGTACCTCATCACTTTTTTCTATTAGATACGGATAAAAATCACCCGGTATCCGTCTGGTTACATCTATAATATATGGTAAGTTATCTTTAATAATTATTTGCAGATGAAACATCCCATCTACAAAATTTAGTTTTTGCGCAATAGTATTTATATCTTTGATTAATCTTTGTTCCACTTTTGTATCTAGTTTTATAGGATATGCTGTAGTTATTAGATATGGATTTAGATATGTATCATCTGCACCACTAAAAGCATATACTATTTTTTGATTTTGTATAAATACACTATAAGCTATAAGTCTTCCTTGGATATATTCTTCAAGAAAAATATCATTAGATACTTTTAAAGCATCTTTGATAGAGGTATTTAGTTGCTCTTGATTTTGTACTATATCAACTCCTCTACCACCTGAAAGGTTTGTAGGTTTGACTACTATTGGGAAATTTAGTTTTGATATATCTTTACTATGTGTATAATAAAATCCATTTGGGGTGCAAATATTATTTTTTAGACAAAATTGTTTAAATGCCCATTTATTATGTACAAGTTTTGCTACTTCCAAATCATCAAAATTGCCGATATTTAACTCTTGAGATAATTTCACGGTATTTAGGTAAGACTCCTCTCCACAACCCGGAAGTAAATAATCTATTTGCTCATCTTTTATAATTTGTCTAACTTTTTCTAAATCATTAAAATCAACCAAAAAGTATTTATTGGAATATTTATGCCCTTTGTAATAATCTTTTGCACCAAGTGTGATTACAAAATATCCCAATTCTTGGGCAGCTTTTATCAACGGTATATCTCTGTGGCTTCCACCTAATAGTAATATTTTTTTAGTTTTCATTTAAACCTCTTATGGTTTTTTGATATATCCTTTTTGTTCCGTTTTTATCAATTAAATTTGGAATTTTAAAAGTTATTTTTTTATTTAGTATGTTAAAAAGTTGTTTTTGCCAATTTTGTTTATTGATATCTATACTTTTATATGATAGCTTATATTTTATAAATTGTTCAATACCACCATCTTGATTTGGTGCTACAGAAAAAATAATCGTAGGAATTTTTAAATATGCCAATTCATAAACACTCATACTAGCAGTTGTAATTGCTATGGTACTATTTGCCATAGTTTGATATAGTTTTTTAGGAGTTGGTTTATATAAAATCTCACAATTTTTATATTTTTTTGCTTGTAGTAGTTTTGTTTTATTGTTAATTACAATATATTTTTTCATATCCGTATTGTCTAAAGTTTTTAGTATCTCAAATGATTGGTTCTTTATATCATTACCACCTAACATAATAAAAATATAGTTTTCTTTTTTAGGTTTTATATTTTGTAACTCTTTTCTAATAGGTAGATATTTTAATCCTAAAAGATAGTTGTCATCAATATGTTTAAAATATTTATTTGCTTGTGGTGCAAAATTTATAATGATACTTTTTGGATAAGATAGTCTGCCATAATCATCTATACAAACTAATTGTTTACAATATGTTTTTAAATACTCATATATATCTAAAGTTGCAATATAACTATCTATAAAAATAATATCATAATGAGTTGAAATATTTAAACTATCCCATTTAAAATATTGTATATTTTTAAATTGTTCGTAGTGAAAATCACTATCAAGAAAAAACTCAATATCGCAATATTTTTTAAAATAAGAAGCAATAGTATAAGACCTTACAAGATGTCCCATACCTCTTAAACTTCCAGCTTCTGTAAAAAAAGCGATATTTAATTTTTGCATATTATTTTAATTCACCTACCATATCCCAAGATAAAAGATCTCCATATTCTATATCTTTTGTAGCGATTCTATTATCTACACTGTGTATATCTTTTGATTCTATACCACCACCGGGCCTTAAACTTTTAAAATTGATACCATTTTGTAAAGTTTCTCCCTTTTTTATATTCGCTGTAGCGATTAAACTTCTTTGAGATGGTTTTTGTATTTTTTCAAATTTAACTTCTCCTATAGCATCATAGACCATTTTAGCTCCATCAACTAACTCTTTTAATTCTTTTGGATCGCAAGAAAAAAAGCTATCTGCTGTTTGTATTGATTTGTCTAAAATAAAATGTTTTTCTATAATTGTACCACCTAATGCTATACTTCCTAGAGGGACTGCATTACCCATAGTATGGTCTGATAACCCTATTGGACATTTGTATAACTCTTTTAGAAACGGGATTGTTGCTAGGTTTATATCTTTTGGATTAGCTGGATATTCACTTGTGCATTTTAATATTGATAATTGGGTATTACCTGTTTTGTATATAGTTTGTACAGCTTGGTCTATTTGTGCTAAAGTTGCATTTCCTGTTGAGAGGATTATAGGTTTTTTTGTTTTGGCAATTTTTTCTATTAGAGGCAAATCAACAATTTCTGGTGATGCAATTTTATATGCAGGGATATCTAACTCTTCAAGAAAATCAACAGCACTAAAATCAAAAGGGCTTGAAAATAGTATGATATTATTTTCTTTTGCTACTTGTTGAAGCTCTTTTGTCCACTCCCAAGGCATTGAAGCATCTTGGTATAAATCATATAAAGTTTGTCCTTCCCAAGCACCTTTTGCTTCAAAATGTGGTTTTTTGCAATTAAGTGTTAGAGTATCGGCTGTATATGTTTGGATTTTAATCGCATTTGCTCCAGCTTTGGCTGCTGCAACAATAGACTCTTTTGCGATATTTATATCATTTGCATGATTTGCACTAAGTTCTGCTATTATAAAAACTCCATCTTTTTCTAAATCAAAATTAACTATTTTCATCTTTTATCCCTGCTTGACATCTTTTTCTTCTTTTGTTATAATTTTATTAATCTCCGTAGAGAGACTTTTTAGCCCTAGTTGGCATCCACTCTCAACATTGTTGAGAGGAAATTCAAAAAAATTATTTATATGAATTTTAAGATTTTTATATGTTTTTTTACTAATTTTACCATGTATTTTTATAATTCTACTACTATCAAAAACTCTCATTTGATTTAACATTGCACAACTATCTACATTTTGTTTGTATCTAAAATTAAAAAAATAACTTCCTTGTTTATTTTTAGAACTCAATGGAATTCCAATGAAATATTTATGGCCCAATTTTTTATATACTAAAACAGGTCTTAAAAAATTATCACCTTTTCCATATGTTTCAACTCCAATATTTTTTCCAATTTGAAGTAAATAAATATCTTGATTTTTTATGTTTATTTTCCTTTTTGAAGTAGATATTTGTTTTTTTAATTTATTCCATTTATCATAGTTATCTTGATTAATAGTTTGATACATTATCTCTAATCGTTCCCAATCTTCTTGTGTATCTAAATCTTGTACCAAGTGTCTAGGAAGTACTATAGGGATTGAATCTTTACCAAATGGTATATCTGTAAAGTTGTTTGATAATCTTTCCCAATAAAACTGTCCTGCATCTTGGTATGCTTCTTCTAAGTCTTGACTTCTTGAACTAAAATGTTCAGGTGTAAACATCTTACACCTTCCATCTTGTGTAATTTTAAAAGTTCTTTGAATTGGAAATGGCATAGAAGTTACACTAAATGCCTGATGGGCATCACTATTTTTTAGTTTTTCAAACCCCTCTTTTAAATATTTTATTTGTAAAAGTGGTGCTGTAGCATAAATAGTACAGACAAAATCATATTTTTTATCCTCTTGTGCTAAGCTATTTAAAACATATTTTACAACATCTCCTGTTCCTGTAAAATCATCACTTAATTCTTTTGGCCTAAATTGTACAGTTGCACCATATTTCTGTGCAATATCAGCTATTTTTTTATCATCAGTAGAAACTACAATATCATCAAAAAGTTCACTTTTTTTTGCTACTTCTATACTATATGTAATAAGTGGCTTACCAAAAAAATCTTTTATATTTTTTTTAGGTATCCGTTTGCTTCCACCTCGTGCTGGTATTACACACAATATTTTCATCTATTTTCTTTTATATACTCTTAGTTGAGAATGAAAATTATCCTCTGTAATAAATCCATACACTACAGAATCTGTATCTATAAGTTCATAATTTGGTAAAAATTTATCATAATCATTTCCCAAAATTGGTTCTTTTACCCCTGCTTGAAAATCTTCACTTTGTTTTCTTTTACCTTCTAGTATATTTCTAAGAAGTATATATTTTGGATTTAATCTATCTATATGGTTACAATAATTTTGTACTACATCAGGCTCCATCTCTTGGAAAGATATAAAATTCACAAATAGATCAATTTGACCTTGTAGTTTCTCAATTTGCCAAGAACATAAATTTAATGCCATGTGTGTTTGTTTAAATTTATCTATATCAATAGTTTCTAAATCTTTTGTAGTATCATAGCAAGCAATATTCTCCTTGCCAAATACCTCTTGTAAATAATATGAAGAATGAAACACTACAGGAGGAATATCTGCATTTATATAAAATATATTATTTTTATTTTCGCCTAAAAGTATTTCTCCTAGTGTTCCAAATCCACCACCAATTTCCATAACTGTATTTATATCACTTGTATCAATAGTTTTTTTCAAAAAACTAAGCCCCAAGGCATAATTTAAAAATGATCTTGAAAAATTTCTATTTTCAAAAGTGTGTTGTTCTATTGGATTACCAACAGTACTTTCAGATATTTTATCTAGATATGGTTTTTTATCTATATTGCTTGATTTTAAAACTCTAAAATCTGCAAAAGCACTTGAGTTACCATTAAAAACTCTTTGAAGTCTTGTAACAAATCTTTTATCTTGAACTATTCTATCAAACTGTTCTATTGTAGGATCATATTTTTCAGATTTTTCAAGATATTCTACCGCACTATATCCAGGAACAAAAAAGTTTCTAGTAACAGTTAAACTTCTAAAATCTTTTATATCATATTGTTCTATTTCATCAATTAATAGTTTTGAACCATATTCCCAAAATGATGTAGGTTTGTAAAGAGAATCTTGTTTTTTCATATCTTCTAACATAAGATTTAATAAATCATATTTTGTATTCATAAATTATCCTTTAAATATAATTTATTATACTATACATCTCTTAATATTAGATTAATGTAATTATTTTAATTGAATCAAATTTTTTAATGTTTTTATAATATATGCCTGTTCATTTTTATTAAGAAGAGGATATATAGGTAAGGATAAACATTGTTCATTATATTTATTCATATTTGGTGTATATTCTTCACCATAACCTAAAGATTTATAATAGGCTTGTTTATTTATTGGTTTGTAGTGTACTTGTACTCCAATATTTTTTTCTCTAAGTTTTGCTATTAATTGTTCTTTTGTTATATCTATTTTATCAAAATCTATTAATACTACAAATAAATGATAATATGAATTATCTGTATAAGGATATAATGGTTTTATAATAGGATTATTATCAAAAGTATCATTATAAGTTTTTGCAATCTCTTGTCTTCTTTTGATAAAATCGTTTAGTTTAGAT
>Ga0256843_1003682_pt1 | contig 10537 bp, 13 predicted proteins | sample AlvinellametaG_FD_191572 | JGI IMG/M metagenome (GOLD analysis project Ga0256843, IMG submission 191572) | Pompeii worm associated microbial communities from hydrothermal vent at the East Pacific Rise, Pacific Ocean - Alvinella | ecosystem: Host-associated > Annelida > Integument > Unclassified ... | reverse complement strand
GAAAAGTTTGAAGAAATTAAGAAGAAAAGACCTCTATCGGAAGCTTCATCCTGCTTGAAATTAGCAGGAGGAGTATTCCCAGGGCGGCCATTGCAAGATAGATGACCATACCCGTGGTGACCCCGCTGACGAGGACGAACATGACGTTTGGCGCCACTGCGTTCGCGCTGTTTGATATCAGGCCGAGAGCGAAGCTGGCCTCGGGGTAGATTTCCTTGGGGTAGGCGGCGGGTGCCGTCGTCCAGAACGCCGGGCCGGTTCCCTGGACTATTCCAGTTATCGCGATGCCAAGGAGGGCCAGCGTGTAGTCGTTGGCGAGTATTGCCTTCCAGACTATGAAGATACCGAGGAAAGTGACGGCGTAGGAGAGCGTCATGACACTCACTATCGCCTTGAAGAGGCCCCTGCTGCTGGTGTTCTTAACAGAGAGACGGTAGCCGAGGTATCCCATTATGATCGACCAGAGGCCCATGGAAACCTCGAGGGTTATAACGAGGTTCGCAACCTGATCCGGCGAGAACTTCACGTTGTGGAGTGTGAAAGAGCCGAGTGTGAATATTATCCACAGGGCCGGGAAGAACGTGAATCCAAAGACCCATGTGAAGGGTATCTTCCACACATTGACACTGCTCGTCCCCTTTCTGTGCTTGGGGATCTCAAAGTCCTCAACAACGAGCCACCAGATGGCGAGAACGACGTACATGACAACAGCGGATATCAGGAACGCCATCTTCACAGAGTCCCAGCCGACGTACGAGTTCGCCGCCCATTTGGCGAGGAGGATTCCATACAGACCCCCCCAGAAAATGCCCGACAGGATAACACCCTTGGCAAATGGCCTCTCGGCCAGGAAGAGCCTGCCGATTTGGTTGCTGAAGACCGCTATGAGCGCCACTATAAAGCCCTGGAAGAACCTCAGAGCCACAACCGCCCACCAGTTACCGAGGAAAGGAATTATGAACTGTGGAATGGCCGCAAAGCTGACTATCAGGGCCACACTCCTCTTGAACGACCCTTTAAAGAGGCTGGTTCCACCCAGGAGGAAGGCCACGAAAAGACCGACGACAAATGCGGTCTGCTGGTACCCCATGGCCCCTTCAGTTATGTGGTAGTGAAGGAGCACGGTATCCTTGAACTTTTCGAGCATGTGCATCGTTCCGAAACCTGAGGCAACCACAAGTGTATTTAACAGCACTGTAACCCATTTCTTATCCATCGCAATCACCCCGTCACAGTTTTCCAACAAGCATCAAAACACCGAAAACTATGAAGAGCACTCCCGCACCCTTCCTGATCAGGGATACCGGCAGGAGATTTCCAAGTTCCTGCCCCAGGAAAGCCCCTATAAGGTTGACGGCCGCAAGACCGAGAATCGCGCCAAGGAATGCTGTCTTCCACCCGTATTTCGACGCAAAGGCCATCGTTGTTAGCTGGGTTTTATCTCCCAATTCCGCCAGGAAGGTCGTGACAAAGATAACGAGGAGGATATTCTCCATTTTACCACCTCACAGCCTGGACAGTGCCGCTTTCATACGCTCCATTGCTTCAACCAGCTGCTCCTTTTTGGTGGCGTAGCTTATCCTGACCCATCCTTCTCCCTGCTTTCCAAAGGCCGTTCCCGGGATAACAACAACGCGCGCGTTCTCGAGGAGCCAGTCGGCGAAGTCCTCGCTGCTCATGTCCAGTTCGGGGTCTATCTTGACCCAGATATAAAAGGCACCCTTTGGCTTGAAGGGCTGGATGTGGGGCATGTCGTTGAGGTACCTGAGGACGAGCTTCCGCCTCTCATCGTAGACCTCCCTCATTCTCTCGACGGCTTCCCAGCTTCTCTTGTCGCGGAGGGCCGTTATCCCGGCTATCTGAACGAAGGAAGTGACGTTCCCGATAACATAAGCGTGGAGCTTTATCATATCCCTGATGACCTGAACGGGCGCGATTGTGAACCCCAAACGCCAGCCGGTCATTGCAAAGGTCTTAGAAAAGCTGTTGGCGAGAACGGTGTTGTCGGGGGCGTACTTTATCATCGGATAGTGCTTCGCTCCTTCATAGAGAAAATGCTCGTAGGGCTCGTCGGTGAGAATATAAATGTTGTAATCCTCCGCTATCTCCCCGATAGCCTTGACGGTCTTTTTGTCCAGCGTTGCGCCGGTGGGATTGTTGGGATAGTTCATGACAAGCATCCTTGTGCGTTTGGTTATCATCTCAACCAGTTCATCAGGATCGATTCTGAACTTGTTCTCCTCACGGAGAGGAATGCGCAGAATTCCGGCTTCGGCTATCTTAGCATCCTCAACATAGCACACGAAAGCGGGATCAGGAATTATTACATCGTCCCCCTCCTCAAGGAGGGACTGAAAGGCAAGGTACGTGGCCTCGTAAGCTCCGGCGGTCACAATTATATTGGAGGGATCGACGTCAATTTTGTAAAAATCGTGATAATACTCCGCTATAGCTTCTCTGAACTCTGGAATTCCCGCGTTGGGAGTGTAGTGAGTGTAACCCTCATCAAGCGCCCTCTTGGCGGCATCCTTTATAACCTCCGGAGTTCCAAAATCGGGCTCGCCAATACCCAAAGAGATGACCCCACTCATTTTCGAAGCCTTCTCAAAGAGCTCCCTTATCTTGGAACGCTGTATCAAGTTTATTCTTCCGGCCAGGAAGTACTTCCGTTTTCGATATCTCATGAGCATCACCCTGACGGCTCAATGTTGATGGGGGGGCTTTTATAAAGATATCCCGAACTTGAGGTTACAGGGCCTCCACGAGGGCAGTTTTCTCCATGATTGGCTTGAGCTTGGCCTCTTCACAGTGCTCCGGTTCCAGTTCCTCGAGGGCGAACTTCCGCATGAACTCGCGCGCTTCTTCTTCAGAACCGAAAACAACGAGGTAACGGGGGCCGTTACCAGCACCCCTGAGCTTTATAGCCTCGCGGATTTGATGAGTTCCAGCAAGCCTGAGAAGGAGCTCCCCCCCAAGGGTCTTTGCGTGGTTTGTCCCCCGTTCAAACGCCCTCATGCTCATCAAAGCCGCAAAGAGCACCTCCTCAATGCATTCCCCCGAAACAAGCTGGAACCTCTCCCCCAATTGTGGTATCAGCCTATCCACATCACGGACCATGACCCTCTTGATTACTATTCCACCGGTCTTCGCCACTTTAACACACCCCGAAATCTTCATCATTTATAAAAGTTAAAACCCTTCCCATGCACACCAATGTACATGCCTTAAAAAAATTCACTTAAAGTATCAATATTCAAAAATTTTAAGAGAAAAATAATATTGACGTATTAAAATAAAGCCGCAAAGTATTTAACTAATTAAATTAATCACTACTTCAGCGGCTTGCTCCCGCAGGTGGTACATTGATGACCAAGATGAAAATCATCAGCGTGCAGCTCCCACAGGGCCTGATAAAGGCCATGGATCAGCTGGTTAAGCAGGGCGTCTACCCGAACAGGAGCGAAATCATCAGGACCGCGATCCGGGAGCTATTAAAGAAGGAACTCTATCAGCTCGAAACCGAAGAACGCTCAACACCAGAATACATCATGAAATAAGCGGGATAAAATAAGATGTGAAATCCAGATCACGATAAGCCTACGCAGTTTAGGGGGTTGGGGCCATGGTGTTTAAGTTGCTGGAACAGGCAGGAATAAACATTGACCTGGATGACGAGAAGCCGAAGAGAGACTCTTTCGTTGGTTTCGATGGTGAGGATCTCGAGGATCTGATAAAGATTGTAATTGTCGGCGTCGGTGGTTCCGGAAACAACACCATAACAAGGCTTTATGAGCTTGGAGTCCAGGGGGCAGAGCTCATAGCCATGAACACCGATGCACAGCACCTTGCGAGGACAAAAGCTCATAAGAAGCTCCTTCTCGGAAAGGAGATAACCCAGGGAAAGGGTTCCGGCGGCGATCCCGAGATAGGTTACCGTGCCGCCGAAGCCAGCGCCCACGAGATAGCCGAGACCATAGGCGATGCGGACCTCGTCTTCATAACGGCGGGAATGGGCAACGGTACCGGTACCGGGGCTGCTCCGGTTGTCGCCAAGGTCATCAAAGAGCGCGCCAGGCACAACGGCCGCTTCAGAGAACCTCTCGTCGTGAGCGTTGTAACGTTCCCCTTCAGGAATGAGGGCAAGATAAGGATCGAAAAGGCCAAAGCCGGAATAAAGGCGCTCATGTACTACTCGGACACCGTCATTATAATCGAAAACGACAAGCTCCTCAAGCTCGTGCCCAAGCTTCCAATAAACGCGGCCTTCCGCTTTGCCGACGAGATAATAGCCAGGATGGTCAAAGGACTCACCGAGACCATAAAGCTCCCGTCCATGGTGAACATAGACTTCGCGGACGTTTACAGCGTCATGCACAACGGAGGTGCTGCCCTCATCGGAATCGGCGAGAGCGACTCGAGCAACAGGGCAGCCGACGCCATAAAGAACGCCCTCGAAAACAAGATGCTGGATGTGGAGTATGCGAGCGGCGACAAGGCACTCGTCCACTTCACAGTCGGCCCTGACGTCAGCCTGGGCGAAATCAGTACCGCAATGGACCTGGTCTACGAGAGGCTCGGTGAGAAGAGCGAAATCAAGTGGGGCGCAAGGATAGACGAGGATATGGGTAAGGTCGTCAGGGCAATGGTTATCATGACCGGCGTCAAGAGTCCGAATATCCTCGGCGGCATCGAAGCCCTCCAGGTCGGCGAGGACTTCAAGAGCAACATAATAGAGCCCGCGAAGGGCTTTCCGGGAAGACGCTCCGACGACAAGATCTTCAACACGATAGCGAGGAACAAGGAGAAGGGGATATCCCCCAAGGCTCTGAGGGTTTTCGACGACTTTGTTGACATGAGCTGAGTTCTCTCCCTTTTTAACACGTTTAGGTGGATTTTTATGGCAGTGGTAATCAGCATAGCCAATCAAAAGGGGGGAGTGGGCAAAACGACACTCACCCTGAACTTAGGATACGGGTTAGCCGATATGGGGAAGAAAGTCCTCCTCGTGGACATCGACCCCCAGTTCAACCTGACGTTTGCCCTCATTGGGATGGACGTTCTCAACTACGCCGATGACAACGTTGGGACCGTAATGACCCGCGAGAGCAGTGTTGAGGACGCGATCGTCCCGGTTAGAAAGAACATCGATCTCCTCCCGAGCCACCTCAACCTCTCCGCGAGAGAGATAGAGATCATCAATGCCTACAACCGCGAGAGACGCCTTGAAAAAGCCCTCCTGCCGGTTCTCCCGGATTACGACTACGTGCTGATAGACAACCCGCCGAGCATGGGGATTTTCCTGGTCAACTCACTCACGGCCTCCGATTACGTGATAATCCCTCTCGAGCTCAGCTATTTCGGAGTAATCGGCATGCAGCTGATGTTCAATCTCATGAGAATGATAAGGGAGGAAACCAACGAGAACCTCAAGCTGCTCGGACTCGTGCCAAACAAGTTCACCCGACAGACAAAGGTTCCGAAGATGAGGCTGAAGGAGCTGAAGGACGCCTACCCCGATGCCCCCATACTGACGACGATACCGAAGGCAATTGCCCTCGAGAAGGCCCAGAGCCAGGGAGTCAGCATATTCGAATTCGACGGAAAGAGCCGGGCCTCAAAGGCGTTCTCAAAGCTCACAAGAGAGGTGGTCGAGATTGTCGAAGGGTAAAATCCCAAAGCTTTTCGACGGTTCCGTTGATGACCTGACAAAACCCTCCAAGAAAAAGGAGGACAAGGGCAACCTGAAGAAGGAGAAGATGCAGAAGACCCTCTACATAAGCAGGGACATGAACCGGAAGCTCATAGAGCTGTACGGGGAGGAGGGACGGCGGCAGAGCAGCATCGTGGAGGACGCCGTGAACCTCTACTACTACCTGAGGCTGGCCATAGGAGAGAAGAAGCTCCACGAACTGCTGGAGGCCGTTAAACGCGAGGATCCAGAGTTCCTGCGCGAGTACCTTTCAAAATTCAAACCCTGACGTTAACCCAGGGGATAAAATCAGGCGGTCAAATAAAACAGTCAAATAACTCACTCGCAGTAGGTCTCGATAATCTTCTGGATTATCTTGCTCGTCTTCGCCCGGTCCTTTTTGTAGAGATACGGGATCCTGATCACTTCAGCGTTTATTCCGTGTTTTCTAAGCTCCTCCTTGAGCCTCTCGCAGGTGAAGACCTGGTCTGGTCCGATGGCCACAATGTCGGGATCGATCCTCTTCACCAGCTCGTAGTCTATCGTCCCGGGGGTGCCTATGTAAACCTCATCCACCATCCTCAGCGAACGCAGAACTTCAGCCCGGTCCTCCGCAGGGTTTATCGGCTCCCGCCTCTTCTGCATCCTCACAGTTTCATCGTGTGCCACTATGACCACAAGCTCGTCTCCCAGGGCCCTGGCCTGCCTCAGGAAGTGTATATGCCCCACGTGAAGGATGTCAAAAACTCCCCCGACGAGAACCCGGATTTTTTTGTCCCCCATCTACCCCACCGTCAGCTCCCAGATCCTGTCCTTTGCGTGATGGATGTTCTTAACGGCCTTCCCCTTGGGCTTCTCCTTCATGGCCCTTCCGTCCATCAGGGCTATTCCGATGGCAAGGGGCCTCCCGTAGTCCTCCTCGACGACGAAGACGAAGTCGCCCTCCCTGATGCCCTCATCGGCGTCGGTTATTCCGGCAGCCATCACGTCGGCGCCCTTTATTATGAATGGCACGGCCCCGGCATCGACCACAACGCGTCTCGGCCACGTCCTGAGGTCTTCCTCGTTGGAGAGCTCGTAGAGGGCTATGACCAGCGGAAATATCAGGTCTTTCCTCCTGATGAAGAACGGCCTGCCGTTAACGAGGAGTATCTCGGTCGTCTTGTCGAATTCCGCCACCTCAACCCTGTCCTTTTTGTTGAGCATCTTCCTCGCGAGTTCTTCACCGAAAATCTCGCTCATCTCGCGGATTATCTCCTTGATCTCCTTCTTGCTCAGCGGATGCTTGACCTTCAGCTCCATGCTCACACCCCCGCCATCTCGTCGTGGAGCCTCCTCGCGGCCTCCCGTGGGTTCTCACTCCCGTAGATAGAGCGTCCTACTATGACGTAATCGGCGCCGGCTTTTAAAACCTCACCCGCACTGCCGCCCTGTGCTCCAACGCCGGGAGTCAGGATTTTGATTTCGGGTTTCAGCTTGGAGCGTATGTAGGCGACACGTTCCGGCCTCGTCGCCGGTGCTATGACTCCAAACGGCCCGAGCTCGTTGGCGAGTTCGATCAGGCCATCTGTTGCGGGCTGTATGAACTCCTTTGCCCCCGGATGACTCATCTCAACGACTATTATCGCCTCTCCGAGCTCCATAACCGCTTTAACGCTGTCTCTCCCGACGAATCCGTGCGCTATTATGCAGTCGGCGCCAGCATCAAAGACTTTCCCCGCTATCAGCCTGTTGGTGTTGGGTATGTCCGCGAGCTTCAGATCCGCTATTATCGGCAGTCCAGTAACCTGCTTGAGTTCGGTGATTATTCCGAGTCCGGAACCGATTATCAAGGGCCAGTTGACCTTGATTGCCCAGAGGTAGTCCGCGGTGCACTCGGCAATTTCAAGGGCCCTCTCCCGCTCGTAGACATCGAGGGCTAAAACAAGACGTTTCATGGGTTCACCTCACGAGCGATTTTATCTCCTCGGGTATCTCCCCGCCCTTGAGATGGAGGGCAACGTGATAGGCGCTCTTCATTGCATTGGCCTCGTCCTCTGCCCAGGTTATGACGATGAGGTCGCCCTCCCCTAACTCCAGCGAAGAGGATATGTTGTCAGCAAGCTCCTCCATCGTCTCCCTCAGCGGCCTCCCATCCTCGGGAAAGACGGGTTCTCCATCCTTCACCACGAGGATCATGGCTCCTCGCGCGAAAAAGCGTATTGCCTCGTCCCGGAGGTCTATGCTCTTGAACTCGGGGGGATTCCTCACGACGAGAGCGCACGCTGGAAGGCCCTCAACGGTGCCGACCTTCGAAACCTCAGAAAAGCTCGAAGAAAGTCTCCTGAGAAGCTCCATGCCCTTTTCATTCAGATAGTGGCCCTTCTGGGCAGATTCTATGAGTTCAAGCCCGCTCAGCTTCTTTAAAAGGGTCCTGACACTCCCCTCTCCAAGCCCGAGAACCTCGGAAATCGTTTTTCTTCCCGTCGGAGATCTCAGCAAGAACAAGACCGCAACGGCATCCTCCAGCGTGTACTCAGGATACGCCCCCCTCTTCCAGCTCATTAACGTCCCTCCGAGAAAAGTAGTGGAAAGGGATTAAAAAGTTTTAGAGAATCAGAGCCACCTCGGCTCCAGGCCGGCCCACATGCGCATCTTCTCGTGGGCTATTATGCGCGGGATGTTGTGCATCTCCTTCGGTCCAGGGTTCTTCATGTAGAAAGCGTTGACCTCGTACACAGCCCCGAAGGCCTTCTTCTCGATCGCTATCTTTCCGAGCCTTGAGAGGTCCACGAGGAGACCAGCAAGCGCCGGACTGTCGTTTATCCTGCCCGTGATGACGAGCTCGTCGTGGGCGCCGTTGAAGCTGACGTACTCGATGTGCATGGCGATGAACTTCTTGTCGCCGAGGGGCTCGAGGAAGCCGGTCGGCTTGATGTAGTGCGGGGCGTCATAGCCGAGGAGGTCCTTGACGATGGAGCTCTTAGTGAACTCCTTGCTCTTGTTGCGCTCCTTGTCGGTCAGGGCGAGGAAGTCGTTGTTTCCACCGATGTTGAACTGAGCTATATCGAGGACGTAGCGGTTCCTCTGGGCGAGGTGCGCGAGGACGTCAGCCGTCAGCGGGGTTGCTCCGGTGGCTCCGTCGTCGCCGAAGATGACGAGGTTGCTCTCTTTCGCGAGCTCGACGAATGCCGGGTCGTTGGCGATGAGAGTCGGAATCGCGTTGACGAAGGCCGCTCCACCGGCCTCCTTGGCGTACTTGGCGGCGGCGTAGGCGTAGAGCTGGGTAGCAGTGACCCTGTCCTTCCTGTCCTCGGCGATGGCCTTCTCAAGCTCCTCCCTGCTCTCGAAGGGAACAAAGGCCTCGGTGGTGCAGACGTTGATGAAGACCTCGGCGCCGAGTTCCTTCCACTCATCCACGAGCCTTTCAACGGCCTCGCTGAGGCTCATCTCGTCGTCGAGACCGGTCGCCTCGAGCGGGAGGTTCCTGAGGCTTCCGAGGTGGACGCCCTTCCTGACCGTTATCCCTTTGAGGCTCTCCGGGGCCTCGGGATCGTAGCCCTTGACGACATCGTAGAGGTCCTTTCCAACCTTAGCCTTGTCAACGTCGTAGGAACCGACAATCTCCACGTCCTTAATCTTAATCGGGAGCTCGTCCGCCAGTGGGACGCCGTAGGGCTCGAGCTTTCCAGCCTTTATCTTCTCAAGGCCGCTCGCAAATATACTTGCAACGTACCCCTGTCCGAGTATAACAACCTTCACCATTTCTCTTCACCTCCGTCGGTTGTTGTAGGTTGTTTTACAGTGGTTAAATAGTTTTCGGATGCGAAACTTTTTTGTGGACGAAATAGACGGTGAGGGCGACACGGACGTTCGTCAGTACGGCAAGGAGGAGGAAGAGTACCTCAAGGGATGCACGAGCGGGATAGAGCAGGAAAAGCATCGTCATGAATATTCTCTCATCCCTTTTTCCGGGGAGCCGCCTCAGGGCCGGAATGCAGGAGTAGGCATCCTCACCGTACGCCGCCTTGAACCTCTCCGTCGAGTAGCTCACCATCACTGAGCCGAGGAGGGCCAAAAGCGCAACCAGATACCAGAGGGGTTCTCTAAGTGTTGAGTACGCAAGCAGTGCCAGGAAAGTTCCATCGACGTATCGGTCGAGGATTGAGTCAATGTAACCACCAAACCGGCTCGCCCTCATCTGAACCCTCGCGAGCTCGCCGTCAACACCGTCGAGGATTGAACTCAGCTGGTAGAGTATCCCCGCCGCTGGCAGGCTGACGAGCGTAAGCAGCGCCGAGAGAATCCCAATGGCAAACGTGATGACCGTCATACCGTTCGGCGCGACTCTCTCGACGAGGAGATAGCTGATTCTCGTCGATATTTTCCTGTTGATGTGCCTGCTGATGAATCCATCGCCGGTTCCCTTAACTGCCGTGAAGACGAGCATCTTTCGAGCCCTCTTGAGCTCTTCCGGCGTGTCCACGTCGGTCCAGCCGAGGCCGTCAACGAACGTAACCGGAAGCTTAGCACGCCCGACGACCTCGCTGAGGGAGTAGTCGCCGTTCTTCTCGTTTTCAAGCGCTTCCGTTACCCTGAAAATCCCTTCATCGAGGACGAAGAAGCCGGTATCAACCGCGTCCCAGTCTTTAAGGCCCTTCCCGATTCGCTCGACTCGACCGTCCTTCACCTTAACCTTCGTCGCCTCGTCAACGTCAACCCACCTCGGCCGTCGGTCCGCTATGAGGCCGTTTCCCTTTATGGCCTCCGCAACGAAGGCCTCGCTGTAGACGTGGTCGCTCATGACGAGAACGAACCTGCCGGAAACCCGACCCCTCGCGAGGTGGAGCGAGTGACCGTTGCCCTTCT
>Ga0256843_1003681_pt1 | contig 10537 bp, 9 predicted proteins | sample AlvinellametaG_FD_191572 | JGI IMG/M metagenome (GOLD analysis project Ga0256843, IMG submission 191572) | Pompeii worm associated microbial communities from hydrothermal vent at the East Pacific Rise, Pacific Ocean - Alvinella | ecosystem: Host-associated > Annelida > Integument > Unclassified ... | reverse complement strand
GTCTTGTTGTGGTGTTTTTTGGTTTCCCGAACAAGAAAAAAGGATGATGAAGGATAATAAGGCTAGTTTTTTCATACTAATTTAGGTAAAAGGTACAAGGAGAAAGGTAAAAGCACGGCTGTCCTAGTACGCAAGTTTTCATTGCAATATACAAAAATCAGACCAATATTTGGCAAACAAAAACCACTTGCGTTCTGCAAATTAATATTTTTTGTTTTAGTTCGGCATAAAAAGCATGCACATTAGTACATCTTACTTATTATAATACCAATTATAAATATATTAAAAACACAAAGATCTGATGTCGAAAAAATTTACTGTATTCAGACTTTTAGTCGATTGGTGAAATAATACAAATTTCATTCAAACTTTCAACCTATAATACATTCTCCCTAATGGTTATTGATTAATTTAACTCTTCGTGTACTTACCCTACTAGGTTTAATAATTTATTGCATAACTTGTATTGCATTTACAATTTAGATACCTATCATAGCACATCAATTAAAATAAATCAATTAGAATACTTAGTTTTAACTACATTTGCAAACAATAAAAATGCTATTATATGATTCAGATAGGACAACTACAATTGCCCGATTTTCCGTTGATATTAGCACCAATGGAAGATATTAGTGATCCGCCTTTTCGCGTATTGTGCAAAGAGTTTGGTGTTGATTTGATGTTTACCGAGTTTGTATCATCCGAAGGTTTGATACGCGATGCCGTAAAATCTGCCAAAAAGCTCGATATTTTTGATACTGAGCGCCCCATTGGTGTGCAAGTATTCGGACATGATGTATATTCGATGCTTAAAGCTGTTGAAATGATTGAGAAGGTCAATCCTGATATTATTGATATCAATTATGGTTGCCCTGTTAAAAAAGTAGTTGCCAAAGGCGCAGGCGCAGGTGTTTTAAAAGATTTGGATAAAATGCAAAAAATGACAGCAGAGATTGTCAAACACACCCATTTTCCTGTCACTGTAAAAACTCGTTTAGGCTGGGATGCCGACAGTATAGTAATTAATGAAGTAGCCGAACGCATGCAAGATGTGGGTGTTAAAGCCATATCAATTCACGGACGCACGCGTGCACAGATGTACACAGGCAAAGCCGATTGGCACAAAATTGCTGAGGTAAAAAACAATCCGCGCATCCATATTCCGGTTTTTGCCAATGGCGATATTAAAACCGGCGAAGATGCCATACGTATAAGAGATGAATTTGGTTTAGATGGCGCTATGATTGGACGTGCTGCCATAGGTAATCCGTGGATTTTCGGACAAATAAAGCATTTTATGCAAACCGGAGAACAATTACCCTTGCCAAGTGTAAAAGATAGGGTCGCAGTGGTAAAGAAACACTTAGAATTGGCGATTCAGTGGAAAGGTGAACGTTTAGGTATTTTAGAAACGCGTCCACATTACAGCAGTTATTTTAAAGGAGTCCCTGATTTTAAAAAATACAGAATGCGTTTGGTAACTGAAGATAATTTAGATGAAATTTTTCGAGTTTTTGAGGAGGTTTTGCAAGTATATTAAAATATGTTTAAATTTAGTAGAATATAAAAAGTCCCGCCAATGGCGGGACTTAATTTTTATAAGAAATACTTATTTTTTGTGATTAGAATTTATATCTTACACCAAAGTTCCAAGTTCTTCCATATCCGATACGAACATTGTTGCTAGTATCAACGCCATGCCATACATTAGCTGAGCTGTCTGTTACAGGAGTTGTTCCTTTAGCACTTGAAATATAGAATTTATCAAAAACATTATTAATATTTAATCTAAAACTAACTGTGCTTTTATTTTTTAATTTTAGTTTATAGGATAAACCTGCATCAGTTAATGAATATCCTGGTAAATAAATGGCTCCTTCATCATCTCTAGTACTTGCAATATATCCGTGATTTTTACCATAGAATCTTTCTCCTAAACTTAATTTAATTTCAGAAGTGATGTTATAGTCAATAAATCCACCAGCAGTTACTTGTGCTCCGTTAACATATTTACCATCTAAATTTAATTCTAATTCTGTTCCACCAGGAGTTACATCATTTCCATCTAAATCAAAAACACGACCTTTTGCATTGCCATCATATTTCCAATCACCATATGAGAAAAAGGCCTTAATTTTAAGGGATTTTAATGGACGATAATTACCATCTAATTCTATACCATTATGAATTTCAGAGACACCTCTAAACACATTATATGTGTTTGTCCCTCTATTAGAAGATCTTTTGGTTCTATTTGCCCATTTAGTTGAGTAAAGGTTCATGTTGAAATTATAATTTTCACCTTTTTTACTGTATCCTAATTCTAAACCTGTAATTTCTTCATTTGCAGTTTGTGGGTTGTTTAATCTATTAGAACTAGATCCATTAACAAATAAGTCATCATGGAAAGGTTGTCTAGAATAATACCCCGCATTAGCAAAAACTTTTGCTTTTTCAGTTAATTGATATGCAAGACCTCCTTTTGCATTATATCCCATATTTGACACTTTGTCAGATTCTTCAGGTTCAGCGGTGTTCCAATATTCTGTTCTTTGATGATCTTGGTTTGACACGGCACCTTGGAAGAAAGTACTAAATTTATCTTTTGAGTATTCAATTTGACCAAAAACACCATAATAATTGATAACTTCACTATAATCTCTTGCCAATCTTTGGTCATGGTCATTGTTAAAATTAAATACAGCTCCCCAAGGACTATAACCTCCGTATACGTTATCTACTAACAATGGTCTACCACTACCTCTGTGAGTAGTTTGTACACCATAATCACCTAATAAATCAGTAGGGGCTCTAAAGTGTATACCGTTGTACATACGCACATCGCCACCAAAATTAATTGAAATATTATCAGTTAATTCTTTTTCTAAGTTTGTTAAGAAACCATACCAGTTATGTCCATTATATGATCCTCTCATATAACCTTTGGCTTTTCCGGCAGCATTATTGTCAGCCACTTGTGCATCAAAATCAATACCTCCGTCTTTTCCACTTACTTTTCCCCATAAAGATCCTGTTGGGTATGCATATCCTCCACGTCCTAATGATCCGTATAACACTGATGAAAGGTTAGTTTTGTCATTAATTTTCCAGTCCCAACTTAAATTAATAATGGGTTTGTGATAAAAGTTTCTGGCACCGGGATAAAGTTCACCATCTTTAGTGCCATACATTGCATTAAATTTACGTCCTTTATCTAAATATGTTTGTAGATCAACTGTCCATGCATCACCATGCCATTGTGGCGCTCCGGTTACTAAAAAGTTAAAAATGTTTTTATCATTTGGTTTATATCCTAACGAGAAAAAATATGTTTGCCCTTGACCTACTGTACCATTACGATAACCATCACCTTGCCAGTGACCAAACATAGCAGAAACGGCTAAACCGTTTTTCATTAAACCGGTTGAATAATAAGCTGTTCCTTTTAAATAATTATCATTGGCAGCCATTAAACTTACAAAACCACCTTGTTTTTTATCAACGGTTTTAGTAATAATATTCACAGTACCACCCACAGACGAAATAGCAAGCTTTGAAGATCCTAAACCTCTTTGTACTTGTAAAGCATTGGCAATATCTAAAATACCTGACCAGTTAGACCAGTACATTTTACCATCTTCCATTCCGTTAATTGGTTGACCATTTAAAAGGAATGCAGTATTTGTTTGATCAAAACCACGAATAGAAATGCGACCATCTCCGTATCCACCTTCTTTTGAAGTTTGTACAGAAGGGGTTTCTGTTAATAGTTCCGGCAAATCAAAGTTACCACCTTTTTCTTGAATTTCAGCGGCTTTGATAGTAGATACAGCAATAGGTGTTTTTCTGTCTTTTGCTAAATCGACAATACCTTTACCAACAATCACAACCTCAGATAAAGACTGTGCATCTTCCGCTAAACCAACTTTACCTACGTTAGTAGTTTGTCCGTTTTTAACATTAACGGTAATTACTTTTGTTGCAAATCCAACAGATGAAATCTGAATTTTTTGCGTTCCGGCAGGAACTTTTAATATAAAGTTTCCGTCAAAATCTGTTGCAACACCTGTAGTAGTTCCTACAAGTACAACATCAGCACCCGGAAGCGGGTCATTAGTTTTTGCTTCTAGTACGGTACCTTTCACAGTTCCTTGTGCAAAAGCATTACTAGCCATTAAGCTAAAAATGGCAAATAAGAATAAATTCTTGAGTGTTCTCATGTTTTTGTTTATTTTTGAGTTTGATAGCACAAAAGTAATTTTTTTTTTTAACAACTCAAAATAAGTTTTTTTATTTATTTTAGAATAATTAAATATCTGAATAGCAGTTTGTTAAGCGCGATTTTGATTATATTAAACTAAATTCGCTAAGAAAAGATTTGAGTAAATTTAACAATTTTAATAAAAATGGATTTTATATAACAAATTAAAATAGCCGAGCAAAGCTCGGCTATTAAATATCTTAAATCGGATAATATTTAGAATATAAAAATTACAACACCGAACGATGGTGTGAACATCCAATCGTTATATAGGTTGTCAGCTTGCTCGGGGTTGGGTTCAATACCATCAACCTTGTCGCTAAAATAGTAACGCCATTTGTTACTAAAAACAAACTGTAATTCTTCATCAAAACGATAACGTATACCTAATTCTAAATTGGCCATAGGCGTAAATCCTGCGCCTTGATAAATACGGTCTTTAAAGGGTTCGGGGACGATTTCGGGAGATTTTTCCAAATTTCCCAGTGCAGATTCTACATCCGCATTGTAAAATGTAATACCTCCTCCGATACCAATATACGGATCAAATTTATTTAAAAAACTGCTTGAGAAGAAATCTATATTTCTAAGGTCTGCCAAGTGATATTCAATATTTAAGCCGGTACTGAAAAAATAATATTGCCCACTGATAGCTTGTAGTTTCAATCCTTCTACCGACATATTATCTTTATATGAATTGCCGTAGCTTAGTGCACTGTAGCCTGTGTTAAAACCAATATTAAATTTGAGATGTGTGCAGGAATAGCAGTTAATTCTTTCATAATCTAAAAAGTTTAAGTAGATTTTACCTCCAATAGTTCCCCCAGAATTTCCTAATGTTGATCCAAAGTCGCCCCTTACGCCATAGTCACCTTGAAAATTCATATAGCCAATCTGAGCTTCCCATTCGTCAATAAAACTTTTTTGTGCACCGGTGATGCCAATGGAAAAAAATGCAATTATAAAAGCTGTATATAACCTGTTCATATCAATATATATTTTTTTCAAAATTAGTAAAAAAAATGGTAAATCACACAAAAAATATATTTTTTTAATTATTTGTATCCCAACTTTTTTTTTTACTTTTACAAAAAAAATTATTGTTTGAGTAATTACTTTGAAAAATATCAAAAAAGAAAGTTGATTTCGGCTAATATATCAGTGGTCATAAGCATTGCTGTTGTATTGTTTTTATTAGGAGTGCTTGGGTTTTTTATGTTGAACTCAAAAAATATTACAAATCATTTTAAAGAAAAGATAATTATTACTGTTTTCTTTAAAGAAAATGCCAAAACTACCGAAATTAAAAAGTTTGAAAAAACCATTAAATTAAAAAAAGAAATAAAATCGACTAAATTTATTGCAAAAAAAGATGCCGCAGAAGCCTTAAAACGTGATATTGGTGAAGATTTTGTCGAGTTTTTAGGTTATAACCCTCTGCAAGACAACCTCGAAGTGACTTTAAGAGGTGATTTTGTAAATGAAAAGATTATCTCAGCATTAAAAAAAGATTGGTTAAAAAAACCATTCATTTCAGAGGTGAATTATGAGTATTATAAGCCAATTATCAAAGTCCTTAATCAAAATGTCAAAAAGATGAGTTTTTGGATAATATTAATTAGTGGCGTGATACTTTTTATGGTATTTTTACTTATAAATAGCGCCATTCGTTTGTCAGTTTACAGTAAACGTTTTGGTATTAGAACTATGCAATTGGTTGGTGCAACAAAAGGATTTATTAGAAAACCTTATTTGATTAAAGCAGTACTGTTTGGTGTTATTGGCGCAACAATTGCTTTGCTGGGTTTGTTCGGATTGCTCTATTATCTCAACAATATTTTTCCTGATGTTCATTTTATGGCGGACAAAAAAATACTGCTAACGCTGGCTTTAGGTATTTATTTATTGGGTATTTTGATTACAACACTGAGCACCTTTTTTGCAACACGCCGGTTTTTTAACTTAACTTCTGAGGAACTGCATTATTAAAATTACTATTTATGGCAAAACAAAATAAATCTACAAGCGAAAATACACAAAAACCCATGATTTTTGGTCGGAAAAATTATCAATTTCTTTTTATCGGCCTTGCGTTAATTGCTTTGGGTTTTATACTCATGGCGGGAGGTGGAAGTGACGACCCTAATGTATGGAACCCCGAAATATTTAATTTCAGACGTATCAGATTGGCACCCATGATTATTCTTTTAGGACTAGCAGTCGAGATTTATGCCATTATGAGTAATCCAAAAAAATAATAAGCTTTATGAACGAAATTCAAGCTGTCATTTTAGCTGTTATTGAAGGAATAACAGAGTTTTTACCTGTTTCATCTACCGGACATATGGTGTTAACATCATCATTTATGGGTATCTCGGGCGACCATTTTACCAAGCTTTTTACGGTGGTTATCCAACTAGGAGCGATATTGTCTGTCGTGGTTTTATATTGGAAACGATTTTTACAATCTTGGACTTTTTATCAAAAACTTTTTGTGGCTTTTTTGCCTGCCGTATTTCTAGGTTTGCTTTTTAATGATTTAATCGATGAATTATTAGAGAGTCCGGTTGTAGTGGCTGTGTCTTTAATAATCGGCGGATTTATTTTACTGAAAGTTGATGACTGGTATGCCGGAAATACTAAAAAGGATATCGATTACCCAACGGCACTTAAAATCGGTTTTTTTCAAACTTTGGCAATGATTCCCGGTGTGTCGCGTAGTGGTGCTACCATTGTTGGCGCAATGACACAAAAGATTGATCGTAAAACAGCCACCGAATTTTCCTTTTTCTTAGCAGTGCCAACCATGTTTGGGGCAACAGCCAAAAAGTTATGGGACTATTACCAAGACGGCTTAACACTTTCGCAACACGATATCAACTTGCTTTTAATCGGTAACATCATCGCTTTTATTGTGGCAATGATTGCTATCAAAAGTTTTATTAGTTATATTTCAAAGAAAGGTTTTAAAATTTTTGGTTATTATCGCATCATTATCGGATTGGCAATAATTGTCATTCACTATTTTATTTACCCGCTTAGCATTATATAAATGGACTTAGAAGAAATTAGAAAAGGAAAGGTATTGTTGCTCGACAAGCCCTTAGAATGGACATCGTTTGATGTCGTCAATAAAATACGATATAGCATTTTAAAAAAATATAATATCAAACGTTTTAAAGTGGGACATGCCGGCACTCTTGATCCGCTTGCCTCCGGTTTATTGATTATTTGTATAGGTAAAGCCACCAAAACAATTAACGAATACCAAAATCAGTCAAAAGAATATACAGGCACATTTACCCTGGGCGCCACAACACCATCTTATGATCTCGAAACCGAGGTAGATGCTACTTTTCCGACTGAACATATTACCAAAGAGCTAATTATAGAAACGGCACAAAAATTTGTAGGACAACAACAGCAAATACCACCTATCTTTTCTGCTTTGAAAAAAAATGGTAGAAAACTTTATGAGCTGGCCCGAAAAGGAGAAACTGTAGATATTCCGTCAAGAGATATTGAAATATTTGAATTTGAAATTTTATCGATAAATTTGCCCGAAGTAAAATTCAGAGTAAAAGTAAGTAAAGGCACTTATATCAGGTCGCTAGCCTATGATTTTGGTAAGGCGTTAGGGTCGGGTGCTTATTTGTCTGAATTAAGAAGAACTAAAATAGGCAATTTTTCTATAGAAAATGCCGTTACACATCAAAACTGGATTGATGAGTTTATTAAACAAGATTAATTTATCGCATTTAGAAAAGGCTTTGTTACTAAGTGTTGTTGTCGAATTGATGATAGCAGTGCTATTGTTTAACCTAGGTTTTAAGTCTAAGCAAAAAGAACCGCCATACGCCGTAGAGTATCTTGATGATGATTTTAATTTTGAAGACTTAAAGCCGGAAGAAGAGATTGAATTACCTGATATTTCTAAATATGTAACACAAAAAGCAACAACTAATGTGGCTTCTAATCAAACGCAGGAAGACGAATTTTTTGAAAAATACAAAGCCGAACAAGAAAATGCTTTGAAGGAGTTTTACGAAAATCGTGAAAATAACCAAACGCCCTCATTAGGTTTTGAAAAACCCAAAGAACAAGTTAAAAAAGAAGTGCAAAAAAAACGTTTTACAGGTAGCAGTAATATCAAATATTTTTTAAAAAACAGACGCGATATGCATGTAGCAAATCCTTTGTATACATGTCCCAAAAATATGTCAGGCGTTGTAGTTATCAATATTACGGTTAACCAATCCGGCAAAGTTGTATCGGCAAAATATAATAAACAAAAATCGACTGCCAAGGCAAATTGTCTAATTTCGAATACCATTCAGGCTGCTTTCAATACATATTTCAATCAAGATAATACAGCACCTGAGCTACAAAAGGGATATATAACTTATCAATATTAGTAAAAAATTTTAGTCGTAAAGCACAAATCCGGACTAACGACTTTAGACTAACGACTCAAAACTACCACCTAATAAGCCTTCTCATCGCCTCTAATAACATCTAAAACGGTAAAAATAATAATTTTAATATCCAACCAAAACGACCAATTTTCGATGTAGTGCAGGTCGTATTTAACGCGGTTGGTAATATCTTCTGTTGTTTTTACTTCACCTCGATACCCTTTTACTTGTGCCAATCCGGTAACGCCGGGTTTTACATAATGGCGTCCCATAAATTTATCCACTTGTTTTAAAAAACGCTCATTTTCTTTAACCATATGCGGTCTTGGTCCAACAACAGACATGTCTCCTTTTAAAACATTAAAAAATTGAGGAAGTTCGTCTATACTTGTTTTACGCAAAATTCGACCGATTTTAGTAATTCGCGCATCATCTTTACTCACTTGTTTTTTGTCGGCTAAATCGTTAGGACGCATCGACCGGAACTTGTAACAATAAAAAGGTTCGTAGTTGATACCATTTCTCTTTTGGGTAAAAAATATATTTCCTTTTGATTCTAACTTTATCAAAATACCGACAAGCGGAATCAACCATGATAGTACAAAAATAATTACCAACAAGGAAAAAATTATATCAAAAATGCGCTTAATAATTTGATTTACAGGCTTATCCAAAGGTGTCTTGCTGGTCGAAAGGATATGAAAATAATCAAAATGTTCAATTTTGAGATTTCTACCTAAAATTTCTTTATTATCAGGAATAAATTTTACTTTGATAAAATGATCATCAGCAAAAGTAATTATATCTTTTATTTGTGCATCGCTACATTCTTTTAATGAGCAAAAAACAACATCAACATCTTCTTTCAATAAATAGTTTTTTAACTCTGAAAAGTCATAATCGTCATTTTCTTTACTATCAAAAAATGCCATAAAACGATAACCAAAATCGACACGTCGTGCCATAAGTTCTTTAAACTTTTCTGTTTCAGAATTATGCCCGGCAATGACAAATAGCCGAACATTACCGCCCATATTTCTATATACTTTTAACAAAATATAAATAAGCAATTTAGCTAAAACTATGAGTGCATTTAGAATTAAAATATTGTTTAATAAATTGTGGTTGGATATTTGTGAAGCATAAAAGTGAAAATAATTTCCTATAGCCAAATTAAAAATGGTAATTTGTTTAATTGATTTGCTTATAATTTCGGCAGGGCGAGTATAGCGATATACCTGATAATATTTGGTGAAATAACTAATAAAAAACCAAGATGCTATAATAACTATAAAGTGGTTTATACTTTGGTTAAAATGAAAACGATTAACAAAGAAATATATCAACGCACTATCAATAATATATATGATAGGTAATATTAAAAATGAATATCTATGCGTTTGTTTCTGAATCATTTATTATATTTTGAAAAATTTTTATGTTCGGTTTGTCGTAATTGTTCCGGGCTAAGTGAAGCAAAATAGGCAAATGTTTTTAATATACCCTCGGCACGGTTTACTTTAGGTTCCCAGCCTAATATTTTTTTTGCTTTGCTTATATCAGGACAACGTTGCATCGGGTCATTTATTGGCAAATCTTTAAAAATTATTTTACTTTTTTCACTCATTTTAACAATTTCTTTGGCAAAATCCAATATTGATATTTCTACGGGATTGCCAATATTTACGGGTAGATGATAATCAGAGAATAATAATTTGAAGATACCTTCTACTTGATCATCGACATAACAGAATGAACGTGTTTGACTACCATCACCAAAAACGGTAAGGTCTTCACCACGCAAAATTTGTCCTAAAAATGCCGGAATTACACGTCCGTCGTTAAGGCGCATTCTGGG
>Ga0256843_1003680_pt1 | contig 10539 bp, 14 predicted proteins | sample AlvinellametaG_FD_191572 | JGI IMG/M metagenome (GOLD analysis project Ga0256843, IMG submission 191572) | Pompeii worm associated microbial communities from hydrothermal vent at the East Pacific Rise, Pacific Ocean - Alvinella | ecosystem: Host-associated > Annelida > Integument > Unclassified ... | reverse complement strand
AAGCCTATTCATCTTCAAAATATTGCTTATATTCATCTGGTATTAAAGGTACAATAACATCATCTTCATTTAAGCGTGAATTATATTCATTATCTTTATTGATTATTCCATTCATTTGTAAAACTAATATAATTGCTTTTAGTTGTGTAGCTCTATTGCTATCATCATTTATAATAGTTTTTAGTTTTGAAATTCCTATAAATGATAAATCTTTAATCTCTTGAGGTAAATACTCATCTTCTATCTTTTTAATGTACTCTACTACCTCTTTATTCTCTAATATTTTATATGCACTCTTTCTTGAATAGCTTTTTGAATAACCTGCTTTTAATGCTGATTGCTCTAAGTTTCTATTTATTGCATAGTGCTTACAAAAGTTTATCTGTTTTGTTGTTAAACTCATACGTATTCCTTTGTTTATTTGCCCTTTTTTTGCCTATTATATTTTAATTTTAATAGTTTCTTTTTTACCTGTTTGTTTATTGGTTATATCAATATAAAGAGTTGCCCCTTTAAACATTTTATCTTTACTTGCTATCTCTTTTATCTTTTTAATTAACTCTTTTTTACTCATTTTAAATCCTTGCAATATCTACTATTTGTTTAAACTCATAAAGTGGTAAAGCTAAGTATTTTATATTTGGTATGCTAATAGTAGCTTCTATACGCCATAAAACACCTTTTAAATTATTCTTTAATGCTTTATCATACAAAACTATACTATCAATCATTAAAACACCTGTATCATTAATATAATGCGTTTGTGAGCTTATTTGTTTATTATATTTAGTAAGAGTATAATATTTTTTTAACTCATTAAAGTTTGGGATTTTATTTATATCTATACAAATATCTATACTTGTAATATTTTTGAGTATATTTATAATTTTTATTATTAGCTCTTTTGGTATTGGCTTTTTATTGTATTGATACATTCCAAAGATTACTAAGATAGCTTTTCTATACTTTGGTCTATCTCTATTAGAGTTATAAAAGTAAATATTATAGTTATCAAGCCTATAAACACTTGTTATCTCTTTTTCTAATAATCTTTTTTTTAGCTTTGGAATAAGAGATGAGTTTTTAGCAATTTTTTTCCATTTACCTATCTCTTTTAGTTTAGATAATTTATGTTGTTTGCTAAACTCTATTCTTATAGTATCTATGTTAAAACTCTCATTATTTAAGCTATTAAACTCTTCAATATAAGCTTCTAGTTTTGTTAGAATATTCATTATAATTTCCTGTTCTTTTTTCTTTACACTATGGAAACGGTTTCTTAAACTTAAAAAACAATATCCTTTAAATAACCTTGCTATCGTGGCTATTTGCATAAATTGAGTATTTATTTAGTTATTATATTTAGACTACCTTGCTATACATTATAAGGGGTATTTTTTTCAAGCTTAAACGGCTTTTTAGCCCCTTTTTTATATTACAAATTATTAGATATTTTTTCTCTTATTTCATTGAGAAGATTATCAGCAAAATTTATAATTTCCTCATCATTAATAAGAGCATATCTATCTACTTTATCCTCTAAGTATCTAAAAGTTATAATTCCACTTTTAGGTATAACTTTTCTTAATTCTATAATAGCATTTGATACCCTTGTATCTCTTAATTTACTGTATGCGTCCATAGTTGTAAAAGATTTAAGAGTATTTATCCCCTCTTTATGAACTTTATTTCTATTGCCTTGAAGCAATAAATCTAAAGCGTTCATAACTTTTATAGTGTAAATCTTTGGCTCTTCTTTTTGTTGAGAGCGTGATTGTCTATAAAATATTTTTGCCTTTTTGCCGTTTATAATAACAATATCATTAACATTATTAACCATTTTGCACCACCTCTTTATTTATAAATGCGTCAAGTTCGTCTTTTTTAAAGATGGTAACTCTATCACTTAGCTTGTAAGTTTTAATCTTGCCTTGTTTTACGTAATACCATAAGGTAGATAATCCTACACCTAAATATTTATGAGCTTCTTTTGCTCTCATATTTTTATTTTCCATTTGGAAATCCTTTGTATAAAATTACCTTATCGATAAGGGTTTAAAATCTAAACTTTATTGAATTTGCTTAGATTCAATAAGTTTATGTTGGAATTATATAATTTAGGTGGTACCTCGATTTTCATTTTTTAAAATCGGGGTATTAAAGTAATAAGAGGTAGTAAAGAGTTAGTTATTATATGGATGAAAATCTTTTATAAGTTTTTTTATAAGTTTGGTGCTATTTTTGATTTTATATTTTTTAGCTAAAGTTTCTAAATAATTTTTTAATGAAGTACGCTTGGGTAATTTTTCGCCATTTTGAATAGTATAGCTTTTATTTGGTAGTTCATAAATAATCTTATTTTGCTTAATATCGTTTAAAATAGTTTTTGCTAATTTTAATAGATTATTTATATCTTCATTAAGCTTATCAAGCTTCTCTAAATCTTTTATATTATTACTATTAGCTAATAAAGAAATTTCAATTTTTCTGTTATCTGGTTTGAATGTTTTTATTAATTTCTCAAGAGCTATTATATCTTTCTTTTTTTGTTTATCACTCTCTTTTTGTGCTATTATAAAGTCTTTAGTATTAAAAGAGCGTATATTCTCGTTTTCTATTACTTGATTTATAATACTTAATTGATGTATTAAATCATTAGCTACTAATTTTTGCTTATCAATAGGAATTTGTTTAAAAAAACTTTTATTATCTTCAAAGCAATCTTTATAAATTACATTTTGTTGATGTTCTGTAATAGTATATCCTTGTTCTTCTAGCTTGTAAAGCTCTTCTACAAAAGTGCTATAAAAACTTTTCTTCATTTTGTTATCCTTATTATTGTAATTATTTTAGTTATCTCATTTTTATCAAATAGAGCCATTTTTAACCTCATCTAAATAATCAGCATACCATTGTATAAGTTCTCTCTTTTGCTTTTTATATTCTGCTCTATTGTAAGCCCTCTCTACTTCATTTCCAATTTTATGAGCCAAAAGAGCCTTTATTACTTTGTCCTGCTTATCGTGTTCTTCTGTTATGGTTTTAAACATTGCCCTAAAACCGTGTGGAACAATTTCATCTTTTGTGTAACCCATACGCCTTAAAGCTGTTGTTAATGTATTTTCGCTTAATGGTCTATCTTTGTATATTGGACTTGGGAATACATATTTATCACTTAATTTATTCTCTTTTAGCTCATTAAGTAGTGTGATTACTTGTTGAGGTAAAGGTAGTATAAACTCTTTTTTCATCTTCATTTTATTTGCTGGTATAGTCCATTCCTTAGTTTTAAAGTTTATCTCTTTCCATTCCATATGGCGTATATTAAAGCTTCTAACAAATAGGTATGGTAATACCTTTAAAGCCATTCTAGTATAGTAATTATTACCTTGATACTCATCTATGGCTAATAAAAGCCCTTTAATATCTTTTTCTTTTGTAAATGCTGGATAGCTTTTTTTCTTCTTTTTGCCTAAAATAGATTTTGTATCAATATCAGCTATAATATTATGTGGCGTGTATTCGTGGGTTACTGCATACATAAATATTTGGTTAAGCTTTTGTTTTACTCTTCTTGCTGTTTCATCTAAGCCTTTATCTTTTAAAGCTTCTAATATGGTAACAATATCTAATCTTGTAATTTCATCAATAGGTTTATTTTTTATATTTACATCATTATATGTTTTATAAAGATACCTTTCAAAATCATTTCCTATTCTTCTATGATAGCTCTCTGATACTTGACCTTTATAGTTTTGTAACCATTTTTGAGAGATGTTATAAAAGGTATTCTCTTTTTTAGCTTCTATCTCTTTGATTTTTTGCTTATCTTGTTTCTTTTGCTCTGATGGGTCAATACCATTTGCAATTAGCTCTTTTAGCCTTTCTCTCTCTTTTCTTGCTTTAGCTAATGATATTTGAGGATATACACCTATTGCATACTCTTTTTCTTTATTATTAAACCTATACTTTAATCTCCAAAGTTTTGAGCCATTAGGTTTAATCAATAAGAAAAGTCCTCTACCGTCTGTAAGCTTATATTTTTTATCTTTTGGTTTAGCTTCTTTCACCTTTTTTGCATTTAGTGGTGTTATTGTTCTACCCATTAATTACCCTTGTATTTATAGGGGGTTTATAAAAAGGTTTGTATAGTATAGATTTCAAAAACCCCTTATAAAACCCCCTAGTATTTTTAGATTTTGTTATTTTTTATTATATTGCATTAGACTATAAATAAGGCTTAAATATCGTTAAAATGGGCTATTTGTAGATAATATTAGATGAAGTTAAATTAATACTTGGTGGAGGTGAGGGGAATCGAACCCCTGTCCTGAAACAGCTAAGGCTATGACTCTACATGTTTAGTCGGTGTTGATAAATCTCGTCGTGTTTTGCTCAACACCCAAAGCTATGCACGACCAGCCAGAGATTCGTCTAGCACTATGGCGAGTGCTAGATATAGCTATCACGCGATGACGCCTCTACCCTGGCTATGATAGCATTCGCCAGTGAGACGGTCCAATTAGTTAGGACTTACGCTGCTGCGTAAGCTGGACGATAATCTGTATTGTTTGCGTTTATTTTGAATGAGCCGTGTAACGGGATTGCTCAGCCCGACATGCACATAGCCTCGACTGCTCCAGTCGAAACCAAATCACCCCCTCTTTTGAAGGGAATATATATTAACAGATTTTTTTATGAATGTCAAGAGGATATAGAGTATATTTTTAATTTTTTTGTTTTAATCCATATATTAAGAGAGCTACACCTATTAGAATAAATGGAATACTTAACATCTGCCCCATAGATAGAGGTAAAGAGGTTGCAAACTCTGATTGGGTGGTTTTAAACTGCTCTATAAATACTCTTGCGCCAAAGCCAAGAGTTAGGGTTAAGCCAAAGGCTATTTTTGTAAATTTTTCTAGGGAAATATTTCTATATAAATATAATAGAATTAAAAATATAATAAAGTAGCTAAGTGCTTCATATAAGACTACTGGGTGTCTTGGAAAATTATCTACTCTATCAAAAATAACGCCAAAAGAGCTATTTGTTTTAATACCTATAATTTCTGAATTAAAGAAGTTTCCAATTCTAATAAAAGTTGCTACTAACATTGCTACTATTGAGCCACGAGATAGTAACCAAGCAAAGCTAAAGTTATACTTTTTGCTAAATAGCCATAATGCTAAAATTACACCTAAAAACCCACCATGACTAGCTAATCCTCCTCTCCATACATAAAGTATTTCAATAGGGTGCTTTGAAAAGTAGCTAAAATCATAAAATAGCACATGAGCTAATCTTGAGCCAACAACCATACCAATAACTATATATAAAAATAGTGGCTCTAAAAGTTTTATATCTTTGCCTTCTCTTTTAAACATATATTCAGCTATTTGGTATCCACCAAGCAGCCCTAAAGCAAATAAAAGCCCATACCAATGTAGTTTAATTGGTCCTATGCTTAGTAAAATTGGGTCTATATTCCAATGCATTAAATTGTTCCTTTTTTGTATCTAATTATCCAGTAAATTGACCAAATTATACAAAAAAGTATAAATGGTATAGATAAAATCTGTCCGGTATTCAAAAAAAAGTTGCTTTTATAATCAGCTTGTGGCATCTTAACAAACTCTATAAAAAATCTTACCCCAAAAGAGAGTCCTGCTCCAATAGATGGTAAAAGATAGATAGATAACTTTTTAGGAAGCCTTTTATAAAGGTAAATTAGCAAGAAAAATATAAGTAAATAGCTAATTGCTTCATATAGTTGAGCTGGGTGGCGAGGGGTTGAGTCGAATCTTTTAAAAATAATAGCCCAAGGAACTTGAGTTGGTTTGCCTAAGATTTCGCTATTAAAGAAGTTTCCAAACCTAATTGCAGAGGCTGTAAGCATTGCTGGAATTGAGAGCCTAGACATTAGCCAAAGAAATGGTAGTTTATACCTTTTAACAAATATCCATAAAGCAATAATAGCTCCTAAAAGCCCACCGTGGCTAGCTAAACCACCCTTCCAGATAAATAGTATCTCAAGTGGGTGTTTTAAATAGTAGTTTGGCTCATAAAAGAGGCAATGTACCAATCTTGCACCAATAATTGTACCAACTAATAGATATACAAGCAAAGAGTCAAGAATTTCTGAATCTTTACCCTCTTTTTTAAAGATATACTGCATAATATATAACCCAACAACAAAAGAGCCAACAAAAAGCAGACTATACCATCTAACTTGCAAAAAGCCAAATTTAAATATAATAGGGTCTATATTCCAGGTAAAATAATCCAAAAAAATCCTTTTTTTTAATGCTGAATGTTGAATTTTTAATTTTGAATTGAGGTATGATTTTTACAAAGTAAAAATCTACTTTTAATAAAAGATTTTGTTTCGCAAAATCATACAAAAATTCATAATTCAACATTCATAATTCAAAATTAACTATTAATCGCCTCTTTTATATTTTTAGCAATACTTGCTATTTTCTCTATCTTTTGCGTATAATTTAGGCTCTCATCTAAAAGCACTTTTACAAATTCGCTTCCTACAATTACGCCATCTACATCTTTTGCTTTATCTTTTGCGTTTTTTTCATTTACACCAAAGCCAATAAATAGTGGTGTGGTGGTAAATTCTTTTACTTGGCTAATAATTTGGCTTAAATCTTCGCTTTTAGCGCTACCAGTAATTCCTGCATATGCTACCATATAGATAAATAGTTTTGCACTTTTTGTAATCTTCTCTAGCCTCTCTTTTGGATCTGTTGGGGCAATAAATTCTATTAAATTTAGTCCAGCCTCTTCAATTTGTGGTTTATAAAGTGCAGCCTCTTCGTGTGGCAAATCTGGGATTATAAAGCCTTTTAGATTACAACTTTTTGCCTCATTTATAAAAGTATCTAGCCCTTTATGGTAAAATGGGTTAAAATAACCCATCCAAAGGGTATTAATAATTGGTGCTATCTCTTTGCTAATTTTAAATAACTCATCTATTTTAAAGCCATTTTGCAAGGCTTTTAGGTTTGCAGCCTCTATTATAGGACCATCTGCAACAGGGTCTGAAAATGGGATACCTAGTTCTAAAAAATCTACTCCAGCTTCTTTAAAAGCGTGGGCTAAATCTATTGTAAATTTAGAATCTGGGTAAGAAGATGTGATATATGCTACTAATTTTTTCACTTCATTTTACCTTTTTTTAATCATTTTAATGTAATTATACTTTTTTTGGATAAAATATATTAATATAATTTGGAGAATCTAATATGAGTATTCACTCGCAAAGTAGAAAAAAGATAACAGTAAAATCGATTGCTAAGTATAAAGGCAAAGAAAAAATAGCAATGATAACAGCCTATGATGCTCTATTTGCAAACCTTTTTGAAGAGCAAGTAGATATAATTTTAGTTGGCGATAGCTTAAATATGAGTTTTTTAGGAAAAAATGATACACTTAGTGCTACAATGGATCAGATGATTTACCATACAAAAGCAGTTTGTGCAGGTGCAAAGAGTCCTTTGATTATTTTTGATATGCCTTTTGGCTCTTATAATACAAAGAAAGAGGCTCTAAAAAATGCAAATAGAGTATATAAAGAGACTTGCGCAGATGCTATTAAAATAGAAGGTGGTCAAGATAGAGCCGATATTGTGGAGCATTTAAGTAAAAACGGAATAGCAGTAATCTCGCATATTGGGCTTATGCCACAGTTTGTAAGAGGCGAGGGCGGATATATTGTGCGTGGCAAAACGCCAGAAGATGAAGCAAAGCTTTTAAAAGATGCTACAATTTTGCAAGAAGCTGGAGCTTTTGCAATTTTGCTAGAGGGAATTAAAAGCGAGGTTGCTACTAAAATTACAAATGAGCTTAAAGTTCCTACTATTGGAATAGGAGCAGGTGTTGGGTGTGATGGGCAAGTTTTGGTTTGGAGTGATATGTTTGGATTTTTTGAAGAGTTTAAACCAAAATTTGTAAAGCAGTATATGCAAGGAGCAAAGCTTATTAGAGAGGCTCTTAGCGAGTATGTAGAAGATGTAAAAAGTGGGACATTCCCAAGCGATGAATATAGTTATTAAGGAGAAAAGATGAAAAGAGTATTATTTATTATAGCAATGCTATTTATGGTAAATGGTTGTGTTAGCAATTCACGTACAGGAACAGAGGTTGGAACTTTCCTTAGTGATGCTGCACTTACTGCAAGGGTTAAGACTGCGCTTGTTGATCAAAAGGGCTTAGAGGGTTTGAGCATTCATGTAAATAGCTATAAAGGTGTAGTGCAACTTAGCGGATTTGTAGATACAGATGTAGAAAAAGAGTTAGCTGGACAGATTGCAAGAAATGTAGATGGTGTTAGCGAGGTTGTAAATAACTTAATAGTTAAGCCTTAAAGGAATAGTTTGCAAAGAGTTGTAGAGATAGAGAAGTTTGAGGGCGAAGAGTTTATAGAAAAGACTTTGAGACCTAGCAAATGGGACGAATATATAGGGCAAGAGCGCATAAAATCTAATCTAAAAGTCTTTATAGAAGCTTCTTTAAAAAGGGGCGAAGCGCTTGACCATGTACTATTTTTTGGACCACCAGGGCTTGGTAAAACTACACTTTCAAATATAATTGCCACTCAAATGGGCGCTAATATTAAAACAACTGCTGCACCTATGATAGAAAAGAGTGGAGATTTAGCAGCACTTTTAACAAATATAGAAGAGGGAGATATCTTATTTATAGATGAGATTCACCGCCTATCACCAGCAGTAGAAGAGATACTCTACCCTGCAATGGAGGATTTTAGATTAGATATTATTATTGGCTCTGGTCCAGCAGCTCAAGCTGTTAAGATAGATTTGCCAAGATTTACGCTAATTGGTGCAACAACTCGCGCTGGGATGTTAAGTAACCCTTTAAGAGAGCGTTTTGGAATGCATTTTAGAATGGAGTTTTATAACTTTGAGGAGTTAGCAGATATTATAAAACAAGCAAGTGCTAAATTAGAGCGCAAAATTGATAATAAAGCAGCCTTTGAGATAGCAAAAAGAAGCAGAGGAACGCCAAGAATTGCATTAAGACTGCTTAGGCGTGTTAGAGATTTTGCAGATGTTAAAGAAGAGAGCGTAATATCGCTAGATACTACAAAGTTTGCGCTAGAGCAGCTTGGGGTTAATAGTGTTGGGTTTGATGAGCAAGATATAAAGTTGCTAGAGCTTTTAATCTCCGCAAAAGGGCGTCCAATGGGTTTAGCTACAATAGCAGCAGCTCTTAGCGAAGATGAAGGCACAATAGAAGATGTGCTAGAGCCATATCTCATAGCAAATGGCTATATCGAGCGAACAGCTAGGGGTAGGGTGGCTACACCTAAAGCGTATGATATGTTTAAATTAACTCCACCACAAAAAGAGGGGGTACTTTTTGAATAGAACTACTCAACTGCCTTTAGTGTTATTCCTTTTAGGGCTTTTTGCTGCTTACTCTATATATAAGCCTTTTATATTACCAATAGTAGTTGCAATTCTTTTAGCTTTTGCTACTACAAATGTTACAAGAAAGGTAACAGAGTTTGCAAAATCTAAAAAGGTAGCAACTGCAATAATGACACTTTTAATGATTCTATTGATATTAGCACCTATTGCATATATTGCAACAACAGGAATAAAATATGCAACTCATTTTGATTTTAATTCATTATATACTATATTAGAGAAGGCAAAAGAGCTATTAGAAAATATACCATATATTAGCAAATATGCAAAAGAGTATCTAACAATAGAGAAGATTCAACCAATAGTTCAAGATATTACTTTATATATAGGTACGCTTGGTACAAAGGGTATAGGATTTATAAAAGACTCATTTTTAGTTGTAATTTTTTACTCTTTTATAGTATATAACCAAGATAGAGTATATCAGTTTTTAAGAAAATTGGTATCTGCTAATAATGTATCTAGGCTTAGAATGGTAGATGAGGTCTCTTCTACTATGGAGATTGTCTTTTACTCTATAATAGTAACAGCTATTTTTGAGGGGTTTTTATTTGGTAGTTTTGTCTCTTTTTATGGCTTTAATGGACTGTTTTTAGGGTTTTTGTATGGATTTGCATCTTTAATTCCAGTTATTGGTGGTGTTATTGTATGGTTACCGGTATCTCTACTTGCATGGAGCAAAATAGATGCAAATGCAGCAATAACAATAGCTCTATACTCTATTATAGTTATATCTATAGTTGCAGATACATTTATAAAACCAATTATTATTAAACTTATTAAAGAGAAGTTGCTTAGAAGTACTACTGAAATTGATGAACTACTTATATTCTTCTCAATCTTAGCAGGAATGGGTAGTTATGGTTTCTGGGGAATGATTTTAGGACCAGCAATTACAACATTTTTAATAGCTGCAACAAAGAGTTATTTAGAACTATCAAAATAAAAGTAACATATATACTCCCTTTTTATGGGGTAAAACTTTCCAAAAGTAAAAATCTCTTAAAAAAATCAAATATTTTGGCAAAAACACTTGACAAACAGAAAAAAACCCACTATAATACGCCTCACA
>Ga0256843_1003679_pt1 | contig 10541 bp, 4 predicted proteins | sample AlvinellametaG_FD_191572 | JGI IMG/M metagenome (GOLD analysis project Ga0256843, IMG submission 191572) | Pompeii worm associated microbial communities from hydrothermal vent at the East Pacific Rise, Pacific Ocean - Alvinella | ecosystem: Host-associated > Annelida > Integument > Unclassified ... | reverse complement strand
GTTATAGGTATGGATGTAGATAAAACAAAAGTAGAACTTATTAATAAAGGTAATTCACCAATAGTAGAAAAAGGTTTGGATGAATTAATCTCTAAAAATGTAAAAGAAGGTAGATTAAAAGCTACTACAGATTTAAAAGAAGCGATTGAAAATAGTGATATTACTTTTATTGCTGTAGGAACTCCTTCTAGAACAAATGGAAGTATAGATTTAAAATATATCAAAGCTGCAGCAGAATCTATAGGTGAAGTTTTAAAAGAAAAAGATAGTTTTCATATTGTAGTAATGAGAAGCACAGTATTACCTGGAACAGGTAAAGATGTTGTTATTCCTATAATAGAGAAAACATCAAATAAAAAACTTGGAGTAGATTTTGGATATGCTTCAAATCCAGAATTTTTAAGAGAAAGCACAGCAATTTGGGATTTTTATAATCCACCAAAAACTGTTTTAGGTGTTAGTGATGAAAAAACAGCAAATATCTTAGAAGAGTTGTATAGTTTTATAGATACTAAAGAAGCACCATTATTTAAGACAGAAATACCAGTAGCAGAAATGGTTAAATATTCAGATAATTCTTGGCATGCTGTAAAAGTAACTTTTGGTAATGAAATAGGAATGATTTGTGCTAAATTAGGAATCGATTCGCATAAAGTTATGAATATTTTTTGTTCAGATAGAAAATTAAATATTTCACCTTATTATTTAATTCCAGGATTTGCATTTGGTGGTAGTTGTTTACCAAAAGATGTAAAAGCTCTTACATATAAATCAAAAGAAATTGATGAAAAAACGCCACTTTTAAATTCTTTAATGGAAAGTAATACATATCAAATCAAAAGAGTATTTACTCAATTTATTCAACCATTAAGAAAGAAAAAAATAGGAGTATTAGGATTAACTTTTAAAGCAGGAACAGATGATTTAAGAGAAGCACCAATGTTAGAATTAACAGAAATGTTAATTGGAAAAGGATATTTTGTAAATATTTTTGATGAAAATGTGATTAAAGCTAGAGAAGAAGGTGCTGCAAAAGCATTTTTAGAGACAGAATTACATCATATTAATAGTCTATTAAGTGATGATTTAGATAAAGTAATTAATGAAAGTGAAATTTTATTAATTGGAAATAAAGATGAAAGGTTTATGGGATTAGCAGAAAAATATAAAGATAAAATAGTAATTGATGTAGCTGCTATAGAAGATAAAATATCTTCAGATAATTATTTTAGAATAGTATAAGGATATTAATGACTAATCTTTTATTTATAATCTATATTATAATAGCGGTTATATTTGGCTTTTTAATACCTTATAAAGAATTTGATCCATATGCTAAAGAATTGATATTTTTTTTAGGAATTGTAGGTATATGGAGATATTCTTGGTTTTTATTTAATATTACAAGATCATTAATTTATAGAAAAATTAAATTTAAAAAGATTAGACAAATAGAACAAAATGCTGGTGATGAATTAGATCCAGAGCATTTATTTATCTTAATTACAACTTTTAGGATAGGAACTAGTGTATCTGTAGAAGTTTATAGAGCAGCTATAAAAGAAGCAATAAATTCAGGGTATGATGTTACTTTGATAGCTTCTATTGTAGAGATGAGTGAAGAAAGATTAGTTAGAAAAATATTTTTAGAAATGGATCCTCCTAAAAGGGTGAAATTAGTTATTAGTAGAATTAAAGGAACAGGTAAAAGAGATGGTTTATCTGTCGGATTTAGGGTAGTAGCAAATTCATCAGTAAATTTATATAAATCTGTAGTAGCAGTAGTGGATGGAGATTCTATTTTAGGAGAAGGGGTTCTTAGAAAATCAGCTCGTTTATTTGGAATATATGATAATTTAGGTGCAATTACTACAGATGAAGATGCTAGACTTGAAGGAAATGATATAGCTACAAATATTTATAGAAGATGGTATAGATTAAGATTTGCTCAAAGAAATGTAACTATGAGCTCTTTAGCTTTATCAAATAGAGTTTTAACTCTTACAGGTAGAATGTCTATGATGAGAGCAAATATTATAGCTGATGTGGATTTTGTGCAAACGGTTCAAAATGATTATATTGAACATTGGAGACTTGGTAGATTTAAATTTTTAACTGGTGATGATAAGTCTAGTTGGTATTATGTAATGAAAAATGGATGGGATTTATTATATGTGCCAGATGTAGTAGTAGATACTATTGAAGAAATTCCTCATAAAAATTATTTTGTAGGTTCTTTAATGCTTATGCAAAGATGGTTTGGAAATCAGTATAGAACAAATTCTAGAGCACTTAAAATTCCTAGAAAAGTGCTTGGAAATTATGCTTGGTATGCATTATGGGATCAAAGATTTACTATGTATACTTCCCCATTTGGATTATTAACAGCTGTTTTTGGGGCTATTCATTGGGGTGGTTATATATTTATATCGTATTTATGGTGGGTTATGGTAAGTAGGCTTTTGATGGTATTTGCATATAGAACTAGTAGAAAAGATATATTACCAAGTTGGCCATTTTTCTTATATTATAATCAGATAGTTGGTTCTTTTGTGAAAATATATATATGGAACCATTTATATAAACAATCTTGGACTAGACAAAAAACAAAATTAGCATCTGGTAGTAGATTTATTGCATGGTATCAAAAAGTTAGTTCAGATTCTATGCTTATAATCCAATTATTATTATTTGTAATTTTTATAAATTTTTTAGTAGAAAATTTTACTTTTGATGACCTTTGGGGATATTTTAATTTACTTTTTTAAAGGATAAAAATGGAAAAACAAAATAAAGCACAACAAATTGTTCATGAAGCAGAAATTACTAGACAACATGCTAGATATAAAATTCCTGCTAGTATGGAAATAGAAGGAAAAACATATAAAATTTTTGATTGGTCTGTTTCAGGAGCTGGGATTGAGGGAATAGAAGATGAAATATATAACAAAAAGTTTGTTGTTGGAAAAATGTTTTTTAAATTTGATGATTTTGTAACAGTTATAGATAATCTAAAATTAGAATTTGTTATTAAAAGACCAAATGGGGTTGTTGGTGTAAGATTTACAGAATTAACTCCACAGCAAATTTCTATTTTAAATCAAATTATTTCATCATATTTAGCAGGTGATATTATTACAGAAGATGATATTATTCATGCAGTAACTCGTGCTAATTTTTCACCTAAAAAAGAAGTAAAAGCAAAAGTAGATAAGAAAAAATCTATTATAACTTTATTAATATTATGGTTTGTTATTTTAGGATTGATTGGATTTTTACTTTTTGTAATGTATCAAAGAGTATATATTGTAAAGACAGAAAATGGATATATTGATTCAGATATTACAATTATTAGAGCACCATCACCTAGTTATATAAAATTTGCAAAACAATTTAATATAAATGAAACTATTTCTAAAAATGAAGCATTAGTATATTCTAATCTAGTTAATGGTGGATTAAAAATTATTAAATCTCCAGTAGATGGTAAAGTATTAAAAATTATGAATTATAATGGAGATTTTAGAAATGTTGGTGAGCCTATTATGGCTATTTTAAATAAACATCATGATAATCATATTGTAGTTAATATTACTCATAAGAATTTAAAAAAAGTAAAAGTTGGAGATATAGCAAAAGTAAGATTAGAAAATGGAGTAGAATTTTTTGCTAAAATTGTAAATATTAAATATCCATATAATGTATATAAAAAACATGCAAAAATTTTAGATAATGTATATAATCAACCAAGAAGTTATGATACTATTAGATTAGAGCCAATTAATTATACTATTTCTGATGATTTAATAGGAACAAGTGTTGTAGTTACAATAGATACACTTCTAAATAAATATAAATGGTATTCATTAAAAGAAAATAAATCAAATATAAAAACTGAAGAAAAAACATCTCAACCAGAAAAAGTATCTGCTGAAAATAATACTGATACAAATATTCAAGATGAGAAACAGCCTGTAAAAATAGAACAATCTAAAGAAGTAGAACAATCTACAAAAGTAGAGATTCAAGCAACAAATACACAAGATACACAATCAAATACACAAACAACAGAAAATACTGATACAAAATTAGTAGATAGATATTGTATCATTGCTGCTTCATCAAATAAACCTATTACAGATCAAAAATCGCAACAATTTATAAATACTCATAATAATGCAAAACTTGTAAAAGTTGGTAATGTATATGAACTTAAAATTAGTTCATTTGAAACATTTCCTAAAAGTATGGAATATTTAAAAAAATCTGTAAAACCTTATTATAAAGATGCATTTATTATTAAATGTAAAGTTAAGAGTTATGAATAAGATAGTATTTATATTTTTAGTTATTGTAAATATTTATGCTAGAAGTTGTTATTCAATAAAAACAGATGTAGGAGTATATACTCCTATATATCCATATAATTTTGATTCTAATCAAAATAGATGTTCTTTATTAAATAAAAAAATTATATTTAAAGGAAAATATGGATATATAGGGTGTTTTAAAACTTATGATAAAGCTAAAAACTTTTTTGAAACTTTTAAATTTAATTATAAAAATCCACAAATTGTAAAACATAATGTTTTTTCAAATCATTATATTGTTTTTCCTAAAAATGCAAATATACAAAATGTTACTTTAAATTTAAATAAATATAAACCACAAAATATTATTTCAAAATTTCCATATCATTATTATGGAAATGGTATATCTTTTCAAAAAATTTCAAATAGTACATTTTTACCAACTCTGAATGCATATGATTTTTATAGATTTTATAAAAAGCATCATTTATCTCAAAATATAATGATTTTATATAATGGAGTGTATTCTATAGATTATTTATATAAAAAAATAAATAATTCATCTATTTTACAAAAGATATCAAAAAATAAATTTATTTTAAAAATTCCTATTTATATCTCTCCTACAGCTACATTAGTAGTAAAAAATAAAACACTTTTATTAGAAACAACACCAAAACCTATATTTATTATGTATAATGGAAAATTTTATGCTAAAAATTCTAAATTTATTACATGGAATATTGCTAAAAATAGTTATGATAAAAGAGAATACATTGATTCTGATAAGTTATTGTTAGTGGGATTGCAAAAGCCGAGACCATATATATTAGGTATGGAAAATTCTAAAACTTATTTTGTAAATAATTTATTTGATGGATTAGGATTTCATTCTTTAGTTGCAACATTTGGAATATCTTTAGTAAGTATGAGTCAAAAAGATAATTTTAATTTAAGTATATTTACACATATTAACAATTTAGTAAAACCAACAGGTATTTATGTAGGAAATATTATAAAAAATAATATGATAGGTTTTTATTCATCAAATGTTAAAAATGTAACAATTATTGGAAATTTATATTATGATAATTTAATATATGATATTGACCCACACGATTATTCTACTAATTTTATAATAGCTAGAAATATTACATTAAATGCTAAAAATGCTCATGGAATTGTAGTTTCTAGAGGAGTTAATCATTCTATAATTACTCAAAATATTTCATTAAATAATAATTCAACTGGTATTATGTTAGATAGATCTTCTTATAATAATATTATTTATGATAATTTATCAGCATTAAATGGATATATGGGAATTTCTATACAAGAAAGTGATAATAATCTAATTTCAAATAATATAATTATTGGTAATAAAATAGATGGTATTATAGTTAGAAATTCTTTAAAAACTACAATTAAAAATAATTATATTAAGTTTAATAATAAAAATGGTATAGAGGTGCTTACAAAAAGTATAGCTGATATGATATATAGAGATTTTCTAAAAGATCCTTATCATAAAGCTTCATCAGCAGTAGTTGTAAATAATAAACTTATAAATAATAGTATGAATAATATATTAGTTAAAAATAATGCAGCTATTTATATAGAAAATAATACTTTAGAGAATAATATAGGTATAAATTATGGAGGAGAATTAAAACCATTTCTTCCTGAGATAAGTGATAAATTTAAATTATATGGTATAGGAGAGATATATAAAAGTATTAGTTCAGATAAAAAAAGAATAAATAAAAAATTGTTAAAAGAGATTATCAAACTTTATGTAGATGCTTCTGATAATAATGATTATGTATCAAATTTTATAGCAAATTCATATTTACAATTAAATGATACTTTAGCAACTAAACAAGAATATATTAGAGGTATTTCACAATTTAATATAAAAGATATGTATGAATATGGTTATTTGATTATTTCAAATGCTAAAACAAAACAAGATTATATTAAAGGATTAAGTTATATAGCTCAAAGTATGATTTTTTCAAATCAAACAGCTAAATATTTACTTTCACAAATGTTATATATTTTACCAGTTACAAGAAAAGATATAAATTTAGCAGTAAATATGGCTCTTGATAGATTAAAACAATATAAATTAGTAGAAGATAAATATAATGTTAGTTATAAACTTGTAAAGAAAGATAAATTAAAAATTGAATCTGTTTTGAAAATATTTGAATACAAATTTAATCATTCAAACGCAAATGATTATTATAGTTATTGTAAGCAAAGTGTTAAAAATGTAAATATATTTACAAAAAATGTTGTAATGCAAATAGAAAATAAATTTAGACAATTAAATGCTAAAAAGATTGAATATCAATTAAAGCAAAAATATAATAAAAAATATATTATATCTTCAAAAGAGTGTCTAAAAACAAAAAGAAAATTAGATAGAATAGAAAAGAGTTTAAATGAATATTATGTATTAAATAAAAACAAAATTTTAAAAGAAATAAAACCTTATATAGATAAATATTTATTAAAAGTAAATCAATTTAGAATATATAAAATTTCAGAAGATAAAATATATAAGTTAATGCAGGAGCAAAAATGAAAATTATTTTAATTTTATTTATATTTATAATAGATTTGTTAGCTAGTCAATATTCTATTATTGCTTTTAGCACAAAAAATTATGATGAGAAAATGGCTAAAAAATTTATATCTAGATTTCCAAATGGTATAGTAAAACAATATAGTAAATTTGTAGAATATAAAATAGAACCTTTTAAAAATTATAAAGAAGCACAAAAGTTTTTACCAAATGTAAAAAAATATTATAAATATCCTTTAATTATTAAATATAATCCAAATTTAGGTAAAGTCTTATATAAAGGGGATTATGAAGTTGTTAGTAATAATTATAAACCTCTTTTGAGTCATATTAAAAATAATACAAATTCATATAACCATTCTTGGGAAATTAATAATACAGAGGTTTTAAAAGATATTAATATAAGTGTTAAAGATTATTTAAAAGATGTATCTGTAAATGTAAATATATTACCAAAAAAAGTAAATAAATTACAAAATATTAATGAATGTAATTTAACAGGAAGTGATTATAATTTTTATATAGATATATATGCAAATAAATATGATGCACAAAAAGATAAAACAAAATTATATGGAGATAAAGAGAATTTAAAATTAGGATTTATTTATTATAAATATTTTTGGAATAGATGGAAATTTTATACAGATGATAGAATTATTTTAAAAAGAGATAATAAAAATGGAAATAAAAATTATAATAGTTATTTAGATGTAAATGAACTTTATATTAGAAATTATTGTTACCAAACTAATTTTTTACTTGGTAGAAAAAAAACAAAAGATTATAGAAGTTGGTGGTATGATGAATATTTAGATGAAGTGAGTCTATTTAATGAAAATAATCTTTTAACATATAATTTAATTTTAGCTACTAGAATTAATAATTTAACAAATGATGAAGATTCAAAATCGAATTTAAAAGACTATAAATATTTAATTGCACATTTAAATTATGAATATTATTATCAACACAATTTAGGGTTATTTTATCTTTATGAAAATGGTTTAGAAAATGATAATAATTTTTTAGGAATTAGATTATATAATGATTGGTATTGGATTGATTTAGGTATTCATAAAGGGTATGGATTTGATATAGGATTAAGACATAAATATAATAATTTTATATTTGCTGGAAGTTATGCTTATGGAAGTGAAAATTTCAAACAACCATATATAGCAACAAATAGATCTGATTATTTAAATAAAAATTTTTCTTTTAGATATTATGGTGAGGTCTTAGATCCTAATTTATCTAATTTACAAATATTTTCTTTATACGGATTATATGATTTTGATATGAATTCTTTTATTTTAGCATTACATAAATATGATCAAATAAAACAAAAAAATACTATTTATAATGGAGATTATTTTTATAGTAGTAAATCTAAAGATATAGGTTCAGAATTAGATATATTATATCAATATTTAAATAATCAAAATAAATTAAAATTAGGATTAGGAATGTTTATAGGTGGAAGTGCCTATGATTATTTACAACAAAAACAAATTTATAAATTATTTTTAAATTATAGATATTATTTTAAATAAGGATTGATATGAAATATATATTAAGTATAGTTTTAATATTATTTATTGGATGTGCTGATAAAAATCTACCTTCTAAATATTATAAAAATGGAGATTATGAAAAAAGTTATAATGCATATTTGATATTTGCAGATAAAGGATTTCCTAAAGATAGTTTTAAAATAGCATATATGATATATCAAAATAAAATAAATAAACCACCTTATATAGAAAGAAAATATGCTTTACAAGCATATAAACATGGTTATCCAAAAGCTTCTTTATTTATAGCAGATTCTTTTTTTAGAGAAAAAAATTTTAAAGAAAGTATTAAATGGTATAAAAAGACAGATTTACAATATTTTGCATCTAGTGATTTTGATCATTATATATTTGCTATTTCACAATTAGAAAATTATCAACAACAAAATAGATTATTACAACAATTATCAAAACAAAACAATCCTTATTTATTAACTTTATTAGGTAAATTTTATTTAAATAGTAACTATTTTTATAATCCTAAATATGCTATAGAATTATTTAAAAAAGCATATAATATGAATTATCCATTAGCTGGAGTAGAATTGGGGGTATATTATATAAAACATAATAATAAAGAAGGATATTATTTATTAAAAAAATTAATTTATAAAGATGCAAAATCTGGGTATTATTTAGGTAATTATTTATATGATAAAATGATAGAAGAAGAACAAAAGTTAAATACAAATTGTAATGCTTCAAGATTTACTCAACCAAAACAATTTTTTATTAAAAAACTTACTATTTATAAATATAATGATTTATTTACAAGAAAAAATATTATAAAAGCTTATAAAATTTCTAATCAATTAGGAAATAAAAAAGCTTTATATAAATTATTTAAACTTGATATAGAAGACAATACTTTTGAATTAGCTAAAACTACATATAGTGGATTTGATTTAAATAAAACTATATCATATTTACAAAAACAAAATGATTTAGAATCAAAACTGATTTTAGGTAGTATATATGAAAAATATCTATTTTTACATAAAAATCCTAAAAAAATTTATATTAGTATAGAAAATATTGATAAAGTTAAATCTTATTGGCATTTATATTTGTATGAAAAACAATTTGAAGATACTATTAATTATAAATATTTAGATTATTTAGTAAAACAAAAATTTCCATTAGCAATTATTGAAAAAGCATATCAAGATATTATGAAAAATATAAATATTCAGCAAAATATAAAAATATTACAATATTATGCACATCAAAATAATATATCAGCTATTAATTATTTAGGTAGTTTATATTCTCATCAAATCTTACTTCCAAAAGATAAAAGTTTTGATTTTTATATAAAAGCTTGTTCTTTAAGAAAAAAACCTTTTTATATACCAAATGAAGATTTTAAGATAGTAAATTATGAAAATAATTTAACAAAAATATTAACAGTAGATTATTATTATGCTCAAATGAAAAATCACCAAGCACAATTTAATCTAGCAAAATTTTATAAAAATAATGGTGAATATCAAAAAATGAAATATTGGTATTATGTATTAAATAAAGAAGCAGATAATAAAGCTGGAAAATTATATTATGAAGCTATTTTAAGAGGATATATTGATGGTGATTTTAATAAAGCATTAGCATATCTAAAAACACAAAATGACGCTGCTTCTTATGAGGTATTAGGAGATTTATATGCAAATGGATATGGGGTAGAATTTTCTCCTAAAAAAGCTGAAGAGTATTATAATAAAGCTTTAAAAACTGATAAAAGTGCTATATTAAAAATTATAAATTTATACAAAAAAATTAATGTTAATCATAAATATGATAGTAAAATTATTTCATTATATAAAAAAGCTATTAATATGAATATCAAAGATGCTAAACTTTTACTTGCTCAATTTTATTATAATATAGGAGAATATAAAAAAGCACAAAAAATTATTTTATCATTAAATCATTATAATGCTCAAATAAGATATTTAGCTCATTTATTAAATATTAATTTGCCTTCATCAGGAACATATAGTAATAATGGAAGTCTTTTATTATTAAAAGCAAAAAAATTAATTAATTATAATCCTAAAGAAGCAT
>Ga0256843_1003678_pt1 | contig 10544 bp, 7 predicted proteins | sample AlvinellametaG_FD_191572 | JGI IMG/M metagenome (GOLD analysis project Ga0256843, IMG submission 191572) | Pompeii worm associated microbial communities from hydrothermal vent at the East Pacific Rise, Pacific Ocean - Alvinella | ecosystem: Host-associated > Annelida > Integument > Unclassified ... | reverse complement strand
GTGGTCATGAAGAGCTACTAATTGAATTATGATAGGTGAGGCAGCGTCTTGAAATATTAATTGTCCTCAGTGGGCCATCTAAGCAGGTCTGGAAGACTAGCTTCTAATTAACAGTTAGATGCCAAAACTGGCTTCTGCTTATATAGAGAAGATGCTGAGAATGAGGGGGAAGTAATTAGACCTGTTTCTTGGAATATGTGATAGTCTAGAGGAAGAGTTTCTTGTCATTCTAGGGCTGTAGGCATGTGAGGAGAAGCTAGAACACCTCGTTGAGAAGCTAGGGCTTCTCATATTAGGAAAATGAAAAATAGAAGAGAAGAGAAAGAAATGAAAGCCCCAATTGAAGAGAGAACATTTCATGTAGTGTAAACGTCTGGGTAGTCAGAATATCGTCGTGGTATCCCTCTAAGTCCTAAGAAATGTTGGGGGAAAAAGGTAAGATTTACTCCTGTAAATATCATGAAGAAATGAGATTTTGATCATCGGGAGTGGAGGGTTACACCTGTAAATAGAGGGAAATAGTGGGTGATTCCCCCAAAAATGGCAAATACGGCTCCTAGTCTTAAAACGTAGTGGAAATGGGCCACTACATAGTAAGTGTCGTGTATCATAATGTCGAGGGAGCAATTTCCTACTACAATTCCAGTAAGTCCTCCTACTGTAAATAAGAAAATAAATCCTAATACTCAGAGTATAGGGGTGTCATATTTGATTTTTGACCCGTGAATAGTGGCTAGTCACCTAAATACTTTAATTCCTGTTGGGACAGCAATAATTATAGTTGCTGCTGTGAAGTATGCTCGAGTGTCTACGTCTATCCCAATAGTAAATATGTGGTGGGCTCACACTAGGAAGCCAATTAAACCAATTCCTATCATAGCATAAATTATTCCTAAGGAGCCAAATGGTTCGAGTTTAGCTGAATGATGAGCTACTAAATGAGAAATTAGCCCAAAACCTGGAAGTACTAAAATGTAAACTTCTGGGTGGCCGAAGAATCAGAATAGGTGTTGGTATAGTACTGGGTCTCCTCCCCCTGCTGGGTCAAAGAAGGAAGTGTTTAAATTTCGGTCTGTAAGAAGTATAGTTAACCCTCCGGCAAGGACAGGAATAGATAGAAGAAGAAGAACTGCTGTTAATTTTACTCTTCATACGAATAAAGGGACTCGTTCAAGTCGTAAACCTTTATATCGTATATTTATTACAGTCGTAATGAAGTTAATAGATGCTAGAATTGAAGAAACTCCTGAGAGATGGAGGGCAAAAATGGCTAGATCAATACATGGGCCTGCATGGGCGATATTAGACGCAAGAGGAGGGTAGACTGTTCATCCTGTTCCGGCGCCTTTTTCAATAAAGGCTGATATAACAAGAAGAATGACTGCGGGGGGGATCAATCAAAAACCTAGATTATTAATACGAGGAAAGGCCATGTCTGGTGCTCCTAGCATTAACGGAACTAGTCAATTTCCAAACCCTCCTATTAAGATAGGGAGTACTACAAAGAATATTATTAGAAGTCCATGAGCTGTAATTAAGCAGTTATAAATTTGGTCGTCGCCTAAAAGAGTTCCGGGTTGGCCGAGTTCAGCTCGAATTAAGAGTCTTATTCTAGTGGCTACTAGACCTGTTCAAATTCCTACTAGAAAGTATAAAGTTCCAATGTCTTTGTGATTAGTTGAGTAGAGTCAACGCATAAATTAGAAATAAGCAAATCGGTCTAATTCCCAGAACTAAAGAAGAAATAGAAGATAGGGTAATTTTTTCTTTTTTTTTTATAAATGAAGGGTTTAGTAGATTAATTAGTATAGGAAAAGATAGATTTAGATAGAAGTATAAATTTATTAGGGCTCCTAGAATTAGGGTTAATGGAAGGAAAAGTATGTTTCTTGTGGCTATAGACTGGATAGCCATTCATTTTGGAAAGAATCCGAATAGGGGGGGCAGTCCGCCTAAGGACATAAATAGAATTGCAGCAGAGAATTGAAATGAGTGTTTGGATTTAAATGTAGAAAATAATTGAATATTGGAGAAAATGTTTTTTGATATCAAAAGAAGTATAATTGGAAGGATGACTAAAATGTAAGAGCAAAAATAAATGATTGCTATTGAAGAGGAAATAGTGCTTGTACAGATTATTCATCCTAAATGTCCAATAGATGAGTAAGCTAGCAGGGGACGTAGGGATGTTTGATTTATTCCTCCAATTCCTCCAATTAAACTTCTGAGTGCTCCAGCGATTATTAAGAATGAGGTGATGTGAGTAAGAGGGAGAAAGATTAGGATTATTAATGGAATAATTTTTTGTCAGGTTGTTAGAATTAAGCAGGCGAATCAGGAAATTGAGGCTATTACGTTTGGGAATCAGAAGTGGCAAGGTGCAAGTCCTAGTTTATTTATCGCCCCCAGTACAATTGGAATTACTCTAATTTGGGAAGAGATGAAAGGATTGAAGATTATTAAGGCTCCTAACAGAATTAAGGCTGAACCGAGGGCTTGGGCTATAAAGTATTTAATAGCTCCTTCTGTTTCTTGTAGAGATTTTGATACTATAATAAGAGGAATAAATCTTAGAAGGTTTAATTCTAGTCTTAATCATAACAGGAGTCAATGGGAAGCTGATACTGATAGAAGGGTTCTTAAGATAAGTGTACTAATAAAAAGAGGAGTGGCGGGAGTAAAAACTGTCATAAAAATATGAGCCGAATCGAACGGCTCAATATATGATTAGAAGTCATATTTTGTTCCTAACATATTTTGTTAGGATGATCAGTCTAGAGATCCTTCATTTCATTCATGGATTAAACCCAATATTAGGATAATGATAGAAATTGTAGTCCCTAAGAGGGTTGTTATTGGGTTTAAAAATAGAGAGAGAGGAATAGGTATTAAGAGTACAATTTCAATGTCGAATACTAAGAATAGGACTGCGAGAAGAAAAAATCGGAGGGAGAAAGGAAGTCGGGCGTTGTTTTTTGGATCAAATCCGCATTCGAAAGGAGAGAGTTTATTTATTGATGGGAGCGGCCGATTACTTAAAATTCAGGCAATAGCGAAAACTATTGGAGGGATTACTGTGGCTAAAATTACCGGATAAAATCTTGTTGTCATTCACTAGAAATAAAGAGATTATTTTCTTTGGATTAAAAGGCCAATGCTAAGGTATAGCTCTCTAGTGGTCTCTGATATCGGAGAGTGAGACTCTCGTGATTAACATCATCAGAGTTATCCGTTCATGCCCGGCGCGATATCTAGATAGTAATAATTAATGAGGTCGATAAAATTATCATAGATAGTGAGAGAGGAAGGAATCTTTTTCATGCTAAATTTATTAATTTATCATATCGTATTCGAGGAAGAGTTCCTCGAACTCAAATAAAGAGAAAGGCGAAAAATATTGTTTTTAGTACTAAAGGGATGTCTGTAAATATTCCTAAAGGGATTATACCAAAGAAGAAAACTGAAGTAAATAAACTTATAGTTAAAATATTAGTGTATTCTGCTATAAAAATTAGAGCGAATCTTCCTGCTCTAAATTCTACATTGAATCCTGAGACTAGTTCTGATTCTCCTTCAGAGAGATCAAAGGGAGTACGGTTTGTTTCTGCTAAAGTAGTAATAAATCAAATTATAAATAAGGGAGGAAGTAGAAGTGAAATAGAGGATCATTGAGAGGAAGTCATTAGGATTAAATTGAAAGAAAGAAGGATGATTAAGGCGCTTAATAAAATAAGTGCTATTCTAACTTCATAGGAGATTGTTTGTGCAATTCTTCGGATTGCTCCTAAGAGAGCATATTTTGAGTTTGAGGCTCATCCTGCAATTAAGGTGGCGTAAACGTTTAGTCTTGAAATGCATAGGAAGAGAAGGGCTCCATATATAGGGAAAAATAAAGGGGAGGAATAAGGATAAAGAGACCAGAAAAGAAGGGCTAAAGCTAATCCTATTATAGGACTGAAAATGAAAGGATATAGATTAGAGGATCTTGGAAAGGAGACTTCTTTAGTAAAAAGTTTGATTACGTCGGCGAATGGCTGAGGTAATCCTATTAGTCTAACTTTATTAGGTCCTTTTCGAATCTGGATGTAGCCTAGAACTTTTCGTTCTAATAAGGTAAAAAAGGCTATTGCTACTATTACTAATAGATAATTAATTAAGATACAGATAAGGAGGTGCATTATCTAAGGAGGTAGGCCTCATTATTAGGGCTTAAACCTAATGCATTTTTCTGCCACTTTAGATAAAGATTATAAAGGAGTTGAACCTTTATTATTGACTTTCAAAATCAAGTGTTTCCGAAACAATAATCCTAGAGGTGTCACTCGGAAAGATTCCACTTTTTAGATGCAAACCAAATGTTCTTAGTTAAACTAGGGTGGCTTTAAGGTTTTTAATAAGTAGAATAAATTCTATATTTTGATCCTAAATCAAATGCACTACTCTGCCAACTTATTGTATTTTTTCTAAGGAGGTTTTGTTAAAAGAAATTAGTTGATTTCATGATTATTAAAATTTTTATTACAATAAGGTCCTTTCGTACTATTATGTAAATATTAGAATTGAGGATAGAAACTAACCTGGCTTACGCCGGTCTGAACTCAGCTCATGTAGGGTTTTAAAGGTTGAACAAACCTACCATTAATAGCTTCTGCACTATTAGGGGCCCCTAAGCCAACATCGAGGTGCCAATCCTTTCTGACAATTTGGGCTCTTGAGAAAGATTAGCCTGTTATCCCTGTGGTAGCTTATTTTTTTGTTCATGATTATGGGTCAATTGTTTTGGGAAATAACCCTGGTTAATAAGAGGAAGATTTTGATGTTCCTTAGTCACCCCAACTAAATTCTTTTTTAGGTTTATAATATAGAGAATACTAGTAATGGTCTATAGAGAATAAAGCTCAACGGGGTCTTCTTGTCCTGCAATAGAATTTAAGCTTTTTCACTTAAAGATTAATTTTTATTAATTATTATGAGACAGTTAAGCTTTCGTGTGTCCATTCATGCCAGCCCCTAATTAAGGGGCAAGTGATTATGCTACCTTTGCACGGTCAGGGTACCGCGGCCATTGAACTAGAGTCATTGGGCAGGATGAACCTCTTATTTATAAATCAAGAGGCAATGTTTTTGTTAAACAGTCGGAGCTTGGGTTTGCCGAGTTCCTTATAATAAGGAGTTTTTATTTAGGGGGAAAAAGAATTTTATAAATATTAAGGAGGGGGATGAATACTAATCTTAGCAGAATTTTTATTTAAAAAAATTGGTATATAATCCCTAGTATGATGTAGCAATTTTTTTTATAATTTTGTAAATAAGGTTTTTATACTATAACGTTATTTGAAAGTTAGCAGTTTCTAAGCTTACTTTAGGGGTTTGATTTAAAAATTGGCTTTTATAATAGAGCTTTTCCTTTATTATTTATCAGAGAATGTATCTTGTTTCACTAATGTGAAGCTTTTAGGGAACCAGCTATAGTCTTGCGCGGTAGGTATGTAGCTTCTGATAAAATTTTTCTAGGCATTTTGAAACATGCGATAGTGAGTTCTTATACAAATATTTATCAGCTCGTTAAGATTTCGGGATAGACTAGAATTAGAGTTGACTTGCTAAGCCATAATGCACGAGGTACAAGGTTTTGTTTTTACTTATTAATAATTTATTATTTCCTTTGCAGTACTAAGATAGTGAGAGTTTTAGATGATAGAATTATAAGTAGATTTTTATTTAAAAATTAAGAAGAATTAGGGATTTAAGATGTTTCAAAATAAATTTTAAAAATTCTCTTTTCAGTGTAAGTGAAAGGCATTCTTTAGATGCTGTATTTTGAAGGTACAATTTCCATTACACCTGCTATGTTACGACTTATCTCCCCTTTCGGCGAGAGTGACGGGCGATGTGTGCACACCTTAGGTTGCCATATTCATAAAAGTATATTACTTTTAATTACTTTCAAGTCCACTTTTATATTTATTTTCATTAATAATTCATATTTAGATTTAAAATTGTAACCCATCTCTTCCTTCTTATAGGCTGCACTTTGACCTGACGTGAAGATAAAAGTCTGTTTGCTCACTTACATTTTTATGGTGGGCTGACGACGGCAGTATACAAGCTGAGGGTTCAAAAGAAGGTAAAATTTTCGTGGATTGTCGAATTAAAGGACAGGTTCCCCTGATTGGATTTAGGTACCGCCAAGTTCTTTGGGTTTTAAACCTGTGTTTGTAGTGCCCTGGATAATTTTGGGCCTAGAATAAAAGGGTATCTAATCCTTGTTTTTATTTAGGCTTTCATGGGATGATATAAAGATATATTTGGGTTTGAAAAGTTGATAGAATTAGACTTCTTTTGAAAAGGTTTTTATCTGAAGCCATAGTTTCCGAGATTATTAGCTTGAGTCTGCCGTTTAACCGCGGTAGCTGGCACGGATTTTACCAACTCTAGGTTCCTATAGCCGGGGCTGTATTTCTAGTCTTCACAGAATTAATCACTGCAGGCGTGAGAGTGCTTTAAGGTATTATTATGATGAAATTGATCTTTTATCATGTTTTAAATTATGGATATTAAATTTTTAACTAAAAATGATCTTTCACGGGATTATAAGGGTTTGCATGTGTTTTTCTTAGGAAGAGCTAATATTGAGCTAGAATCAAACTGTATAGTAGAAGAGGAAATCTCATGTTTGGGGTATGAACCCAATAGCTTAATTTAGCTTATTCTACTAAACCTTAGTAAGGATACACTTTTAAAGCTGCAATTTAATGTTGTAGGTTCAACTATAAGGTTAAAGTCAATTACAAATGATTTCGGGCTTTGAAATAAGAAGGAAAATGGGAATTAAGTGAAGGCTAGAATTTAGAAAAAAAGATGAATTTAAAGGGGGAAGATAAATTGATGAGGGGGCAGTTGCTCCATGTTGAGTAGCAGCGAATAAGAATAAGGAATAAGCGGTTGTTAGGAATCTCAGGGCTATTAAGGAAATCGCTAGGATCATAGTTTGAGATAGAGTGGCTGTGATAAGAAGAATTTCCCTAAGTAGGTTAATAGAGGGAGGGGCTGCCATGTTTGCAGCTGTAGCAATAAATCATCATAAGGTAAGAGTAGGGAAAAGAATAATAATTCCTTTGGTTAAAAAAATTCTTCGAGTATGTGTGATTTCATAAGTAGAATTTGCTAAAAGAAATAGTGCGGAGGAAGAAAGCCCGTGAGCAATTATTATTGATATAGCGCCTTGTCATCCTCATTGTGTAGAGCTCAGGATTCCTGCTAAAAGGATTCCTATATGACCAATGGAAGAGTAAGCAATGAGTGACTTTAAATCTGTTTGACGTATGCAGACTAGGCTAGTAATAACAGTGCCTCAAAGCGCTAAAGGGGTAATAAAAGAGGAGAATTGTTTATTTGTTTGTGTAAAGATTAAGGATATTCGTATTAAGCCGTATGTTCCTAGTTTTAATAAAACTCCTGCAAGGATTATTGATCCTGCTACTGGGGCTTCTACATGGGCTTTAGGAAGTCATAAATGGAGTGAAAATATAGGTATTTTTACTAGAAAGGCCAGAATTAAGATTACTCATCAACTATTAATTAAATTGGGTAAGGGGGTACTTCAAGACTGAAGGAGGAATGACAAGTGATTATTTTTGGAGTAAATTAAAAAAATTATCACCAGTATTGGTAGGGAGGCTGTTAAGGTATATATTATTAAGTATATTCTGGCTTGTAATCGTTCTGGCTGATAACCTCAGGTCAAGATTAGAATTAAAATAGGAATTAGGGAACTTTCAAAGAAAATATAGAAGAGAATTAGATTTCTTGATGAAAAGGTTAAGATTAAAAAGATTCTTAAGAGTATAGATATAGCAATAAAATTTTGGGGAAGCTTATTTGAGTGTTTAATCTTATAGCTTGCTAGGATTATTAGGCTTGAGATCCATAAAGTAAGCATGATAAGGGAAGACCTTATTAAGTCTATTGAACACAGAGATCTTAAGGTAAGGGTTCAAGGGTAAGGATTTGTCAGATAAATTAGGGCGACAGGGAATAGAATAAAAATAAAGGAAGAGGAGATAAATCAGGCATTTGGAAGTAGGGGCAAAGAAAGTAAAGGAATAACTAATATTAGCATTTGTTGATGGAAAGAAGTTTTACAGAGTCGGAACCGTAGGAACGGGTTATAATTACTATTAATGCTAAGCCAAGGCTTGCTTCGCAAGCAGCTAAAGTTATAATAACTAAGATGATGATAATATTAAATTGAGAAGGGGCACCGTAGATAGAGGCTGCAAAGATTATGGTTATTAGTGTGGTTCTTTCTAAGGCTAAAAGTGCTATTAGTAGATGCCGTCGTTGGAGAATAAAGGATATTAGGGAGGAAGATACAAGGATAGGGAGTAATATGTGAATGGTCATAGCTATAGGAAAAATTTCACCTTTTGGCTTACAAGACCAATGCCTATAATTTCGGCTTCTATAGCTTTCAGAGAGCCAGGGGATGGAATTTTGCCTCCCAAAGGCAGAGTTTTATTTAAACTACTTTCTGGGGGTTACAGTTATATAAAACAGAATATTCTGTATTTTAAGTACGAAAAACTTATGTAATATATTATACTATTTATATTGCTTTGGGATAAAGATCATCTAAGCAGCTTCAATGCTTTGCTTTAAATTTAAGCTACCAAGGCACAAGAATATTACTAAAGGGATCGTAGTAAAGATTCTAATTAGAAGTAATTTATTAAATATTTTAGATTGAATTAGTTGGATTTTAGAGGAGATTGAGGTTAGAGTAAGGAGTGTGCCTTGACTGGTTGATAGTTCTAATCACCCATTTTCTCTTGTTAAGGATAGTAGATGAGAGGATTTTAAAGGAGAGGTGATTACATTTTGTGTAGAGAGGTGAACTAAGAATCATATAGAAGAAGAAGAGTGCAGGGTTAAGGGTGTCTTAATAAATATGGGTGTTAAATTTGGGCTTGAAAATAGTCAGGCTATTATTAGCCCTATCATAATTACAATCGGAGTAAGGATTTTTTGGGAGAAAGGAAGAATTAAAGGTTGACTAGGGTTAATTAGAATTCAATTTAGTATTCTCCCTCCTAAGATAGCTGTAAAGGTTATTAAAAACATAGGGGTGATGATTGGAAAATCTTTATCTGTTAGATTTGAACAAGGAATAGAGTGTTTTGGTGCTCATAGAATTATTATTATTATTCGAAGGGAGTAACCGGCGGTAAGGCCTGTAGCAAAAAAGGCGATAAAAAAGATTAATGAGTTGGACTGGTTTAATAAAATTTCTTCTAAAATTAGGTCTTTAGAATAAAAACCAGCTAAAAAGGGGGCCCCAAATAAGGCTATATTGGCAATTAATATTGAGGTAGAAGTTATAGGAATGGAAGGGCTTGATAAACCTATTAAACGAAGATCTTGATTATGAGAAGCATATAAGATAATTCTTCCCGCTGTAATAAAAAGAAGTGCTTTGAATAGTGCATGGGTTAGTAGGTGGAAAAGGGTTAAGGAGGGTATCCCTAGTGCTAAGCTTATTATTATTAAGCCTAATTGTCTTAATGTTGAAAGGGCAATTACTTTTTTTATGTCTATTTCAGTTATTGCAGATAACCCTGCTATTAGCATAGTAAGGGAGGCTATAATTAGTAGAAAGGAGTTAAAGAATTGTAATTGATTTAAAAAGGGGAAGAAGCGGATTAGAAGAAAAATTCCTCCGGTTACTAGGGTAGATGAGTGGACTAAGGCTGAAACAGGAGTAGGAGCTTCTATAGCTGCCGGGAGTCAGCTGGAAAAAGGAATTTGAGCCCTTTTAGTTATTCCTGCAATGGTCAGGGATATGATAATGATTGAGGAGTACTCATTTATTCAGACATTAGTAATAATTCAGTTTCCGTTTTGTAGGAGTCAGGCGATTCTGACTAGAATTAAGACATCTCCAATACGGTTTGTTAAAGCGGTGAATATGCCGGCAGCTAGGGATTTAGGGTTCTGGTAATAAATGATTAAAAGGAAAGAGGTAATTCCTAGGCCGTCTCACCCTAATAGTAAGATTATAAGATGAGGAAATAAAACTAATATGTTTATTCTGAGAACAAATAGGATAGTGAGGTGAGTAAAACGGGTAATGTTTTGTTCTTCTTTTATATAAGACTTTGAGAATATTAGGACATTTCCGGAAATAAATATAATTACAGATATAAATAGAAGCCCTTGAGGGTCTATAATTAAGGAAAGGGAGATGTGAGTAGAAGAGATAGAGAGGACGTGTCATGAAAGAAGAATTGAAATTGAGGATGAAAAAAGATACAGTCTAGAGGGGAGAAACAGGGAGGAGAGAAAGAATATAAGTAAAGATGCTCGAAAAGGTGCCATGGTTACTGGCTGTAAAGCATTTTTGAAACCACAATTCAATGTTTTATTTAAACTACAGTAACTTAAGTAGATATTAAAATTAAAGAGGGGGGTTAATGATGCGAAAACCCCCCGACGTTGAGTTTTATTTGGGGGATTTAGTTGATGTTTAGGGGCATTTTAGACGG
>Ga0256843_1003677_pt1 | contig 10547 bp, 4 predicted proteins | sample AlvinellametaG_FD_191572 | JGI IMG/M metagenome (GOLD analysis project Ga0256843, IMG submission 191572) | Pompeii worm associated microbial communities from hydrothermal vent at the East Pacific Rise, Pacific Ocean - Alvinella | ecosystem: Host-associated > Annelida > Integument > Unclassified ... | reverse complement strand
AACCGGATTATCAGGTGTATCGGTTTCTCTTAAACGCACACTACCGTCCACGTCCAATTCAGTAGTAGGTCTGACAACTCCCACTCCTATTTTTCCGTCAAAAAAGCCTAAAATGGCGTCGTTATTAGTTCCATTGTCTGTTTGTCGTCCTCTAATAATGTAAGGTTCATCATATTCTTCTAAAATTAATTGAGCGGAAGCATCAGCATAATAAGTATATATTTTACCTGCATCAGAACGATTTCCAATACTAAAAGAATAAGTATCAACCTGTAACTGATAAGACGGATGTAACACATTAATTCCTAATTTTCCGTTTTCAAAACTCATAAACAAGTCATTATTATCTTTATTCTTGGTTTGTCTTCCTCTAATAATAAAAGGATCGTCATACTCTTCTAATAACAATTGGGCACATCCGTTATCATAATAGCTATAAAAGCGCCCTTTATCTGAATCTTCAAAACCATCTCCGTTTATATCACCCGAAGTTTCACCAACATTAAATGAGAAAGGAGCTACATCAATCTTATAAGCAGGTTCTGTTGTCCCTATGCCGACATTACCTGTTACTTGACTATACATATTTTCTCCATTGATTAACCAATCATCATCAGTAGCCGAAAAAGCAAGCCATTCATTACCGGCAAAGTAATAAAATTTATTGTCATCAATATTATAAATAATCAGTCCGTTAGCCGGATTATCAATAGCATCTCTTTGATCAGCCGTCATTCGGGGAATCAATAAACCCGAATCTGTCGATTGAATATCAAGCATAGCTGAAACATCCGGAGTTGCTCCTGTTTTATTAATTCCAACTTGTGAAAAACTCAATGAAATAAATAAAAGAAACGAGAATAAAAAGTATTTTTTTAATATCATCATGTTATATTTTTTATTTTTTTAACAATTATCAATTCAAATATACTAAAAAAACAGGTTCGTTTCCAATGCTGTAGAAAAATTAATATAAATGAAATAAAAACTAAATATTTTTATGAAAATGACAAACAATTAATCTTTCTCATATAAACAAATTCGTTTTTATGAAGTTTATTATTTAACATGAAAGTTCAGAAAATAGATAAAAATTCAAAATAGGTTAAAATTTTCATTAAAAATACCAAGAGTAAAAAAAAACTTGAAGAGAATATTCACTTATTTTTAAATTAACGAAAGTCCGATTCGTTTTCTATCGACATCCAAACTGATGACTTTTACCTGCACTTTTTGATGTAATTTGACAATCTCGTTGGGATCACTTACAAACCGATCGGACATATTGGAAATATGCACCAACCCGCTTTCTTTAATACCGATATCGACAAAACAACCAAAATTGGTAATATTATTGACAATTCCCGGGTAAGTTTCTCCTATTTTTAAATCGGACATAGACTTTAAATCAGATCTAAAAGCAAACTGTTTTAATTCCTGACGCACATCCAAACCGGGTTTTTTCAACTCTTTTATCATATCATTCAAAGTAGGCAAACCTACTTTTTCTGTTATAAAACTTTGTAAATCAATTGTGTTCAAAATTTTCTCATTTCCGATTAATTCTCTCAGTTTCAGGCCTAAACTTTTAGCAATTTTTTCAACTACCGGATAAGATTCGGGGTGAACCGACGAATTATCCAAAGGATTTAACCCGTTTTTTATTCGTAAAAATCCGGCGGATTGTTCAAAGGCCTTTTTTCCCAAACCTTTTACCTTTTTTAGTTCTTCTCGAGTTTGAAAAGGACCGTTTAGCATCCGGTATTCAACGATTCTTTCAGCCAATTTTTCTCCGATTCCGGAAACATACTTTAACAAATACTTTCCGGCCATATTAAGATTAATACCTACTAAGTTAACCGAGCTTTCAACCACGGCATCGAGTTCTTCTTTTAACAAACTTTGATTCACATCGTGCTGATATTGCCCCACTCCTATTGACTTAGGATCTATTTTTACCAATTCGGCCAGCGGATCTTGTAAACGGCGTCCTATGGAAACAGCCCCACGAACAGTTACATCTTTATCCGGAAATTCTTCACGGGCAATTTTCGAGGCCGAATATATGGAAGCACCCGCTTCGCTTACCACAAAAACAGGAAGTTTTTTATCAAATTTGATATTTTTAACAAAACTTTCCGTTTCCCGTGATGCCGTTCCGTTGCCAATAGCAATGGCTTCAAGCTGATATTTATCGACTAAAAATTTGAGTTTGGCTTCCGATTCAAGCATTTTATTTTGAGGCGGATGCGGAAAAATCGTATCATACATTAACAAATCGCCTTGTGCATTTAAAGCCACCACTTTACATCCTGTTCTATATCCGGGATCTATGGCCAAAACCCTTTTTTCGCCCAAAGGCGGAGCCAATAAAAGTTGGCGCAAGTTTTCGGAAAACACTTTAATAGCTGTCAAATCGGCTTTTTCTTTATATTTATTTAAAGTTTCATTGGCAATTGAAGGGCTTAACAAACGTTTGTAAGCATCGGTAATGGCTTCTTCTATTTGTCGGGCTGTTTCCTTATCGTTTTTGATAAAACGATCATCCAGTTTTTCATAAATAAAATCTGTGTCAACTTCTAATTTTAACCGAACAAAGCCTTCTTTTTCAGCTCGTAACATGGCCAACAAACGATGTGAAGGGCAAGTGCGCAAAGATTCACTCCAATCAAAATAATCTAAATATTTTTGGGCTTTTACTTCACTTTCTTTTTTCTTAATTACTTTTGATTTTATAACAGCAGATCGATCATAAACCCTTCTTAAAAAATTACGAACCCAGATATTTTCAGTAATCCATTCGGCAATTATATATCGCGCTCCTTGTAAAGCCTCATTAACATCACCTACCTGATCAGACAAAAAACGAGAAGCCTCATAATCTAAATCATTGGTTCTCTGAGCCATAATAATTTTAGCCAAAGGCTCCAATCCCTTTTTACGAGCCGTTTCGGCCTTGGTTTTGGCTTTCTTTTTATAAGGTAAATACAAATCTTCCAAAACCGTGGCATCATAAGTATCTAAAATTTTTTGCTTCAGTTCGGGAGTTAAAACTTGTTGTTCTTCTAAGGAATTTATTATTGTCTGTTTTCGTTTTTCAATATCTTCAAAAAATTTCTTTTCTTTTTGAATTCCGTATAAAGCAATTTCATCTAAATTACCGGTAACTTCTTTCCTGTAACGGGCTATAAACGGAACGGTTGCATCATTTTGTAACAATTCAACAGCTGCCAAAACTTTGTGAAATGGTAAGTGTAAGCGATTGGCTATTAATTGGGCTATCTCCATAATTACTTCAATTTTTTCAGACTACAATAATACAAAATAAAGAAAAACCGCCGTAGCAAACTACAGCGGTTTTCCCCTTAACCAAAAATAACTCAACTATGAAAAAAAGATGGTATTAAAAAGAGTTCAAACTTCATGCCAAAAAATGTTAATAATTAGCCAAATATTTCCTTTTTTTAAATCTTATCGAAATAAAGAAAAACCGCCGTAATTCTACAGCGGTTTTCCCCTTAACCAAAATAACTCAACTATGAAAAAAAATCTCACATAATTTAAGTTATCAAAACCCGTGCCAAAATAAACATTGATAAGTTTTTATGGAACAAATGCTATCATTTTAAGATTTCTTTAAGAATAAAAATACAAATTTATCAAAATTTGTCATTAAAATTTAAATTTAAAAATGTCAATAAGTTTCTGATAAGAAAAATAAAAACGTTTAAAAATTGAGTATTTTTGCAATAATTATGGGGCAAAAAAATTATTTAGACGAGCTTAACGAAGCACAGAAAAAGCCGGTAATACACAAAGACGGGCCACTCATGGTGATAGCCGGAGCAGGTTCGGGAAAAACACGTGTATTAACCTATAGAATTGCTTATTTAATGGAACAAGGAGTCGATCCTTTTCATATTTTGGCTTTAACTTTTACCAATAAAGCGGCGCGTGAAATGAAAGAAAGAATTGCGCAAATAGTTGGTGATAGCGAAGCTAAAAATATATGGATGGGAACTTTTCACTCCATTTTTGCCCGGATTTTACGTTCCGAAGCTGATAAATTAGGATATCCACGTGATTTTACCATTTATGATACGGCAGACAGTTTGCAAGTCATTAAACAAGTAATCAAAGATATGAATTTGGATTCGGATATCTACAAACCGAAACAAATACAAAGCCGGATTTCAAAATTTAAAAACAACTTAATTACCGTTAAAGCATATTTTAACAATCCGGAACTGATGGAAGCCGACTATTATGCCAAACGTCCCGAAATGGGAAATATTTATCAGCGTTATGTCGATAGATGTTTTAGAGCGGGAGCTATGGATTTTGACGATTTATTACTCAAAACCAATGAATTACTAACGCGTTTTCCGGAAGTTTTGTCCAAATATCAAAACAAATTTCAATATATTTTGGTTGATGAGTATCAAGATACCAATCACTCACAATATTTAATTGTAAGAGCCCTGTCAAACCGGCATCACAATTTATGCGTAGTGGGTGACGACGCTCAAAGCATTTACAGTTTTAGAGGGGCTAACATTCAAAACATTTTTAATTTTCAGCGCGACTATCCCGAAGCGGAAGTCTATAAGCTGGAACAAAATTACCGTTCTACCAAAAATATAGTCGGGGCAGCCAATTCATTAATCGAAAAAAATAAGGACAGATTACCAAAAGTAGTATGGACTTCAAATGAAGAAGGTGAGAAAATAAAAGTAATACGCACCTACACAGATGCCGAAGAAGGACGTTTTGTGGCCTCCGATATTTTTGAACACCAAATGCGTTTACAACTGCAACCCAAAGATTTTGCCATTTTATATCGCACCAACAGCCAATCAAGAGCTATGGAGGATGCTTTGCGTAAAAAAGGAATCCCCTTTAGAATCTACGGCGGACTGTCTTTCTATCAACGAAAAGAAATCAAAGATGTATTGGCTTATCTGAGGTTAACCATCAACCCGAAAGATGACGAAGCCTTGCGAAGAATCATTAATTTTCCGGCTCGCGGAATCGGTAATACCACCATGGACAAAGTCCTGTTGGCTGCCGATCAATATAAAGTTTCTCTCTTTGATATTGTTGACAATATTCAAAAGATTAATATCAATATCAATCAGGGAACCCGTAAAAAACTGATGGATTTTGCTTTAAAAATCAAAAGTTTTCAAGCCTTGGCCAAAGAAAAAGACGCTTTTGAACTCACCGATTATATCATTAAAAACACCGGTTTGTTACAAGAATATCGAAAAGATATCACTCCGGAAGGATTGAGCCGGGTTGAAAACATTCAAGAAATGATGAATGCTATTCAAGACTTTATCGATGCTCAAAAAGAAGAACCGGATGCAGATATCAGTTTAGCTTCATATTTGCAAAATGTAGCCCTGTTTACCGATTTGGACAAAGAAGATGATGATCCTAATAAGGTTACTTTAATGACAGTTCATATGGCCAAAGGTTTGGAGTTCCCATACATTTATATTGTAGGCATGGAAGAAGATTTATTTCCTTCGGGTATGTCCGTCAATACCAGAGCAGAACTGGAAGAAGAAAGAAGACTTTTTTATGTTGCCCTAACCCGTGCAGAAAAAAAAGTTACCATCAGTTTTGCCGAATCACGTTACCGTTGGGGAAAACTCAATTATAGTGAACCCAGTCGTTTTATCGATGAAATAGATCAACAATATTTAGAATATAATTACGCTAAAAACCAACTATCCGGTAATCCCTTTTTAGATGCCGGCATGTTTGATACCGATATTCTATCTAAAGGATCAAAAAAAGATTTCTATAAAAAAAAGTTTCAAACCAATAGAAAAAAAAGCATTCCGAAAAATCCCAATCCGGTTCCTAAAAATTTAAAGAAAATTTCCGAAATTACTTCTCATCAACCGGCCGAATCTGCAAATCTGCAAATCAAAACCGGTGACAAAGTTGAACATAGAAAATTCGGCAAAGGAACCGTTACCCATATGGAAGGTGCAGGTTCCAATAAAAAAGCAACCATCTTATTTGACTTGAATGGCGAAAAAAAATTACTGTTAAAATTTGCCAAATTAAAACTAATCAATAGCTAAAGTTTTAATAATCAATACTTAAAATAAAATAAGAAAACTTCATAGTATTACGTTTTTTTATCGTAAATTCGCCTAAATTTTATTAATTTTCTTTAATTTAAAGTAACAAATTATAAAGCATAATGAAAGCTGAAATTATCAATATTGGAGATGAAATATTAATAGGACAAATTCTCAATACCAATGCGCAATGGCTGGCAGAAGAATTGAGAAAAACAGGAATAGACACCTCTAAAATGACGGTTATTTCCGATCAACCTGAAGCTATCAAAGAAGCTCTTGCTAAAAGCAAAGCAGACATAATTATTGTCACCGGAGGACTGGGCCCCACACTGGACGATTTAACCAAACAAACCATAACGGAGTTTTTTAACGACAAACTGGTTTATCACCCTGAAATAGAACAACATATCAAAGATATGTTTGCTAAAATGAATTACCCTTATACCGACAATAACAAAGGACAATCATATTTACCTTCCAAAGCCAAAGCACTTTGGAATTACTACGGAACCGCACCCGGTATGTGGATTGAAAAAGACGACAAAATATACATTTTTTTACCCGGTGTCCCCTTCGAAATGAAACAAATCTTTAGCCGTGAAGTAATTCCATTATTAAAACAAAAATTCCGGCTTCCGGTTTTATATCACAAAACCGTTACGGTGTTTGGTATCGGTGAAAGTTTGTTAGCCGATCGGATTAAAGATTGGGAAAAACAACTTCCTAACAATATCAAGCTGGCCTATTTGCCCCACCCCGGCAGAATCAGACTGCGTTTGTCGTCCAAAGGTAAAAATCTTGAAGAACTGAAAAAACAAATTGATCAAGAGATAAAAAAATTAAAACAAATAATTCCGGATCTTAAGGTTTCCGAACAAGTAGAAAACTTAGCTTTGGAACTTCATAAACAATTGACACAAAAAAACATAACTATTTCATTTGCAGAAAGTTGCACGGGCGGATTATTAGTTAGCGAACTGGTTCAAATTCCGGGAGCCTCTAAATTTTTAATGGGAGGAATTGTTGCTTATAATACCCAAATCAAAATTGATGTACTTAAAGTTCCGGAAAGTCTTATTCAAACCTATTCAGTTGTGCATGAAGAAGTAGCCAAAACCATGGCCTCCAATGTTCGAAAAATGATGAAAAGTGATTGGGCCATAGCCACCACAGGCAACGCGGGGCCTGCCAAAGGCGATAGTGACGCCGAACCCGGAACATGTATTATTGCCATTGCTGATAAAAAAAACGTTACCGCATATCGTTTTTTACACGGACAACCACGTGAAAAAGCAATCAAACGAACTGTTTCTAAGGCATTTGAGTTATTATTAAATAATATTTAATCTGAAAAAAATTGTCCAAAAAAATTATATTATTTTTCTTAAAATGAGATAAAAAAATAAATATTCTATAAAAACAGCTGTTTTGTATAAAAAAAAAGCAAAAATTACGTTCTATTAACATAGAATACATTATGTTTTATTAATTTTAAAATTTTATTCCCTAGTGGATTATTTAATCAAAATAACTATCGTTACTTATGAAAAAAATTCTAATATTTTTAATCTATTTTTTCTTTATTAGTTATAACCTATTTGCTCAAAATCAAGCACCTAGACCTTCAGATGATAGTTATTCTACCCCAAAAGATGTCACTATCAACGAATCTGCACCCGGTGTTTTAGGTAATGACACGGATCCTGACGGTGACAGCTTAAGTGTTACTAATTTTAGTGTAGACGGCACCAACAATGCCGCCGGAATTCCAATAAATATTAGTGGCGTAGGAACTATCACCATCAACGGTGACGGAAGTTTTACATTTGATCCCAATTCCTCGTTTACAGGTAATGTCCCTGATATAACATATACGGTTTCAGACGGAAACGCTAATAACACCGCTGTGTTGCATATTACGGTTACTGATCCCAATAACACCGCACCTGAACCTGAAGATGACAATGTGGTTATTCTTGAAAATACCACATTAAATGAAAGTGCTCCGGGATTATTGGGAAATGACAGTGATCCGGACGGTGATTCGTTAAGTATTGTTTCTTTTGTGGTAAATGGCACCACTTACTCTCCCGGAACCACCGTTCATATGTCAGAAGGTGATTTAACCATTAACTCTGACGGTAGTTATACTTTTGTACCGGCCAATAACTATACCGGTTCTCTGCCGGCCGTTACCTATACGGTTTCAGACGGACAAGCCACTGCCGATGCGCAACTTAACATAACGGTTCGTGATAACAGCGCTCCCGATGCATCAGACGATTCTGCTACAACATTGATAAATACTACCTTAAATGAAAATGCTCCCGGTGTTTTAGACAACGATTCGGATCCTGACGGAGATCCCATTACAGTAGTATCTTTTTATGTTAGTGGCAATAACTATTCTGCAGGCAGTACCGCTCATTTAACAGAAGGGGATTTAACCATCAACTCCGATGGAAGTTATACATTTGTTCCTGCTTCCGGATATTCCGGAAATATTCCCGTGGCTACTTATACCATTTCTGACGGCGCTGAAGTGGACAGTGCCAATCTTTCTATCACCGTTAGACCTAATAATCCACCCGATTTACAAGATGACACGGGAATCACAACCAGTGGAGTAACGCTGAATGTGAGTGCGCCCGGTATTTTAAACAATGACTCCGATCCGGATGGTGATCCGTTGACAGTAGTATCTTTTAACGTCAACGGACATAATTATACTACCGGAACCACCGTTCATTTATCAGAAGGAGATTTAACCATCAATGCCGATGGAAGTTATACATTTGTTCCCGCATCTGGATTTACAGGATATGTGCCAACCGTAACCTATACAGCTTCAGATGGTTACAGCTCAGCAACCGCCGAATTAGATATCATTGTAGATGAAAGTGATACAACTCCGGACATGTGGATAAATAGCTGTAATCAAGGTTATACCGCCTCCGGTTATTACAAGATTTATTATGATGTTTATGTCTTTAATCCGAGTTATGCCTATGGAGCTGAAGATTTACAAATTTATAATGATTTAAAAGATATCTTCGGCGGAACTTTTTTTAGCCACTGTATTGCCGATATCGAATATTTATGGATGACTTCGGGAAACACCTTGCCTGACAGTACCGATCCAACCATGTACAACAACAATTCATGGGACACTAACGAATACAGTGAAAGTGACAATACTCCCGGACGCGAAGGAATTTTAAACCAAAGCACGGTAGATAATAATATCTTATACCCTCGTCAATACATTTCATTTGGAGTTTGTTTATTAGTTGATCCCAGCTGTGCAGGAGGGGACGGAGTAGGCTCCGGTAATGGAGTAACCTTCGATAATGTTTTTGAATTAACTTCATCGTTAGGTGATACTTCCTCTCATTTATCTATCAGCGATTTTCACACTACCGAAACTACTGTAGCTGCCGGTATATACGTTCCGGAACCCACACCTCCCATTAATGGTGACGGAACCTATGATTTTGACTTGATAGTAACCATTACCAATGACGGAAGTGCTACGGCCAATGATGTTCAGTTTTACCTACCGTTATACGAACTAAACCAAAACGGAATACCTGTTAATACCGTATCCATAACCCAAACTGCCGGCCCTACTCTGAGCATTAATCCTAATTATGCTCCCGATGATATATCAGGAACCAATACGGGCATATTAGCTGATAACCAATCTTTAGGAGCCAACTCAACCGTTCAGTTTACCATTCATTACAATGTAGGCCCTACCTCCTACTCGGGCTATTGTGCTTTTCATGCCCCCAACCCGAGTATGACACAAGGAAATGCCGATGTTATTGTTCCTACCATAGGCGGATTGGAAAATCCGGCTCAAGATTCTTATGTAATATGGAGCGACAGCGAAGGAGATCATTTAGACCGCTATTATGTTTTAGACAACAATACGGACTTACCCTCTTCTGAAGATCAATGTGAGTGTGGAACAAACGGTATCAATTTTAATTACAGCGTACGACTTCAAGTTGATAAAACCATCATCAAAGATGTTCCCGCTGCAAGTGATTTAAGAGGAAACAGAGATATCACTTTTCGCATAGAGGTAGAGAACCGAACAACCTCGGATGTGCAAGTTGAAAATCCGGTTTTACAAGATGACCTATCGGATATTTGTGATGCATCTCATGTTGTTCAAGTAGGAACACCTGTTATTACCAGTTCTTCTGCCCTGCAAGATCCAAATATCAATCCTAATTATAACGGCGTTTCAGATATAGATATTTTTGATAACAATTCCGGTATTTTACAACCCGGCGAAAGTGTAACCGTTGAATTTACCGTTGAATTTGACGATCCTTGTTTTGGTATAAATTATGCCATTTTAGGTGGAAACGATCCTTCCGGTAACGATACCCGAAACGAACGTGACGGCGTTGAAGTAGAAGTTTATCCCGATTT
>Ga0256843_1003676_pt1 | contig 10550 bp, 14 predicted proteins | sample AlvinellametaG_FD_191572 | JGI IMG/M metagenome (GOLD analysis project Ga0256843, IMG submission 191572) | Pompeii worm associated microbial communities from hydrothermal vent at the East Pacific Rise, Pacific Ocean - Alvinella | ecosystem: Host-associated > Annelida > Integument > Unclassified ... | reverse complement strand
TTTAGTAGGGCTTAGTTATTGTAAGTGTATAAAATCGATTTTAAAGGGTTTTTATACCCTTTGGTATATCCTACTATGGATTAAGCCTTTTTAGGGCTTATTCTGTGCTTGATGAGGTTTGACACCCTCTGTATATTCGGTTTAAATCGTTCGTATTCTTGGCATTTTCTATTTTTAGGCGTTTGATAGCTTTTCTTATCCCTGTACTTATATCTGTACCCTTTTCTATTCTCTCTTTATAATGCTTTCTAATCTCTCTTAAATAGCCTTGAACGGTCTTTGTATCAAGTTCTAATATTATTCCTTTATTGTCTCCAAAATAGGTTATACCTTTTTTTGTAGATATAGTTAAATCTTTCATTATATCTTTTAATCTTGCCCCAGTAGATAAAGCTACTAATGCTACCTTGATAAAAGTTTCTTTATCCTCTACCTTTTGCCCTTTAGATAACTCATAGCTCTTGTTATCTAATTGTGATTTTAATCTCTTAATCTCTTTAATGGCTATACATTCTTGCTCTTGTTCTTTGTCCTTTCCTTTATCTTTATCTTTACCCTTTCCTTTATCTTTCCCTTTTCCTTTATCTTGCCCATTTTTCGATAATGCTTTTATAATATCTTTCTTTTCTGTTCTATTTAAAAAATTAAAAGCTTTCTCTATTTCTTTATTACTTAGCTTTAATAATTTATTATTTTTAGCTGTGGTCATAAATGCCTGTCGGTAATTATGTGCTGTTTGGATACTATGCCCAAATATAATAGCGTGAGAATAGAATAGCAATTCTTGTAATAGATGCGTGTATCTTTTAGATTTTGTTCCTGTTGCCCCTGATAACTTAGAGTCAAATTGTGCTAACAAATCCCCTTTTGATGTTACCTGATATAGTGCCTTTAATAACTCTTCTCTCTCAATTTGACTTTTTATTTTACTCATTTTTTATCCTTTCTTTTATTTTATTGTTTTGTATGTTCTTGTTGTATCTTCTTTTATGTGATGTCCTAATATTCTATATCTCACATCTCTATCGCTCTCATTCTCTTTCTTAAATACTTTTGTTCCTTCAATAGTATAATAGTGTCTTAGCTCATGGAAATTTGGTATTTTTTCCTCTGTTATTCTTTTTACTGCATTGTTATATACCTTTGAGAAGATAGTATTTATTTCCTCTTCTGATGTCTCTTTTAAAGTTTTTTTCTTTGTAGTTTTGAGTTTTGTATTTATATACTTTCTAAGCTCTTTCATATATTCTTTTACTTCATCAACTGATAGATATAAAATATTAGCTTCAACTTCATTTTTTTGGTTCTTATCTTTTTTAAGAATACCATTGAAGATATATTTTTTACCCTTTTTTCTAATATTTACTGTTTTAAAAATTTCTGTAAATCTTCTACCAGTAGAAAGCCCAAGAATATAAGCTAAGTAATAGCTTCTTACTTGTTCAACATTTTGATTTCTTGCTACATGGTAGCTCTTTGTTGATAGAATGTTTTTTATCTTCTCTATCTCTAATTTAACATTAATCTCTAAATCTTTTTTTACTTCTTCTTTGGTCTCTATCTTTTGAGCTGTTTTTGTTGTAACTGCCTTATAAACATCAAAGATATAGAAAGTTGATTTAACACTTTCTTTCCAAATCCCACCCTCTTGATTTATTATTTTTCTAAAAATACCAAGATTATTTTTTATAGATGGGATTGAGTACATGAATGTTATAGCTAAAACATATTTTTGAAATAAACTTGATACTTCATCAAACGCATTTTTTTTATTTTTTAATTTTCTATATTCTAATCTAAACTGTTCTGATACCTCTTTTATGGTCTCCACTCCGTAAACAGTCTTAAAAGTCTCTTTTCTTAAATCTTCGCTCATCTACAATCCTTCTCTTGGTTTATGTGTACCGTATTATAACATGATAGATTTTAATTTTTACTTAAAACGGTACATGTATTTAATAGTTTATGAATATTCATTTACCCTCATATTGAGGGCTGATTAAAAGAAAAAAGAGGAGTTATTTTCTCATTGTATTTGTTAATCTTGCTGATATAGCTCTAAGCTCTTCTATTATCTGTCTATTGGATACTTCCATTCCATCAATTAAGTTTAAACGCTCTCTATCATCATTTGTAACCTCTTCTAAAAGTTTATCCATATATGCCTGATTTACTCTTAGCTGATATTCTATTTTGAATATTAAACTACCAAAATCTTCTACTATATCATACAACATTAAGCACCCCCATTTATAGCTCTTAAAGCTGTCTCATAGTCTGCTCTTGCATAGTAACCTTGTGAGGGCTTATATTCAATAACATCACTTTCAAGCAATTTATTATATATGGCTCTTATCTTTTCATCTTCTCTTCTGCTATTGGGATTGATTACTTTACTTTTAGGAGTTAGTTTATCTCCCTCTTTAATTATGCCATTTGCATATAAAGCTGTTATGTAATCTTCATCATTTAAAGATGTGACAAAGCCTACCCTTCTTTGAGTTTTATCATTAATGCACTCACTACTATTGACTACAAAAGAACCACTAATGGTTTTTATCTGTCTAATCTCTTTCTCTATGGCTTCAATTACTTTGGAATGCTTTAGCTCTTCAAGCTCTGCTAATTTAGCTTTTAATTCTAGCTCCTTATTGGCTACTTTCATTTCTGCCATTCTTGCTTGTTCAAGCAAGATTATCTCATCTTCTTTTACTTTACTCTCTAGCTCTATCATTTTAATTGAATTGTGATTAGCTTTAATATTATCGGCAACTCTAAAAGCATTTAATCTATTAGTAGTTTCTTCTAGTCCAGCCTTTTTAGTATATAATCTACTCTTAACTTCCTCTGTAACTGCTACTGTCTCATCTACTCCACTTATAATAGTTTTTTTATATAAAACTGATAAAAGAGTACCACCCAATTCAAATATGACTAAAAGGGCAAAAAATGACCAAATAAGCCCATTAGAACTATCTTTAATATCTTGTTTAGTATCAACTATATTTCGTTCTGTAAGCTCTGTTAATTGTAGCTCTTTAGACTCTTTTTTATCTTTTAAAATCTTAAGAGAGTTCTCTATTTTTGCTATTTGATTTAATGCGTCTTCTCTTTTTGCCTTATATGCACTTGTTGAGTTAGCTATTAGCTTTTCGGTTTTCTCTGCTTTTTTATCCTCTATATCCTGTTTAAGGGTAGCTATTTGAGACTTTAGTAGTTTAATCTTTGGTGTCTCTTCTATGGTATCAGATGTGATATTGGCTGTTAAGCTCTTTGATAGTTGGTCACTTGTTTGGTAGTGCATAAATACTGCATAGCTTTTTATAAAAATAATTATAATTATTCCAGTTTTGGTTAAGCTGTTAAGCTTAAATCCTACAAAGCTATCTTCATTCGCAGTTGATAGATACTCAAAGAATACACCAACACCTAACCCTAAAACAAATAGAAACCACCACACGCTATTAAATAGCTCCTGATGAGCAACGCCTGTTAATATTGTAGCAAATCCAAACGCTGAACCTAATACACTAAATGGCTTTGCTATCCATGAGCCAATAAGAAAAGCATTAGCTTTTTTATCTACTCCTAATATCCCTGTTATCTCTCTTCTTTTCTGTCCTAACTTTCCATATGCACTATATTCTGTTGTACCCTTATATGTCTCTGTTATCTCTTCTAAACTAACTTTTGTTTGATTTGTGTTATTATTCATTGTTATTATCCTTATGTTGTTTGATAATTATTTATTGAACTCCATTTGGAGAAAACGCGTGTTTTGTTTGGGGGTTGTGACTGCGAAATCTTGACCCTCAAACGCCTTACTATTTAATTTCACTTTTTCTAATATACTCCTTAATAAATGCTCTTAAAACTATACTTTGACTCTCATCATTTTTAGTTAATGCTCTTTTGAATTTCTCTTTATCTTCTTTAGAAATTCTTACTAAAATTTTTTCTGTTTTGGGTCGGTCTGTTTTAATAATATATCCTTTGTTTGGGTATCATTGCGATATACAATTATACCTAAAAAAAGATTTGATTTTATTTAATATGTGGCGTTTGTCGTGGCGTTTGCACCTCCCATAAAATGGGCAATGCGTGAGTGGGGGCGTGGCGTTTGTCGTGGCATTTTTTCGCCACGATTTCAATAAGCTTATTTCTTGAAAAGTTCGCTATGTGAGCCAATTCTAATAAGCTGTAAAGTCTCATCTTTTACTCTATAAATAACAAGTAAATCTCCTGATATATGAAACTCTCTATACTCTGCATAATTTCCCTTTAATGGGTGGTCTTTTGCCTCTTTAGGTAAAGGTTCTTCTCTAAGCAAAGAACCAATAAATAGAATATATTTCAAGTATAACTTATCAGTAAATTTAATCTTTCTATACTCCTTTAAAAAGATTTTACCTCTGTAAAGTTTTAGCATACTCTTCACTCTCTTTCATAAACTCCTCATAGGTTATGGTTTCTCCTATATTGTTATCGGCATCTCTCATTGCCTGAATAGTTAAATCATTTGGTATCTTTAGCTCAAATGGTATCCCTCTCTCTGCTTTAATTCTATTCATAAAAAGAGTAATAGCTTGTGAAGTAGTTAATCCTATCTGTTTTAATATCTCTTCTACCTCTTGCTTTAAATTACTATCTATTCTAGCTCTTACTGTTGCGTCTAATGCCATTTCTTTTATCTCCTTGTTTGTGGCTTTATTGTGCTACAATTATACCACATAAAAATTCATTTAAATCTTTATAGCTTTTATAGTGTACTCTCTTATCATTTGCATTGTCTAAATTATCTATAAAAAACTGTGTGGTTTCATCTCCAGACTTATCGTTATCAAGATATAGTTCATACGCTTCATATTTGCCCTGTATGGCGTTTAATCCTCTTTCCCTAAGTGACACACTATTGAGTATTAGATAATTGCTTAAAGGGGCTTTTTTGTTGATTTCAAGGTATGATAAAAAATCAATAAACCCCTCATAGATTTTTATTCTCTTATCCTTTGGATTTGGTAGTATCAAAGATATATCTTTTTTCCCAAATGAACCTTTAAAATATTTATTTCTTATCTCACGCCCTCCAGCTTCATTTATAAATGAGATTGCAAAATAGTTTTTATTATCAAGGGTATAATATATCTCTCCTATAAATCTTTGATGTAGTTCTATCTCTTTTAATCCTCTCTCTTTTAGATAGTCAATCAAAGCTCTATTTTGAAGTTGAGATATTTTTTTAATCTCATAGTTCTTTTCTTTGGGCTGATTAAAAGAAAAAATAGGGGGTTTATTTTGGGTTGGTCTCTTTGGCTCTTGGTATTCTCCACCTATTAAATCCTGTAATTTCTGCTTGGCTGATTTAAAATCTATATGGAAATACTCCATTAGGAACTTATAATAATCTCCACCTTTGCCACTTGAATAATCTTTGAAGTTGCTAAACTCTCCACTATTTGAATTTTGAAATACAAAAAAAGAGGGTGTTCGCTCCGTTGGATTAAATGGGCTTTTGTATTGGTAACTGTTCGCTGTGGCTCTTATTGGCTCAAATCCGATTTTTTCTAATATCTGTAAAAGCATTATAATATCCTTTGTGTTACAATGCTAAAAGATAAATACCACATTATCTTTTAGCTATTTTAAAATTGGTTCTTTAAAATAGTTCTTTCTCGCCATTCGGTGCAATCACATGGTTTTTTATAGTTGTTGTTCCGTTTGGCTCTTCGATTTCAACTTTTATCACTTTCGGTTCTTCATTGAAAGTTACATTTTTTTCATTATCTATTTTTCTATACTTAAAAACTTTACCATTAAGCCATTTTTGACTAACTTTTCCAAAATATTTATTAAATTGTAATCCTATTTTTCTATCTTTCTCACTCTCATTTACAAATATTTTATATAGATATTTAGCCATATCATTTTTAAGATAATTATTATTTAATTGCTTTGATAACTCCTGAATAAACTCTATTGGAGTATTAAAAAATCTATGAATATTTACATCTTCTAAATTATTATCACTCTCATAAAAATCCTCTATGCCCTCTTTTAGATAGTCAATATCTCTCTTTTTAAGCTTATCAGATAGCACCTCAATTTTACTCATACTTGCTTCATATATAAGCTCTTTTTCTTCGGTGTTTAATGGAGTAGTAGCCATTTGAGTATCATATTTTAAACTCATTATCTCATATATAAAACTATCTCTCTCTTTTCTAATCTGTGAGATAAAATCGCTTATATGTTCATAACCTAACTCTTCGGATACTTCTGTTAGCTTTTTGCTTTTAGTATTGAAAACTGTATATCTTCTATCACTCCCTTGTATCTGTAAAGGTACTTCATTATTAGAGTGAAACCAAATATTAAAAAAATTAGGTATTGTTCGAGCCTTTATATTTTTATCTTCAAATCTAATTTCTTTATCTGCAACATACATTTTTAATCTCTCATAAGTACTATTTCCCTCTCTAAAATCTGCTTTAATTTCATTTGCCAAAACGAAAAGCTTATTTTCAAGCTCTCCATTAAAGCGACTTTTTAAAGCTTCGTTTTCCAAAATAGTTGTATAGTTTTCTCCTACTGCATATTGTATAATCTGCTCAAATATAACCCCTTTTCCTGTGCCTTGTATGCCTTTAGAGATAATCGCAGTTCGTGCCTTAGATAAAGTTTGAAAACCATAAGCTAACCAATTAACAAAAAAGTTCATTCTATCCTTTGTTTTAAAAACATTTTCAAATAGTGGAGTAATAGCTTTATACTTGCTCCAATCTACATAACTTATCCTTTTGCCCTTTGAGTTATGAGATAAGAATTTGCTTTTTATAAATAAATTTGCATGTTCATCTCCATCTATGATAAAATTCAAAGGTTTATGGGGATTAAAAACCATCTTCTTACCCTGAACATAATCCAAAGAATTTTTAGGTAAAAACTCTTTATATGTCTTTTTCAACATTATTTTTATAGTCTTATCTTTATCATAGACTTCATAATTTAAACTCTCTAACCCAATAGTTCTATATTTCTCAATACCAAAATCATAAACTACCTTTTTAAATGGATTAACCCAACCATTGCTAATCAATCTAATAACTTCATTTGTAACCTCTTCTTTTTGAGCTTTTGTAGGATTTTTATAATATTTCTCTTTTAGCTCTTCAAAACTCTTAAAATTATTATTGCTTTTCATTCTTTAGTTCCTTTATGATTTCTTTCATTGTATTCTCTATTATTGACACTTGTTTAAGATTATGTTTCTTACAAAGCATTCTAAACTCATTCACAATATCCTCATCTATTCTATAAACAACCTGTTTTTTTTTGTTGGTTCTCAAACTTCCTTTTAGTAACTCTTTCAAAATCAATCCTTTTAAGCAATATAAAAAAGCAATGCTTTTTAACATTGTATCGAAACTAAAATAAAAAATCAACAATAGACATAACGGAACTAACGCTTAAAAACACCCAAATTACATTTTTTTTACTTTTTAGGGCTTTTTATGCTTTTTTTTATTTATACTACTTTTTATCCGTTAGTTCCGATAGGTCTCCTTTTTATGGGCTTCTATCCGTTATTTATCCGTTATTTAATACTATTTATCCGTTATTTATCCGTTATGAAATTAAAAACCTAACGGATACCTAACGCTTAATAACGGATATATATCACTTAATAACGCTTAATTACTTATCCGTTACTCTTCTTGAACTTCAAACTTTTCTAAGTGCTGATTAAAAGAAAAAAAAGAGGGATTTAGAAAGATAATATTTGGTCTGCTTTGGTTAGGTTCTCTTTGTCTCTTAGATACTTAATGTAATATTCCTGTGTCACTCTTATATCTTCATGTCCTAATTGTTTGGCTACATAGTTTAATGATTGTCCACCTTGTAAGCTGATAGTAGCGTATGTATGTCTTAGGCTATATAAGCTCTTATATCTTATCCCTATATGTTCAAGGAATGGTTTAAAATGTCTCCTGATAAAATAGGTTGCGTCCTTGTATGGTGTTCCATTACAATTAGTAAATATATAATCGCTTGTTGCTTTCTCTTTGGCTTCTTTTAGTTTGTTGAGTAGGTTTATAGGTATATCCACATAACGCCACATCTCCACCATTGCAACAGTTGTATAAGTGGAAAAAAAACTATTGCAAAAAAACGGACATTTTTTACTTATTTCCTATAAAGAATTTGAAAATGAAATTTTATACTTACTGTTGCATAGCCCAAAATGCAAAACTCCTAAATTATGGAGTTTGGTCGTGTTTTTCCACTCTTTAGGGTAGTTAATTCGTTTTATATCTATATTCTTATGTAGTCACACTTAAAAGATTAATTCATTTTAACCATTGCAATAATTATATAAGTGGAAAAAAAGGAACTATTGCAAAAAAAGTCCCATTTTTTACTTATTTCCTATAAAGAATTTGAAAATGAAATTTTATACTTACTGTTGCATAGCCCAAAATGCAAAACTCCTAAATTATGGAGTTTGGTCGTGTTTTTCCACTCTTTAGGGTAGTTAATTCGTTTTGGATTTTGGATTTTTCATTTTTAAAAAGTCCCATTTTTTACAGAAAAACACCTTTTTTTTGAAATTGCATTTTTAAAAATGAGATTTTTTATCCTTGATATGCTCCTTGTTGATATTGGTTATAGCTTTGATTTGGTGGTGGATTTTGGTTATACCCTTGTTGGTTTGGTTGGCTCTTTGGTTTAATCTCATAAAAATTAATCATTTGCCCATTGGTTGGCATAGCGTCCAACTTAAGAGACATTCCCCCATCATGATAAATAAAAAGCTTACCAATGGTTAAATAGCTCTTCTTTTGCTTATTGTCTCTTTGGCTGAAATATTGCCCTGTTGTGATTACTGCGTTTAGTGTCTTAGCTACTTTTGATTTGTTTGTATTGTGCATTTTCTACACACTCCTTTATTTTTTTAATTTTGTCTTTACTTAAACGAACAAAAAATGTTCGTTTGATGTTCGTTTAGAATTTTGATAACACTTGTTTGTATTGTAATATTGCTTTTGCCGTTGAAATTTTATGATGTGTTGATGTTTCATCATCTTCCAAGATGTCAACTAAAGTTTTTTCAGCTAAAGAGAATATTCCAACCCTTACTGCTTCCATTTCTACTTTAAAACGATAGTTTTCTTCCATCATTATTAACACATCAACCATTTTTATTTTTGACATCTCACAAGCTTTTTCAAGGTTTGGGAAATATTCCCTGTATGCTTTTAGTATCTGTAATTCTTTTCTGTTAAGTTTCTTTGATTTGCTTTCATTGTACATTGATTAATTCCTCTAACTTTTTCATAGATATATCCATATCATTACAAATTTTTTCTTCCAATTCAGCTTCTGCAATATGCTCTCCTATCACTAATTTATGCCTATTGGCTATGTCTTTTAACTTCTCTACTCTTGTTTTTTGCACCCTCTCCACTTTATCTTGTGTTGTATTATCCTTGTTATCCTCAATCCAAAATATTATTTTTTCTTCATTCTTTAACTTTTGTGCGTAGTGGTTTTGGCTTATCCAGTTTGGGGCATTAAAATCACGCCCTCTAAAATCAAGAAGATAATATTCTTTATCATGTGGACTATCGTTACTTTTATTCGTAAAAAGATAAGAGTTCATTGATAAATTCATTATGTGCATAGTGTCAACTTTACTATGTTCTTATCTTCCTTGATATGCCAATAAAAAGCTCTTTTGGATACGCTTTTTTTATTCATGTGTTTTTCCTCTCAATGGCTATATTTGTTAAAATTTTTCTTGATAAAATTTCTATCTAAAAACCCTAAATCCTTTAGATATTGAAATAGATATTTTTCCACAACATAAGTTTTTGTTAGTTTTATCCCTACTTTTTTATGTTCTTTAACGCATTTGTCAAGCCCATCAAATAGCTCTTGTGGTATTCTTAGATTAAATGTTGCTCTCTTTATTCTATTTTTGTTCATGTGCTAACTCCTGTTTACTTGTTTATATATTTGTAGTGTAACGATTTGTAAGAATATTATGAACTATTGGTAGCAATAGGGCTTTTCTTGGGTTAATCTTAAATCCTCTCTTTTTTATGGTCTTGTATGCTTTTAAATCCCTATATTATGGGGTTTTATATCTGTATCATACGAAAAAACCACCCCTTATTTTTTGCACCCTTTCTTTTCTGTCAAGTTCCACTTTATTAAGGACTGTACAAAATACTTTCTTGTATCACTCATTTAAAAACTTTACTGTTTGCAACCAGTAATAACTATTAAGTATTTTTTTTTAATCTTAAATAAAAATTAAATGCGAGACCATTTTTAACTATGAATATTGAAAAAATGACCTATCAAACGCCTAAAAATAGAAAATGCAAAGAATACGAACGATTTAAACCGAATATATAGGGGGTGTCAAACCTCATCAAGCACAGAATAAGCCCTAAAAAGGCTTAATCCATAGTAGGATATACCAAAGGGTATAAAAACCCTTTAAAATCGATTTTATACACTTACAATAACTAAGCCCTACTAAA
>Ga0256843_1003674_pt1 | contig 10555 bp, 9 predicted proteins | sample AlvinellametaG_FD_191572 | JGI IMG/M metagenome (GOLD analysis project Ga0256843, IMG submission 191572) | Pompeii worm associated microbial communities from hydrothermal vent at the East Pacific Rise, Pacific Ocean - Alvinella | ecosystem: Host-associated > Annelida > Integument > Unclassified ... | reverse complement strand
CGCTTTATAGCGTCCTTATGATCTGTATATCGGTACTCGATCTTAAACTTTCGATCATCTTCTTTATGCTGAGTGATGTAGCTTAAAACGTTCCTACCTTTCTTAACTGGCTTCCAGTCTTTACGGTTAATTGCCATATTGGTTCTCCTTGTGGGTCTCCTTAAGATGTCTTAAGGGTCTCCTGTTTGGTCTCCAGTATTATATCAATATTTAGGATTAAATGGGATTATATATCCTATTATAGGGCTTTAAATAAGTATAAAATGATTAGAATAGAGTTTAAGTTATTGGTTTGATACTCGTTCGAATCCAGTATCCGGAGCCACTTTCAATGACACTTTTTCCTTTACTCTTTGTTGTCAACTAACTCACAGACAGAAGTATGCTTCGTCAGTATCCGCCGCGATTAAAGACGCCTATTCAAGTAACAAGTGAAATTTCACTTGCCCATTCAGGTGACAAGCAGGTCAAGTTGCATAAAAAATTCTGATATGTTAATATAAACAGAGAATAGGTCTCTCTAATGATATGATGTATGGAGTCTTTTATGTATAGTGTCAAAATCTTGTTGTTCACTCTGTTTCTGATCCTTGTTACAGCTTGTACCAAGAACAAAGATGATACCTCCACAGTGGAGAAACTACAGTCTCCTGTGACCTTCAATGTCACGAGAGAGAAGGTCGACAACGGACTTGACAATGTCCTTGTCTCAGTCACTTTGGCTGATCCGCAAGAGAGTGTGATACCTGCTGTGAGCAGAGGAGGTATCGACAGCTTCGAAAAGGTTGATGCGACACACTACAGTTTCAGACTCATACCTGAGCAGACCGGTGAGTATAAGATCACGGTAGAAGCCGATGGTCTCTCTTATTCCAAGACGGTACTTGTCCTGCAGGATGTCGCAGACGGCTGGGGACAGCCACAGATGGTCGAAGGCTTGGTCAACACTGAAGGCTATGAGGATGGTGTGACGATCACACCGGACGGTGAATATCTCTTTGTCCATACAGCACCGTACCGACTCTCTTCACTTTTTGTCTATAACACCAGCCGTGCAGATGGTGGCTGTGGCGGTAGCCGAGTGAATCCGTCACGGTGTGAGCATCCGTGGATCAACACTCTTGTAGGGACATATACGGCACCGAAGCGACCAGGTTTCTTTGACGGACGTTTCAACGGTGATCTGCAGCGGCATAATGCTCTCTCCTGGGGACTGGGCGATGAAGAGGCACCTGTCTTTGCGATCTCTTCGATGTTCTACGGTTTCAAACGCCAAGCTGACGGTAGTTTTGCAGAGCCTTTTTACATGGCCTTCGATGATCTGAACGACGGACTTATCGGTCCGTATGGCCTCACCTTTGTCAAGCAGGCTGAAGGCCGCTACCGAACACTCTTCTCGCACAAAGATGCCTATACGACAGGCGGAGGTTTTGACATCTACCGATATGACGCAGAGTTTGGTAGAAACAACAACTTTGGAAGCTATGTGATGACCTCAAAAGGGAACCCGCCTGCCCGAGGTACAGAGTTCTCTTCTATATTGGTGGACCTGGGTGATAACAACGGTACGCAAGGCAACCCTTTTATCTACTCAGAGGCAGGTGTCGTCAAGTCTATATGGACCGATGATGAGTATGACGGTGATGCAGACAGCAAGAAGATCTCGGTCTATCTGTTGAACTCGGGTACCTTTCCTGAAAGCAGTGACTGGAGAAAGGTCCTTTTGCCTTCTAATGTGAACCAGACAGGATCGGAGTCGCGACAACCGACCTATGTCGACGGTCAACTCTACTTTACCCAAGATGTCAATGTCGTAGTCTCGGCATATAGTGGGTCTGAAAGTGCAGCCGGATATGCAGATGCTCTGAACTGGAGTATTCCTAAGACACTATTGCAAAAAGATACCAGCTATAACTTCTATGCGATAGTGAACAGTGATCTAGGAAAGATCGTCGCTGTAGGTGAACCGACCATCGCAGATTATGGAGATAAACGTATACTCTACTTTGTCTATGGCTACATACGCGGTATCGACCCTATCACGGGTCTGGCGGACATGGATATGCAAGCGGGCTTCATAGAACAAGAGTAGTGTACTGGGAGTACGCTTTATGCTCATCCTTCATGTGTTGATGTTCTTTATATCATGCGTTCAAATATAGTGTAACCACTTTGTAATACTATTAGTGATAAAATATTTCTCTAAAATACAATCCATAAAGTCTTGACGTGATATTAGAACTATTCCTTGTCTTTATTGTGGCAATTATCTTGATTAAATTGATCATTAAACATGCTTTACGTCTTGGTCTTGTAGATATTCCAAATGAGCGGAGTATGCACACCCGTCACCATCCAAGAGGAGCCGGTATCGGGGTGTTCCTGGCAGTAGCTTTGGTATGTCCTTGGTTTGATTCCACTATTTTAGGTGATCATCTTTTGAGTTGTATCGCTGTTTTTGCAGTCTTTGTGGTAGGTGTCATGGATGACCATCAGGAGACCTCTCCAAAGACAAAGTTCTTAGTACTTACAGCTGCAGCGTTATTGGTCTATTCTGATGGTGTATCTGTGACAACCTTGGGAACACTTTTTGGTATAGAAGTGAACTTAGGATGGTTTTCTCTTCCTTTTACGATAATCGCGATCGTCGGGTTTACCAATGCACTGAACCTGGTGGATGGATTGGATGGTCTTGCCGGTTCTATCAGTATCATCATCCTGACAGCACTTTTCAGTATCGCATACACGAATGATGATGCATATATGATGCTGCTTTCGGGATCGTTCATCGCAGCATTAATGGCCTTTATGATCTATAACTGGAATCCGGCCAGCATCTTTATGGGTGACAGTGGCTCTTTGGTGTTAGGCTTTGTCATCGGTCTTTTGGTCATCAAAGCTGCAAGTTATATCCACCCTGTCACCGTACTCTTTCTCATAGCGGTCCCGCTTATGGACACGATCATTGTCATGGTACGCCGTAAACGTCAGGGTAAGTCCATGTTCGAGGCAGACAAGACCCACCTTCACCATGTACTGTTCAACTTCTTTGACCAGGATGTCAAACGTACAGTGATCTTTCTGGCGATCTTGCAGATCATCTACTCTATCACGGGTCTTCTTATCGTAGAAGATGGGGATCAGTCTCTTAGTCTGGTCCTTTTCGGTCTCAACACGATCATCCTCTATTTTATCTCCACAGAGATGTTGCGAAGACAACAGGTTTAGTACTTTTTAAGACCTCTTCGTCAGGTATACTCTAGACTTAACTGCTCCTCCCCCCTTCTTAAAGACGGTCTTCTATATGCTCTACACCATTTTCTAGCGCATGAAAAGTGTCATTGGAGTATTAGATATTTGTTATTGTTAAAATAAATTAATTATAGTTTAATATTGAATATTGTAATCTTTTGTCCAGTTGAGTCTTCAGTTGATCGCGAGGTCTCACTAACACACTAAAGGAGTCTATATGAAGATTTTATCAATGGCATTGGCCTTGATGGTCACAGTTTCGCTTTGGGCGGTCAACATCAATACGGCATCTGTAGAAGAGCTCTCAACACTTCCGGGCATCGGTCAAGGGACTGCAGAGAAGATCATCAAGTACCGTAAAGAGCACAAGTTCGAATCGACCTCTGATATCATGGAGGTCAAGGGTATCGGTACGAAGAAGTATGAGAAGATCAAGTCAAAACTGAGTGTTTGAATAGAGAACTCAGCGCAATCATAATCACAATAGAGCACTGCCCCGTATGATGGGCAGTGTATATACTTTTCTCTCTTTTTTATTTCCTCTTTATTTTGCGATGGATATCTTTTTGATATAAGCATTGTATAATGTCGATAAATAAGTATCTATAATTAAAGAGATCGAGAATATGACCCAATTTGAAAAAAGAGTAGCGCAACTTAAAAAAGAGCCAAAGTGCTGGTTAGTAACGGGATGTGCGGGGTTCATAGGTTCGAATCTTGTTGAGTTCTTGCTAAAGAACGACCAAAAAGTAGTAGGGCTTGACAACCTCTCAACCGGCTATCAGAAGAATATTGATGAAGCTTTGGCAGAGGTCTCAGTACAACAGCGTAAGAACCTGACCTTTTTAGTAGGTGATATAGCAGACCTTGCTATCTGTCAAGAAGCGTGTGAGGGTGTGGACATCGTCTTGCATCAAGCTGCACTGGGTTCTGTCCCTCGCTCTATCGCAGATCCTATCACCTCCAACAACTCCAATATCACAGGCCTTCTGAACATGATGACTGCAGCAAAAGATGCGGGTATTAAACGTTTTGTCTATGCCTCATCAAGTTCTGTCTACGGTGACTCAAAAGAGCTTCCCAAGGTAGAAGATCGTACAGGAAAGCTCTTGTCCCCTTATGCAGTGATGAAGATGACAGCAGAGCTCTATGGCGGTGTTTTTTATAAGAACTATGGCCTGGAGACGATCGGCCTGCGTTACTTTAATGTCTTTGGAAAACGTCAAGACCCTGACGGTGCTTACGCTGCTGTCATCCCAAAATGGGTCAGCTCCTTTCTCAAAGGTGAAGATATCTATATCAACGGCGATGGTGAGACCAGTCGCGATTTTACCTATATCGATAATGTCATTCAGATGAACATCCTGGCAGGGTTGACAACAAACGAAAGAGCGTACGGAGAACCTTTTAATGTCGCTGTAGGCGGACGAAACACACTTAATGAACTCTATCAGCTTATTCGTGATGAATTGACGAAGAGAGTGTCGGAGGTCAAAGTTGATAGTGAGCCGATCTATCGTGATTTTCGTGAAGGGGACATCAGACACTCCAATGCAGACATCACCAAAGCAAAGAGCATAGTCTCATATGCTCCGACACACTCCATATATGAGGGTATGGAAGAGGCGATCGACTGGTATGTCAAACACGTTTGATGATGAGTAAGCCAAGTATAGGTATAATGAGGTACATTTCAACATGGTCGTGGAGAGAGAATTGAGATATATATTAAGTCTGTTTTTTATTTATCTGTCAGTCTTGCAGGCAGAACAGAAGCCGGTCGAGATATACAGACTCAACCAGTTGCAAGATGTCAATGCATCTGCAAAGGTACATGCACCGGTCTTCTATAGAGACTATGATTGGGACTTTGGTCTCATTGGCGGTATGACGATGGACGGTACGCAGACAGAGGCTAAACGTTTCACGATGGGTATAGGTCTCCATGGTGCATACCACTACAATGAGTCAGTCACCTTTCACGGAGAGTATGTAGAGTACTTCAAGACCTTTACAAATGATGAAGCGACTAAAGATGCGACCAATCGCATCATGGCACTAAGTGCAGCTTTTGATTTCTCAGCAGACAGGACCTACAGCCTTTTTGCCAAAGGCGGTCTGGGTTATGAGATGCAGAGTAAGTATGGTCAGCATATAGACAGCCCAATATCATTGATGGGCTTTGGTTTTCGTTACATGTTCACAGACCAGGTCAGTGGTTATGTAGAAGGACGTTGGAAGTTTGTGCTTGTCAATACAGAAACACCAGATAACTCTCTTATCGGGACTGTTGGTTTGGATTATCATTTTGGACTTTCGGATACAAAGACGAAACTAATAGCAGATACAAAAAAACATAATAAGTTATTACCAAAGACCTCATATTAAAATTGTTTGTACGCGTAACTCAATAAAAGAATGAATTGATATTGCCTAACAGCCTGAGAGTGTCTATATGAGCAGAATCTTCAAAGAAGGAAATAGTATGAGTGGCTATCCTCTCGTTAGTGTAGTGATTCCTTTTTATGATGGTAGAGCGTTCTTGACAGAGACCTTACGCTCTTTTTGTGAGCAAGAATATCAATTATGGGAATGCTTGGTAATCGATGACTACTCTCCTGTATCAGGAGAAGATATTTGTAGATCTATGAATGATAAAAGGATTCGTTATATAAAGAATGATGGGTCGGCTGGGATGGCAAATGCTAGAAACAAAGGCTGTTCTATTGCAAAAGGTGAATTCATCGCTTTGTGTGATCAGGATGATATCTCTTTGCCGCAACGCCTGTCTAAACAGGTGGAGATCTTAAAAAAGAATGAAGCTTTATTATTGGTAGGCAGTTGGCGGCAAAATTTTGGTGAAAATAATCATGAAGTACACTATGTCACTGATGATGAATTAATAAAAATGCGTCTGATGGGAAACTCTCAATTCGCTAACCCATCTGTCATGTTTCGTAGTGCTTTGATATCTCAGATGAATATGAGATTTGATCAGAACATGGCTCCATCAGATGACTATGATTTTATATGTAGAGTTTCTTTACGGGGTGAACTCACTAATATTCCAGAGGTCTTACTCCTTTATCGTGTTCATGATAAACAGGTGTCAACGCAAAAGAGTAAAGAGATGGAGACCCTAGCCTACAAAATACGTAAAACCTATATTTTAGAGCGGCTGTCTCCATGGATAAGTCATGGATTGGACATACGCACTATGGTAGATATCTTTTCCTTAAAGGGATGCGCAGACTACTCCTCTAAAGAGATAGTTACTCTTTTTTCCTCTTATGTACAGTTGAACGCTATTCATCCATTGTGGACAGATGTATATTGGAAGGCATTTCTTGGAGAAAGATTGCTTTTGGTTGTTAAGTTTTTAGAGCTATCTCGGATACAAAAGTTAAAGATAATGGTGGAACATAAAAGTTTCATCATGGCATTTTTATACAATGGCATGATACGAAATCGATTGAAATTCACAATAAAAAGTATTTGGTAATGAAATCTGTTTCATTATTATTAAAGAATGCTTTTGGCTACTCTTTAGTTAATGTTTTGAATGCAGCAATTCCTTTTTTTATGTTACCAATACTTACTCGTGTTCTATTGCCTGAAGAGTATGGTGTGATTGCGATGTTTAATGCCTTACTGGGACTCTTGGGAGCATTTACAGGATTGAGTGTTCAGGGCTCAATAAACGTACGTTATGTAGACAGGAAGGAAATCGATTATCCTCGTTTTGTCACTTCTAATATAGTGATTTTATTTTTCAGTACATTTGTAACTTTGCTTTTGATTGAATTCTTTAGCGATGAGATAAGTACAGTTACCTCGATACCTGTTGAATGGCTTGTGGTGGCTGTTCTTATCTCTGGATTGAATATCTTGATACAGTTTCGGCTGAGTTTATGGATGATGGCTGCCAAAGTACAACAATATGGGAAATTCCAAATCTCGATGGCTGTTGTCAATATAACATTTTCTCTGTTCTTTGTCTTAGTGATGAAATATGGTTATGAAGGACGCTTCCTCGGTCAGACTATTGCCATTGTTCTTTTTGGACTTTTGGGTGTTGTAAGTATGGTAAAAGAAGGGTATGTTGACCTTCTTCCAAAATGGGAGTATGTGGTAGAGTCTTTAAAGTTCGGTATACCCTTGATCCCTCATATGATAGGAGTTGTTTTAATAGGTTATGCGGACCGTTTTCTGATTTCAAAGTATCTTGGACTGGATGCTACAGGTATCTATATGGTTGCTGCACAGTTTGGTTTAGGGATGGGGTTGCTTATTGATGCATTCAATAAAGCATTTGTCCCATGGTTATTTGAACAATTAAAAGATGGTAGAATGGTAGTCAAAGAGCATATTGTAAAGGTCACATGGCTGTACTTTATTGCTATTTTGATTTTTGCAACCTTGTTGTCAACCATCTCCTATTGGTTATTGCTTTTAATAGCCGGAGAACAATATGTCAGAGGAACTGAAGCTCTGAAATGGATATTTTTTGCGTTATCTTTTCATGGTATGTATATGATGGTGACCAATTATATTCTCTTTTCAAAAAAGACATATGTCCTGACTTGGATAACATTGTCATCCGGTATAGCAAGCTTAGGATTATCGTGGGTGTTGATCCCTATCTATGGTATCACTGGTGCTGGAGTCTCGGTATTCATAGTTATGTTTATTCGATTCTTATTGGTATGGTATTTTGCGAATAGAGTACTCCAGATGCCATGGTTTATAGTTTTCAAACGCAATATAATATAGAAAGAGTAAGAAAATGTCAGTGGATAAAAGTACATATTACCATCATCAAAGAGAAGAGATGTCGTTGTTGATACCAAAAAGTTATCATAAGATATTGGAGATCGGATGTGGCAGTGGTGATTTTAGAAACAATATGAATAGTGAAAATGAGTATTGGGGGATTGAACCAGTTTTAGAACCGGCTTTATTGGCACGCAAGAAGTTAGATAAGGTCTTTATAAATACATATGAAGAAGTGTTTAATGATCTTCCAGATCAATATTTTGATCTGGTAATATGTAATGATGTGATAGAACATATGGTAGACCATGACTCCTTTTTTGAGTCGATTCAAAAGAAGATGACAGATGATAGCTATCTGGTAGCTTCTATCCCGAACGTAAGATATATTGAGAATTTGATAAATATTATATTTAGAAAAGAGTGGGAATATAGAGAGAGCGGTGTTCTTGATAGAACACATTTGAGGTTTTTTACTGAAAAAAGTTTAAAACGTACAATTTTGAAACATGGTTATAAGATAGAGAAGTTCTATTATATCAATAGTGTCTTTACAAATCCGTATACACTAGGGGCGATAATAAAGAGAGTATTGGTGATGATCCTTGGTCGGGATACTGAATTTCTTCAATTTGGAATAAAGATAAAAAAATGATCATATGAAAAAAATAGCATTTGTATACACAGAATATCAACAGAACATACTTCTTGCTATCTGTCTGCAACAACAGATAAGACTTGATATGGTATTTATTCGAAATAATATAAATGTACATAAAAAGTTACATCAATTCTCAAAAAAGGTGCTTGAATTCGATGATATTCCATACTCATGGAAAACAATATTCAAATTTTATAATGAGTATAGGTCTATAGTCCATTCAACGCTGAATATCCATGAGGCATATATGATCTTTACATGGAGTATAGAACATCCAATGGTCAGGTTCGCAATTAATAATCTTGAAGATAAACAGATTCATCTGTTGGAAGATGGAACGGGATCCTATTTAAAGGATGATATACGATATAAAGGATGGCATCATCTCCTACTCACAAGAGTTATATCATCGATTGTAGATATCATGTCATTTCAAATACTACCTTATGATAAGGTCCACCTGGAAGGATGGTCTCTTTACGACAACTGTTTTCCTTCATTTCAGATAAAACATAACTTACTGGATCATAGCTATTTTCAGAGAAGTATGATGAACTTTTCTAACAATGATCAGGTGGTTCAGTTAAAAAAAGGTTCTATAGTCTTTATTCAACAGCCTTATGTTGAGATGAATATTTTAAGTGATGAAGAATATATACACATACACATCGAAGCACTGGCAAAGATAAAAAAAAGATCAGCGAATGATACAATAATATGGAAACTCCATCCACGTACATGCATAGAAAAAGAGTATAAGAGAATTGATCAAATAAAAAAGAGATCAGATATAGAGTTCCAAATCGTACATTCTCAAGGGAATATGGAACAAATAGCATATAACAACGTAGAAAACAGAATACAGTACTTTTCTTTAGGTTCTAGTTCTCTGTATGTGATCCTGGCATTGCTTCCCAATGCAAAGAACATATACTTGATAGAGAGTGAGATATTAAAGAAGAAGTTGTATACACAAATAGAAATTAATGATCTGTACAGATCTATAGGCATAGAGCTTATTTAATGTTTAGTCCTGATCTGATATCGGTTATTGTCCCTCTCTATAATAAGGAAGCTTGGGTTGAAAGGTGTATTCGATCAATAGTTGATCAAACATATCAGGATATAGAGATAATTATAGTTGATGATGGATCGACTGACAGTAGCCGTAAGATCATAGATACATTGAATGATCCAAGGATAAGAATATTCGATCAACCAAACAGTGGGGTTTCTAGTGCACGCAATCTAGGCTTAGAACAAGCAAAGGGTGAATTCATAGCTTTTATTGATGCTGATGACGAATGGCTTCCTAGACATTTGGAAGTTCTGATGTTTGGGTTTTCTCAATTTGATAAGGCGGTTCTTGTCTGTAATGACTACCTTGAGAACATGAGTGAGGATAGCACAATAATAGATCATCTATCTACTGCCAATATAGAGCACGTTCAATATTATCCTATTACCGAATATATCAAAACTTTGAGTAGAGGCTCTTTTTTGTTGACAGGAAGCAGTGTTCTGATTAAGAGTGTTGTCATAGAACAAAATAGGCTACGATTCATCGAATCAATATCTCAAGGGGAAGATGTCAATTACTGGCTTCGATTATCACAATACGGTGATTTTGTATTTAGTGATTATATTGGTATGATTTATCATAGAACAGATCAAAGCAGTATTATGAATAATAGTAGAGCGACAGTCGGATTAGTTGCCCCTTTTTTTAAAGAGATAGATATGACAAAGTTTACGGCTAAAGAACAACGGTGTGCTTTTGTCTTTTTAAAACATGAATATTACAAAAAAGCTTTTCAAAATCGTGGATTACCTTTAAAAAAGATGGAGTTGTCAAGGTTTATAGGAGGT
>Ga0256843_1003673_pt1 | contig 10561 bp, 4 predicted proteins | sample AlvinellametaG_FD_191572 | JGI IMG/M metagenome (GOLD analysis project Ga0256843, IMG submission 191572) | Pompeii worm associated microbial communities from hydrothermal vent at the East Pacific Rise, Pacific Ocean - Alvinella | ecosystem: Host-associated > Annelida > Integument > Unclassified ... | reverse complement strand
CAAAGTACTTCCACACTGCTCCTGCTCTCTTCTTTTCTGCTTAGTCTCTAAGCATACTTCTCATATTTTTACATCATTGATTTGATTTTTTGTTTGTAAGGCTTTGGGCTTTTGCCTTGTTTGACTATAATACTATACTATTTAAGAAAGAGCAGTTCATGAAATATACAAAATTTAAAAAAGTAAACTTACCGGATCGTACCTGGCCGGATCGCGAGATCGAAAAAGCGCCCGTGTGGTGTTCGGTCGATCTTCGCGACGGCAATCAGGCGTTGATCAATCCGATGGATATCGAAAAGAAGGTACGTTTTTTCAACCTTTTGGTGCAGATGGGCTTCAAAGAGATCGAAATCGGCTTTCCCAGTGCGAGTGATACGGAGTACGCTTTTTGCCGTTACCTGATCGAAGAGGGGTTGATTCCCGATGATGTGACCATCAGCATACTGACACAGGCGAGGGAACATCTTATCGCCAAAAGTGCGGAAGCGCTGGAGGGGGCTAAAAATGTCATCGTCCACCTCTACAACTCCACTTCGACGATGCAAAGAGAGGTGGTCTTTCAGAAGTCTCAGGAGGAGATTATCGAGATCGCATTGCAGGGTGTGGCGTGGGTGAAGCAGTACTTTGCCGACTTTGAGGGAAGTGTGCGTCTGGAGTACAGCCCCGAAAGCTTTACCCAAACCGAACTTGACTTTGCCGCGCGTATCTGTAACGCCGTGGTGGATGCGTGGGATCCCAAAGCGGATGAAAAGGTGATCATCAACCTCCCTTCCACCGTCGAGTCCGCCACACCCAATGTCTATGCCGATCAGATCGAGTGGATGTGCAGATACCTTGCACGACGGGAGCAGATTTTGGTGAGTCTGCATGCGCACAACGACCGTGGTACTGCCGTGGCTGCTACGGAGCTTGCCTTGATGGCGGGAGCCGATCGTGTGGAGGGGACACTCCTTGGCAACGGTGAGCGTACCGGAAATGTCGATATCATCACATTAGCGCTCAATATGTACACACAGGGTGTCGATCCCAGACTTGACCTTAGCGATGTAGATAAGATCATCGAAGTGGTCGAGTACTGCAACGAGATCAAAACCCATCCGCGCCATCCGTATGTCGGTTCACTGGTCTATACGGCATTTAGCGGTTCGCATCAGGATGCCATCAAAAAGGGGATGGAAAAGCAAAAAGAGGGAGAGAGATGGTATGTACCTTATTTGCCTATCGATCCTAAAGATGTGGGGCGCAGCTACGAGTCTATCATTCGCGTCAATTCACAGTCGGGCAAGGGCGGGGTGAGTTATATCCTGGAGAGTGCGTACGGGTTTAAGATCCCAAAGGCGATGCAGCCTTATGTCGGACGTGCAGTGCAAAAGGTGAGTGATGCAAAGGGCGGGGTGCTTTCGGAGCAGGAGATATTTACGATCTTTGCGGAGTCGTTTTTAAATATCGCCAAACCTTACGCACTGGATAGTGTGAAGATCGAAATCGAAAATCATCAGGCACATCTGGAAGGTCTTCTGAAAACGAAAAACGGTGAAGAAACGGTTTCTGCCACAGGGGGCGGGGTGATCGAAGCGCTGAGCCGGATCCTGAAAAATAAAACAGGGAATTTTGAGATCGTCAGTTATCATGAACACGCACTCTCCCGCGGAAGTGATGCCAGAGCGGCAGCATACTTTGCCATCCGAAAAGAGGGCAAAACCTACTGGGGTGCGGGTGAAGCGGAAAATATCACCTACGCTTCGATCAACGCGCTTTTAAGTGCGTGCAATATCGCGCAGCAAGGGTAGGCAGTGGCGCTGGAGGTACTGGAAGTCGCGGAGATCGTGGGGATACTCTCTTTCGCACTGAGCGGTTTTTTTGTCGCAAGTAGTGCGAAACTCGATCTGCTGGGGATTTTCATAGCCTCTTTTCTGACTGCCCTTGGTGGTGGTGTCATACGTGACATCATCGCAGATAAAACTCTCTATGCCTTTACCAATAACATCGCTTCCATACTGGTCGTGTCTGTGGTGGTCGCGGGTGTTTTGTTCAAACTGCACCGCTACAACACCATCGAAAAAAACCGCTACTTTCTCTTTGCCGATACACTGGGACTGGTATCCTTTGCTATCTCCGGTGCACTGGTAGGACTGGAAGCGGAGTTTAACTTCTCCGGTGTTGTACTCCTTTCACTCATCACCGCAGTAGGCGGCGGCGTGCTTCGCGATATGCTCATCAACGAAGTACCCTTTATCCTGACAAGCGAGTTTTACGGTACGGTAGCAATCGTGGTGGGGATGATGATCTACCTGCTGGATAAAGTGGGATTTTTGAGTTTTGTGAGTATTACCATGCTCTTTTTCTTCGGGGTGTTGTTACGACTTACGGCAGTGAAGAGAGGATGGCATTTGCCGAGGTTGTAGGGGCTACAATCATTTCTTTTTCCTTTATATTCATTTAAAATAGTAAAAATTTTTTAAAGAGCAACACCAAAATAGTCGATTTGCGTAAAATCTTAAAATCCAAATATATATGTTTTATTTAAGTAAAATAATATATTATATATTTAATTGAATATTAAGGAACAAATATGAACAAAAAAATAGTTTTATCATTTGGGGTTGCAGTTGCTTTGTATACAGGGTGTGGTGGAGAATCATCTAACAAAGAGGATAGTAATGTCGGTGTGGGGTATTATGTTGATGCTGCGGTAGCCGGAGTAGATTATATCTGTGGCAAAGAGAAAGGGATAACCGATCAAAACGGTATGTTTACTTTTGAAAAGGGAAAGGATTGTACATTTGCCCTGGCTGGTTTACAACTTCGTGAAGTGAAAGCTGAAAACTTGCACAATGAAGTAAAGATTGTCGAAAACAGACCTGAGGTTGCGGCATTTTTACAGTCTATAGATATTGACGGTGATCCTTCAAATGGTATCGATATCAAGCCTGAAGTATTGACAATTTTACAAAATGCACTCAAAGAACATAATGTTACGACAGTTCCTACTGATGAGAAGCTGGAAATTGTTGTTGATAAGGTCAAAGAGGATGTAACAGAGTTCAAGGGTAAGGTAGTGACACCACAAAAAGCGATGGAACATGTCAAAAAAACGCAGTCTGACATTTTGAAATCGTTGATAGCTGGAAAAACTTTTTATATAGTGAAACACAATCAGGGAGAATACACTCTCTTAAAAGGCACGGTAAACGAACAGGTAACAAAGCTGACGACATATGATATAGATGGTACCTTAAGAGGTGAAAATGCTGTACATATTGATGGGGATAAGTTGATTTTCCAGGAGAGTGCAGATAACGGTATCTACAGTAAATTTGTTCTGCAAAGTGATAAGCCTTATATATATGTTACAACTTATAGCAGTGATGACAGTATGCTGGAATATAGCCGCTGGTATTTTAAACAAAAAAACGCACAGCATTTCTATGATGATATGATGGGAGACAGAAAAGACTCAGATTCAAAACCTGCTGATAATTTGGATTTAAAAAGCAGGCTGGCAGGTAAGACATTTTATGAAATTGACAAAAAGTCAGATGGTACGGTGATAAATAAACTGGTATTCAATGCTGACTTTACGATGCTTGAAATAGAGGTGATGACAGGAGCAGATGCAGGAAAAAAGAGAACGGTAAATATCAACTTTGCCGATGATCGAATCAATTTTAAAAATGGAGAGTCTACTGAGTTTAAGGGTGAAAGCATCGACTATATCGAACTTGCCGACAGTGATGGGGAAACTACACGACTTTACTTTAGTAAAACAAAAGCGGAAGAGCAACTTAAAAAGTCAGATAATACACAAAAACCAAAAGATACAACAAAGCCGGTCATAACCCTCAACGGTGACAATCCACTGTATCTGTTTACCGGTGAAAACTATACCGAAGCCGGAGCACGTGCCTATGATGATACAGATGGGGATTTGACACGTATGATTGTTATTCAGGGTAATGTCAATACTGACAAAGCAGGAGAATATACGATACGCTACATTGTCAAAGATAGTGCCGGCAATCGTACGGAAATAACCAGGAAAGTAGTCGTAAAGGAAAAAGAAGTACATACTGACAATACTAAACCTGTCATTACATTAAACGGAGATAATCCTTTGATATTAACGGTAGGAGATACCTACAAAGAATCCGGTGCAAAAGCCACCGATGATACAGATGGAGACCTGACAGACAAAATCAAAACAAAAGGCAGTATTGATACCACCAAAGTCGGTACTTATGAGATCATATACTATGTCAGTGACAATGCCGGTAACCGTGCTGAAATCACAAGAAAGGTTATTGTCAAAGCAAAGTCTGAGCCGGTAGACACAATCAAACCGATAATCACACTCAAAGGTGACAACCCAATGATTTTAACTGTGGGAGATACCTATAAGGAACCCGGCGCAACAGCGACAGATAATAAAGATGGAGATTTGACAGGGGCTATTGTTAAAAACGGTAGTGTTGATACGCAAAAAGCGGGTACATATACTTTGATATACAGCGTCAGTGACAATGCCGGTAACAAAGCGGAAGTTACCAGAAAAGTGACAGTTAAAGAGAAAGAGAATCCATATGCAAGTTTTTACGTTGCAAAAGATAACACAGTCAGTGACGTTGTAAAAGTTTTTAACGGTTTGACTGTTAAAGTCCTGACCGATGTAAAACTTGGGGATACCCCTTCGAACGATACGATTGCCGTATATGGTGAGATAAACGGTGCCAATACAAAAGCTCTTTTGAAAATCAATGCAAACTATCCTGACGGGACAAAAATAGTCGTACAGGCTTTTGATACGAATGGTAAACTGGTAGGTACCAGTGAAGAGAGATACGTGACAGGGACAAGTCCTGTTAATTTTGGCTCGTTTGTTACTGAGTAATATAGTTTTTATAGTTATAAAACGCTATGAATAATTAATAAGTATGTTTATTGGAGATTGCTAACTATGAAATATATACAAAAGTTTTTTTTATTGGTCAGTTTATTTATTTTAAATTTGAATGCAATGAGTTTATCACCAACAGATAAACTATCAAAAACAGAGGAATATCTTTGTAAAAAAATTGATAGTTCTCTCTGTGGTATTAATCAATCATATTTGGATTTTCACAACTATCATAAAAAAGTTTTACATGAAGTAAATTTTGGAACTTTGACAAGTGAAATGGAAAACTCTTTAGATACTCAGACAATACAGGATATAGATACTATAAGAGATTTATCAGGAGTATATGATCTAGGGGGAATGCTTTTAGCAGGTATCAAATATTCAAAATATTATCATTTGGCAGATCAATTTGAAGATCAAACACTTGTTCCTTTAACTAATATTATGGAGTCTCAAAATGACTTGGTTTGGAATAGAGAAGCACAATATTATGAAAATCAAGTTTCTGAATTTATAAAATATAAAAAAGATCCATATACAGAAGCTATAAAGAATTGGAAAGAGATAGGTCGTAATGCTATTGATTCCTATAACCAATTTAAAGCAAGTGCGGATGCAGCCTGGAGTTTTTCTGAGGCAACTTTTTTATATTCTTTGGAAGAAGCTGTAAATAAAGTTTCAAAAAGTGCAAAGGCAACTATCGATAACTCAAAGGCACTATATCAGTTGGTAACAGATATAGTGTTTCCCTCAATCCAACTTATGGAAAAATCACTCAAAAGTGAATTAACTCTACAAGATGTTTCTGGAATGCTAGAAAAACTTACCGCTCTTTCAAAAGATTTGAAAAATGAAGATATAAAAGGAGCAAATGTATTAAAAGCTATAAATATTATAGATAAAATTTTAACATCTCTTAAACATAAGGAAGCATCTACAAGACTATATGAAAAATATAAAGATGATATATTCACTAATCATATAGTAGGAGGGATAAAAGCTTCTTCAAGAGCTGAACTTTTGATAAACTATAGTGAATTATTGCAGTTTGTGGTAGAGTTAACACCTGAGAACTTTAACAGGCTTAAAAAAACTACAGAGACTATAGTTAATCTCATAAAAGCTTTTGGAGACTATGAACTGAAAATCAGAAGAGTTTTACATAAAGATTCGCTCAATGATCAATATCTTTCTCTTTTGGCTAAAAGAATGAATATTAGTCAAACACTTTATACCAGGTTCATGTATGGTTATTTTAATGAACATATGGAAGATATTATCAACTTGGATGAGTATGAATACATTCAAATCCCTGATACAAATACACCTGAACAAAAAGCAAAACTTTTTTGGTTTGTTCCTTTAACTACAACTATCAAAGATAATACTATCAAAGCACAGATTGGTGATGAGATAGAATTAAAATTTACAGCTTTGGGAGAAGATATCACAGAATTTGTCAAAGAAGGAATAGAAAATGGATATAAGTTTTATATCTGGTATGATTCTTCAGATAGTAGAGAAAAAGTTGAACTTACCCTAAAAAGTCAAAGTGATGATATCTATATATTTAGTTTTTCAGCTCCAAAAGAGGAGTTTAATATTATTAAACTTACAGCATATAATACAGATGGAAAAGAATATGAGAGTTTTGATTTTGAAGACTCTTTAGAAAATATTATGGAGCAGGAAAAAAACAATTCAAGAGAATATGTAGATTTTAACAATTTAGAAGAAGATATTATGGTCGAAATTAACGGGGGTTTGATAGAAGACAAATATTATGCTAGATATTTAATAAGATTTAAAACCGATGGCAGTCTTGTTTTTAATAGATTAAATTTAGAGAAAGAAAAAGAATGCAAAGACAAAGAAGAAGAAAGTAATAATAATACAACAAATCAAATTATATCTTGTAGCCCCAGTGCAATAGAACTATATAGGGGGAGTTGGAATATCGAGGATAATATCCTATTAATCGACCTATATGATATTGATGAGTTTGAAATTACACTAAAAGATGGAAAATTGGAAAAAAATATGCAACTGTTTGGAGAAGATATAATAACAATTTATAAAGCAGAAGCATTATCATTGGATGAATTTTCAGGAGAGGTATTAACATTTTTTAATGAAACTGGTGAAATGAGCTACTGGAAATTTGAGTCTTCCGGGAAGCTCAATATTACAGATGATAAAAATCAATCAATACAACTATATTGGAGCCTTCAAGAAGGTGCAAATGATCCTTATATAAATATAACCAATAATGGTGAAACTTTATTAAGGTTGTATAATAATCAATATACGGTTGGTGACCTAATTGATATGTATGGATACAGAGGATTACTTATAGATATAAAAAGTAAAAACAATAGTTTAGTTAGTATACATACTATTTACCTTATTAATGAAACATACAAAGACTACACTATCCAAACAAAAGAGTTTATCAAAGAGTGGACTTTTGATCAGGATATAAGTAACTTCGATATAGAAGTAGTAAGCAACACGTATGCAAATAGTCTAAATAAAGACAGTTTTACAAAAGATGGGAAGACCCTCAAAGTAAATCTCTCTCCTGATATTTCAAATCCTATAAATAAACTTGTTCTCAAGTTTACCAAAGACGGTAATCCAGTCAAAGTAAATGGAAGTGAAACTTTCTGGAGCCTGACAAAAACCAATCATGCCCCTCGTCTTGCAGACGGGCAGATTACACAACTTGTAAGTGCTACCGATGAACCGGCAGTTTTAGATATAGAGACTTATGACGGAGATGGTGACAGTGTAACATTAAGTGTAGCAGATCGTGCAGGTGGTAATGTAATAATAAATGGCAACAGGCTTACAGCTTCATTTACAGATGGCAAAACTGAGCATACTATCAAGGTAGCATTGAGTGACGGTAAAGAGAGAGTTGTCAAAGAGTTTCATGTTTTACAGTTTGATAGTTCATCTATAAAAGATTTTTATAGCGATGTCAGTACAAATTCTTCCTATCCGTTTGACGGTATAGCATTTGGAACACTAAAAGGTGTAATCTGGGGACAAAGTGATCCGGATAGTCCTTTAAAAAGGATATTCAGACCAACTGATGATGCATCTATGGCTGAAGTATTGGCTATGATAGTCAATGCTGAGAAAAAAGCAGGACTCATAACACTTGAGAGTTCAAACTACTATATGGATGTATACCCAAGTTGGGCGATGCCATACTATACATTTGCAAGAGACTACAGTGCGATTTCACAGATACGAGATCTTGCTAGTTATTATCCAACAAGAGAAGAGATAGCAAAAATTATCGTCAAAACGCTTGGTCTTGAAGACCAAATCGGTAGTATTGCCTTGGAAAACAGTTTTGAAGACGAAGAAGACTTCAGTAGTAACTCGATGCTCTACTATGCAAAAATAGCAAGATTTTTCGGACTGTTTATGACTGAAACAAAAGCTAAACCAAAAGAGCATATCAACCGTGCCGAGCTTGCTGTGGTGATAGAAAAGATCTTTATGATTCCGGATGCAAACATCAGCTTTGATCCTGCCACTGTTGAGTATGGGGACAATCTCATACCGGTTGTTTCAGATATAAAAGCTCAAAGTATCGATAGTAACTATAATCTGGTAGACAATAGCAAAAATGTCGGAGTGCGGTATATTTATAACGACTATTTTATCAATGCTCCGATTGATACATCAAAATTATTACCGTCTACGCAGAGTGTCAAAGCCCTCATCAGCAATCAAAACGTCAAACGTCTGGTGGATGTACCGGTTACTATAACGTTCACAGATCAGGATCATGACGGTGTACAGGATAGAGAAGACAAGTGGAAGGATGATCCGCGATATGCATTTGATACAAATAAAAATAATATACCAGATATTCTAGACGAAATTTATAGTTTGTCCGATTATAATGTAAATAGTATAGTAAATTTTGACGGTCAGTTGGTAAAAGTTTCGGATATAATCAGAGATGGAACATATATTCCTGACCTTGACGGTGACGGGATAGTCGATAGCGAAGATACAGATGATGACAATGATGGTATTTCAGATGAAGATGAAATTAAATATGGCTTAAATCCACGTGATGCAAGCGATGCAATCAAAGACAGTGATGGAGACGGCATAAGCAATATTGATGAAATCGCTGCCAAAACTGACCCAAATGATAAAACGAGCTATCCTGCACAGCCGCAGAAAATGGTAAAAGTAGAATTAAAAAGGGGCTGGAATCTGATGGGTATGGATACCAACCTCTCGCTTGCAGAGATCAAAAGTCTGATAGGAGACGATAATCTTTATATTATACAAGGTGCTTCTAAAACCTATAAAAAAGAATATGTAGATAATGATCAGGCGTTTTTAAATGATTTCGAGAAGTTTGAAGAGGGTAAAGGGTATTGGATAAAAGTTGTCAAGGATGTCACTTTTGAGTATCCGCAGGTACGCTCAAAAAATCTGACAATTCCCCTCTCAAAAGGTTGGAACTTAATTAACCCGACAGCTGAAATGCCTGTAAAAGCGATTCAGGATCAAATAGGTATGCAACATCTGTTTATCATACAAGGCGCTTCTAAAACCTATAAAAAAGAGTATCTGGATAATGGTCAGGAGTTTTTAAATGATTTTGTGAAGTTTGAAGAACCAAAAGGATACTGGATAAAAGTTGATCAGGATACCGTACTGGAATTTACGGAGTAGAAGTTAGAAAAAACTTCTACTCAGGTTTATAATATTTAAAAAATAAAGTCGAAAAAGATTACCAGGGAGGGAAATAGAGAAATTGCCCCTCCTTTGGCGTATAAATAAAATTTCTTTCTGAAAATTAGAATTTTAACTACTTATAAAGAGGCTTATTATCGCACTTTTTATCAACTTTCTTTGTGTTTTTCCCATTTAAATATGCAAATAACCCTTTCAAGCATTTAAAATATTTTCTTTTTTAGCCGATGTAACGAAGAACAGTATTTTTAAGAAAGGATGAGTTGTGTATAAGATATTGGCAAAAATATTGATATTGCTTTTGTTTACGCTTGGATTTGCCCAAGCTGCAAATATCAAAGTGATTACAAAATACGGTAAAACCGGCGGGATTAAAGGTCGTCTGAATAGTATCGGCGATAAGGTCAATGGTCGGGATATCTGTCCTTCCAACCCTACTGCGGGATGTGACTTCTCCGCTGATCCGGAATGGAGTGATAACGGCACGCCAAATGACGGTTCGGATGATATCTACACGGGGGATTTGGTAGTTAGAACCAACGATGTGTTTGAAATCGTTGCGGCGTGGAGTTGGAACGGTGAGGTAGATGCAGGTGAAGATACCATTACCCTAAAAAGTACTTTGCCGCAAGGGTATGCCTGGGAAGATTTACCCGGAGCATGTGACAGTACGCTTTCTTCCATAAACGGACAAGATATGGTTTGTGTGAGAAAGGATGTTGATAAAAATAAAGTCGGTACGGTTGCGGAAGATTTGCCTTTTGGTGTCAGAGTATTGGGTTCTGTTGCAAACGGAACACAACCCGGTGATATTTCGTTTGAGATTTCAGCCAAAAATGCTCAGACACAAGATGATAGTGCCGGAGTATCTTTAACGGTAACGGCAGCACCCAGATGGAACCTTCAAAAATCATACTACTGGTATAAGTC
>Ga0256843_1003672_pt1 | contig 10563 bp, 13 predicted proteins | sample AlvinellametaG_FD_191572 | JGI IMG/M metagenome (GOLD analysis project Ga0256843, IMG submission 191572) | Pompeii worm associated microbial communities from hydrothermal vent at the East Pacific Rise, Pacific Ocean - Alvinella | ecosystem: Host-associated > Annelida > Integument > Unclassified ... | reverse complement strand
TCTTAGCATACCTAAAGATACAAAATCTTTGGGGACGGGAGAAGAAATTCTCCCGTTTTTTTATAAAAAAAGAGACTGCCTTTTGAGACAGCCTCATTTCAAATATTCATTGATTGCCTTCACATATTCTTCAAAAGCATCTATACCTGTGGGGGTGATTCCCACGGTGGTATGCGGATAGTTGTTCAAAAAACCTTTGGTAATAACAATATAACCGGCATCTTGCAATTTTTTCAGTTGCACGCTGATATTTCCCGAAGTGGCTTGGGTAACTTTTTTAAGCTCGTTAAAATCCGTTTTACCGTTGGAAACCAAAAAGGAAACTATCGCCAAGCGCAATTCCGAATGTAATAAGGGATTGAGTTTCTTAAACATGTTGCAAGCCTTTGTGTTGATACATCAATATTAAACCCGGAATCAAAATACCCACTACGGCAACAATACCACCTAATAAGGGTTGGTACATCAAGTTCAATTTAAAAGCGTAAATAGCTGACGCACCAATTAAAAAACCGGAAATCAACAATATCTTTTGATCGATAAGAAATCCGGAAACAACCATACCTACGGACAGTAAAATCAAGATCACCGGCAAAAGGTTTTCTTGTAATTGTCCGGCGAATAAAAATCCTAACATCAGCATGTACAAAGCTAAAATATTCCACAAACCCGCCAAGTTTTTTTCAATGATGTTTTTACGACGTTTGCTCTTCTTTTTGGCGTAATAAATACCGGTAAAAACAGAACCCAAAGGCATCAACAAATATGGGTACCAATGAATATCATTGTGTCCGGTTTGCAAGAGATAAAACTGTCCGAAACTTGCCAAAGCAATTAAAGCGCCCCAAAAAACGTAGATAAAACCGTTTTCTTCAAATCTGCTGCGAGCTTCACTGATAACTTCTGTTATCAATTCCAAGCTCTGTTTGGGTGTTAAATTTCCATTTTGCATAATAATTGATTAATAAATATACTGCAAATATAAAGTAGTTTATGTTATAAACCAAATATTATTAAAAAATTTTTTCAATTAACCGGAAAGCTTGATAGATTCTTTATTATTCTTCAACTTTTACGGATGTTTTGGCATGATTTTCACCAAAAATCCCGCCAAAACACGCCTCCAATTCAACAATCTTATCCGTAATACGCCGGCGGAATTTTTCACCCCGGTAACCCCAAGCGCTGTAAACCAAGGCATAGATTTTTCCGTTTTTTTCTACATATTCGATATTCAGTTTACATTTATCGAGTTTTTCACGGGGAATATCTGAAAAATCGATGTAGGCTAGTATATATTCATAGACTTTTCCGGGGCTGATTTCCGTATCGTATTCTACCAGAATTTTCCGGTTGAACAGTTCCAGTTCTATACCTCCGTTGAGATGCGAACGAGCATTGAAATACTGCTTTAAATCGGCATATATATCCTGTTTGTTGTCTAATAGAACATATTTTACAATGAGATAAGAAATGAGTGAAACAATTATTGTAGTAATTAACAAAATTTTCATGGTAGAATTATTTTAGCAATATACAAATAATTCATTAGAACAGATTCAAATAATTCTAGTTTGTAAAAATCTTTGATTCTGAATAATTTACAGGTATTTTTCAAGCATTTATAAGCTAAAATAATTTTTCATTAAAAAAACTTTTATATTCAAAAAAAAATTCTAATTTTGCAATCTAGTTTTTATGCACTTGGAATTCTGTAAAAACGAAGAAGCAAAGTTTAGATACATTAAAATTTTTATAAACACACAGTATTATGAAAAGGACTTATCAACCGTCGAAAAGAAAAAGAAGAAACAAACACGGATTTCGTGAAAGAATGGCCTCAAAAGAAGGGCGCAAAGTTTTAGCGCGTCGTAGAGCCAAAGGCAGAAAAAAATTGTCGGTTTCATCAGAACCCAGACATAAGAAATAATTATATTTTCTTAATATGAAATTTTACAAAGCTCGCTTATTCAGCGGGCTTTTTGTACTTGTTTGAATTTTTGTATCTTAGCGCACAAATCAGTCTTAGCTTCATAAGCTATTAATGATTAGAATTAACCCAAAACAAATTTATTATGAAACAAAGAATTTACCTATTAGTATTACTATTACCCGCTTATTTATTGATGTCTTATTCCAGTGGTGCCGATGCCGGATATTCCGGTTCACCTGGTGATAATGGTCGCACTTGTACCCAATGTCATTCTAATAATGGTATATCTTATTCACCTACTATTACAGTTTCAGGCATTCCCGCTTCCGGATATGTTCCCGGACAAACTTATCAAATTGCTATTTCCGTTTCGGGAGCTTCTAATGCCAAAACAGGTTTTGAAGCTTGTGTAGAAGATGCTTCACACCAAAAACAAGGTAGTTTTGCCAATATGGATGCCAATACGCAGGCTATAAATGCAAACCATTATGTTACGCATACAGCTTCGGGAATTAATAATCCGAATTGGCAATTTACTTGGACGGCACCGGCCAACCCACAAGGTGATTTAAATCTTTATTATGCTATTAACTTGGCTGATGGAAACGGACAAAGCACTAATGATTATGTAGAAAGCGGCTCGGCAAGTATTCCGGTGGATCCGGCTTTTAAAATCAATGAATTTACCAATGCAGAATTGATGATTTATCCCAATCCTGTTGCTGATTTCTTAACTATAAAATCAGAAAAATATCATTTTGAACAAGCCCGTATTACAGATATGTCAGGAAAAACTTATCCGGTTACTATTATCAATAACCGTATTAATGTCAGTCATTTATCTGCCGGAAATTATTTCTTATACCTTCAAAATGAACAAATTAAAGGCATGAAACAATTTGTAAAAAAATAGGTGATTTATTACAAAAAAAATCGTACCTTTGCGCACATTTAAAATTATAAAAAACAATAATTATGAACCATTATGAAACTGTTTTCATTTTAACTCCCGTTTTATCTGATGATCAGGTAAAGGAAGCAGTTAAGAAATTTGAGGATTTTTTAGCTTCCAAAGGCGGTGAGATTATTTGGAAAGAAGATTGGGGGCTCAAAAAATTAGCTTACCCGATTCAACACAAGAAGACCGGTTTTTATCATTTGATTGAATTTAAAATTGAGCCGGAAGCTGTAAAAGATTTAGATCTTGCATTTAGACGTGACGAAAGAATTATGCGTCACCTTATCGTAAAACTTGACAAGTATGCCGCAGAATGGGCAGAAAAGAGAAGAGAAAAATTAAAAGAAGGTAAAAAATAAGGATTATGGCAGGAATAGATCAAAATTCAGGAAAACAATCTGAAATCAGATATCTTACTCAATTAGACATTGAAGTAAAACCCAATCAGAAGAAATATTGCCGTTTTAAAAAATACGGAATTAAATACATCGATTATAAAGACCCCGATTTCTTGATGAAATTCGTAAATGAACAAGGTAAAATTTTACCGCGTCGTATAACCGGAACTTCTTTAAAATACCAAAGAAGATTAGCCAAAGCAATCAAAAGAGCGCGTCACCTTGCGTTGATGCCTTATGTAGGAGATATGTTAAAATAAAAAAGAAGTAAACGATGGAAATTATATTAGTAAAAGACGTTGAAAATTTAGGTTTTGCCGATGATATTGTTTCGGTAAAAAACGGATACGGAAGAAATTACCTTATACCACAAGGTTACGCCATATTAGCAACTCCTTCTGCCAAAAAAGTATTGGCTGAAAAGTTGAAACAAAGAGCTTTTAAAGAAAAACATATAGTTGAAGAAGCTTCCAAACTAGCTGAACAACTCAAAGCGCTTCAAGTAAAAATCCCTGCTAAAGTTGGTGCAGGTGATAAATTATTCGGTTCTGTCAATAACCAAGATTTAGCCGAAGCATTGGCCAAAGAAGGTTTTGAAATCGAAAAGAAATATATCAGTGTGATTGGTGGTAACGTAAAACGTATTGGAAAATACGATGCTAAAATCCGACTACATCGCGATGTAATCGTTGATTTAGGCTTTGAAGTTACTCCGATTCGTGATGAAAAAGCCATTGCTGAAGCCAAAGCCAAAGCTGCCGCTGAAGCCAAAAGAGAAGAAGCTGCCGCTGCCGCTGCCGAAAAAGCAGAAGCCGAAGCTAACGAAGCTACAGAAAATAATGAAGCAGAAAACACTGCCGAATAAATATTTTCTCAACATATACCCAAAAAGCCGTTCCTGTTGGAGCGGCTTTTTGTATTTTACCTATGTCCAACCCCAACGGGGTTGCAGGAGCTTTTATTTATCCAATGCTGTGCGAAGTTTGAAACTTCGCACCACGAATAATTTTACAAGCGAAGTTGCAAACTTCGCTAAGCAATAGTAGTGTGCAAAGTTTGTACTTTTTCCTTTATACTTTGAACTTTCAACTAATACCTTTTCGCATAATCGTCTGCTTTCTATCAGGTCCTACCGAAACGATATTGACCGGTACGCCTACATATTTTTCTATGAATTGGATGTATTCCTCTAAATTTTTAGGAATATCCTTTGCCTCCGTAACATCGTCCAGTTGTTTTTGCCAGGATTTAAAAGTAGTATAAACCGGCTTTACATATTTTTCATCAATGCTAAACGGAAAATAATCTATTTCTTTTCCCAAATATTCGTATGTGGTTGCAGCTTTTACTTGATTAAAACCTGATAATACATCGCTTTTCATCATCATCAGTTCGGTGGCACCGTTGATATCCACGGCATATTTCAAAGCCACCAAATCCAACCAACCGCAACGGCGCGGACGTCCGGTAGTCGCTCCGAATTCATTGCCTATTCTAGCCATTCGCTTACCGGTTTCGTCAAACAGTTCCGTAGGAAAAGGCCCGCTACCTACGCGTGTGGTATAAGCTTTAAACACCCCGAATACCTTTCTGATTTTGTTGGGTGGAATTCCCAAACCTATACTCACACCCGCCGCCGTAGTCGTAGAAGAAGTAACATACGGATAGGTACCGAAATTGATATCCAACAATGTTCCCTGCGCTCCTTCCGCCAAAATATTTTTTCCGGCTTTAATCGCTTGGTTGAAATAAACTTCGCTGTCGATAAAACTCAATTTTTTCAGTTGCTCTACCGCTTCAAAAAACTCGTTTTCCAGTTCGTCCAAATCAAACTGAATATCCACATCGATACAATCCAACAATTTCAAATGCTTATCTACCAAAAAGCGGTATTTCTTTTTCCAATCCGGCAATTCAAAATCCCCGATTCGGAAACCGTTACGTCCGGCTTTGTCCATATAAGTCGGACCGATACCTTTCAAAGTAGAACCGATTTTAGCTTTTCCTTTGGCCGTTTCCGATGCGGCATCAATCAAGCGATGCGTAGGTAACGTTACGTGTGCTTGTCGCGAAATCAACAAGCGTTTTTTGAAGTCGATATCATAATCTGCCAATCCGTCGATTTCCTTTTTCAAACTCACCGGATCAACTACAACGCCATTACCTACCACATTGATAATATCTTTATGAAAAATCCCGGAAGGAATCGTGTGTAATACGTGCTTGCGTCCGTCAAATTTCAAGGTGTGTCCGGCATTGGCACCGCCTTGAAAACGTGCAATAATATCGTAATTCTTGGCCAATACATCGACAATTTTCCCCTTGCCTTCATCGCCCCATTGTAATCCTAATAATACGTCAACCATTTTTTTAGTTTTTAGTGCTTTTCAAACCCGGAAGGTTTTGAAAACCTTCCAGGTTTAGAAGCGGAATTTTACATTCTCTATTTTATATTTTTTCTCGCAGTATTCACAGCGTACCTCTACCGGATTTTCATTGGCAACTTCAAATCTAGTAGTAACTTCTTCGATATTGGTCACACAATGCGGATTCGGGCATACGATGTGTTTTTTGATTTCTTTGGGTAAGCTGATTTTTCCTTTTTTTACCACTTGGTAATCTTCGATAATCGTCAAAGTAGCATTGGGAGAAATCAAAGCAATACTGTTGACTTCGTCATTGGATAAAACCCGGTTTTCAATCTTAATAATGTCTTTTTTGCCCATTTTGTTACTCGACAAATTTACGCCTATCAACATCAAGTTTTCAGGACGTTTCAGGTTCAAAATGTCAGCCACCTGCAAGGCTTTTCCGGCTGAAATATGGTCGATTACCGTTCCGTTTTTTATCGGATCGACTCTTAGTTGTTTTTTTGTATTCATAGTTGTTTTAGATATGATTTATTGATACTCTTTGTCATTCCGAGCAAAGCGAGGAATCTTTTCTAAAATTGATAAGATTTCTCCTCTTTACAATCGTCGAAATGACATCTGTTATTAAGCGTTTAACAATGTATGAATAATCGCTTGTCGCATATACACCCCGTTGCGCGCTTGCGGAAAATAATAAGCGTACGGCTTATCGTCCACATCGGTGGTGATTTCGTTTACCCGCGGTAGCGGATGCATCAGTTTGAAATTTTCCTTGACTTCTTCCAAGACTTGCGGCGTGATGATGTAGGCATCTTTTACCTTTTCGTAATCTTCGGGAACGGCAAAACGTTCCTTTTGGATACGGGTAACATACATAATGTCCAACTGCGGAATAATGGGTTTGATGTCTTCCACTTCTTCAAATTTAACGCCTTTGTTGCGCAATTCGTCTTTGATATACTTCGGCATTTGCAAGTGTCGCGGTGAGGCAAAATAAAAAGTGGGATTAAAATCCGACAAAGCCTGCGCCAACGAATGCACCGTGCGTCCCAAGCGCAAATCACCAATCATTGCAATGTGCAGGTTTTCCAATGTCCCTTGGGTTTTGTAAATCGAATATAAATCCAACATCGCTTGCGTGGGATGCTGATTCGTGCCGTCCCCGGCATTGATAACCGGAATGTCCAAAATCTCCGAAGCAAATTTTGCCGCTCCTTCAATCTTATGGCGCATAACGATAAAATCCGCATATTGACTAATCGTCATCAAGGTGTCTGCAAGGGTCTCCCCTTTTTTGACCGATGTACTCCCCGAACCGGACATCGTCAGGGATTGTCCGTTCATTCGTTTTATCGCCGTATCAAACGAAAAAAACGTACGTGTCGATGGCTCGAAAAACAACAAGGCGCCCAACTTCCCTTGTAAATCGGGTTTTAATTCGCCTGTTTCAATCTTTTCCGCCAATTCGATTAATTTCAAAATGTCTTGCTTTCCGACATTTCGCATACTTACCAGGTGTTTCATATTTTTATTTTTGTTCATTGTATTTATAACTATATTCCATATATATATCGTTATAGACGCACGGCCGTGCGTCTCTATCATTATGCTACACATTTCGTTTCAACCATTTCGTTTCAACCATTAGACGCAAAATTTTGCGTCTCTACGGGGTTATGATGTGGATGCATATTTATATTGTCGTGCCATTTCCGCCACATCTTCCGCTTGGATAATCCCTCGCCCGACAATGATTAAATCTGCACCGCCCCGGATGGCTTCTTTAACGCCGGTATATTGCTGTCCCATAGCGTCTATTCCGCTTTCCAATTTTACGCCCGGCATCAACAACAACTGTCCTGCCGGTATTTTATTTTTCAATCGCCGGATTTCATCCGCTGTATGTCCGTGAACGATATATCCGCTCACTACTTCGGGATGTTTTTTTCCCATTTCAAAAACTCTGCGCGTGTAATTATCGTTCATCAAATTGCCTTTGGACGACATTTTTGCCAACAAAAACGATGATTTTCCTTCCAATCCGTCGAACAATCCTTGTAAAATTCCTTCACCCGGCGTGGCGTGCACCGTTATAAAATCCGACCAATCCGCTATCTTGTAAATTCCACCGCGGTATTGCTTACGAACCGTATTGCCGATATCGGCAAATTTCCGGTCTTCAAAAATCATAAATTCATATTTTCGGGCATAATCCAATAATTTAGGCACAAAATCTTCGTCGTAATCCGACAAAATATCGATATGCGTTTTTAACATCACGATATGTTCGGCCGTTTGTTCCAAAATCCTGAAAAATTCTTTTTGATTGTCCACATCCAAGGAGAAAACCAATCGCGATTGTTTTTTATCGATTAATTCTAACAACTTGTCAGTTAAATTATTAGAGATATTTTTAACCGGTTTTCCTTCGCCTTGTTGCACAAAAGAAAGTACTTTTTGCACTTGTTCTTCCCCAATTTTTCCGCTTTCTTTCAAAACTTCCACCAAGGAAAAGATATCAAACAATGAATGCAAGCGATAGCCGTATCCCGATAAAATTTCATTTCCTTTTCCACTCCGGTCTATCAACACCGCCATATCACGGGTTTGCAAACCTGCTTTCCTGAATTTTTCAGCGGTTTCCACGATGCTTTCCCCCGAGGTGATTAAATCGTCAATCAGTAAACATCGTTTTCCTTTTTCATAGCTTCCGATAACCGGATTTTTGGTACCGTAAGATTTTTCTTCTTTGCGGATAAAAATCAAAGGTTTTTTCAATTTATCCGCCACCAAAGTCGCTACCGGCAAAGCCGTATAAGGAATCCCCGACATATAATCGAAGTCCAAATCTTTTACTTTTTCAGCCAATAAATCCGCTACGGCATTGAGCAATTCCGGATAAGATACCATATCGCGCAAATCGATATAAAAAGGCGAAATCGCACCGCTTTTCAAGGTAAATTCTCCGAATTTAATCGCACCTATCCGGTGTAATTCTAAAATTAATTTTTCTATATTCATCTTTATTTCTTGTTGAGACGCACGGCCGTGCGTCTGTACTATTTTATTATATTTTTTGAGACGCACAGGTATTAATCTGTGTTAATATTAATTTTTCTTGTTGAGACGCACGGCCGTGCGTCTTTACTCTTAATATAATTGTGTAATTTTTATAATTTCCATTCCTTCAAAAGGCGAATATTTTGCCTTGGTTTCAAATTCTTTGGCTCGTACCACACCGGTTTTATTCCAATCAAACACCACTAAATCAGCGCGATAGCTGGTGGCGATTTTTCCCATATCCGGTATCTTAAAAATTTCAGCCGCACGCGTAGAGGTTAATTCCACCAATCTGTTCAAGGTTAAATTTCCTTTTCGCACTTCGTTCAGCAATAAGGGCAAAGCCGTTTCCAATCCCGGAAAACCCGAAGGTGCCAAAGCATAATCCCTGCTTTTTTCCGCCAAAGTATGCGGGGCGTGGTCGGTTCCGATTACATCCACCGTGCCGTCGGCAATTCCTTGCCATAAAGCACGATTGTCCGCTTCGGTTCGGATAGGCGGATTCACTTTGGCAAAATTTCCGGCACTTGCCAAAACGCTTTCATTCAGCAACAAATGATGCGGGGTAATTTCGCAATAAATCCGTGCTTTGTCCTTATTCCGCCGTATCAATTCTATTTCTTCCGCCGTGGAAGTGTGCGCGATATACACCGCATTCCCGGTTTCTTTGGCCAAATCAATCACCCATTCAGTTCCTCGCACGGCACACTCGCGATTGCGGATAAAATTATGCTCAAAAATCGTGGGATTAGCCACTTGCGAAGCATATTTTTCGATACATTTTTGCAGTTCCGTATGGATAATCACCGGCAAATCGTATTCGCGCGACAAGTCAAAAATCCGTTTGATATCATCCGTATTTTCCACGTATTCGTTGTTGCTCGAACCGGCTAAAAACAATTTCAGCGCCGCCACATCCGAGGGGTTTTCTTGCAATATTTCCCTGACTGACTGCAAGTTATATCCCGTAATTCCTATGTTGAATTTATATCTTACCAATGATTTTTTCGCCACTTCCCGCTTCAAATTCAGGTTTATCAAATTCACCGTCGGCGGTTTGTTATTCGGCATATCAAAAATCATCGCTACGCCGCCTTTTCGTGCCGCACGGCTTGCCGATGTCCAATCTTCTTTTTCCGTTTGTCCCAAATCGCGGACGTGCACGTGCGGATCAATCATCGCCGGAATAAGAGTTTTCCCGCCTAGATCCACCACTTCGTCTGCCTGCGGTGCGTCCTCGCCTACATAAGAAATATAGCCGTTTTCCACCAACAGGTTTTGACGTTTTTCATCGATAAGGGCGTTTTTGTATAATTTTTTCATTTTTATTATTGTTCAACCTCCCGAATAATCGGGACAGACTCTTCGGGGTTAGGTTATAGACGCACGGCCGTGCGTCTATACTATCATTATCAAATTTGTATCCGTAACGGATACCCACACCGGATACCCACAAGGGGTATCCCTACGTTATCATTTTTTTTACCAATCCGGGACCTTCATATACAAACCCCGTAAACACCTGCACCAATGTGGCGCCGGCATCTAATTTTTCTTGCATATCGGCTTTGGACATTACACCACCCACACCGATAATGGGTAATTTTCCGTTGGTTTTTTGGTGGATGTATCTTATCATTTCCGTAGCTCTGTCTTTCAAGGGCAATCCGCTCAACCCGCCGTTGCCGATGGCTTTTATTTTGTCTTGCGGATAGGACAAATTCATTCTTGTGGCGGTGGTGTTTACCGCTACAATTCCGTCTATTCCGGTTTGTTCTATTATATATAATGTATCATCTAACTGTTCCCACGTCAAATCCGGAGAAATTTTCAACAATACAG
>Ga0256843_1003671_pt1 | contig 10566 bp, 4 predicted proteins | sample AlvinellametaG_FD_191572 | JGI IMG/M metagenome (GOLD analysis project Ga0256843, IMG submission 191572) | Pompeii worm associated microbial communities from hydrothermal vent at the East Pacific Rise, Pacific Ocean - Alvinella | ecosystem: Host-associated > Annelida > Integument > Unclassified ... | reverse complement strand
TTTAATATCGGTTCGCCCAAACAATTAGGTATTATTTTGTTTGAAAAATTGGCACTTTCCGACAAACCTAAAAAAACCAAAACAGGACAATATTCTACTTCGGAAGATATCTTGTCTAAATTTACCGAACACGAAATTGTTGTCAAAGTATTGGAATGGCGTAGTTTGAGCAAACTCAAATCAACTTATGTCGATTCGCTACCCAAGCAAATCAATCCTATAACGGGGCGCATTCACACCAATTTCAATCAGAGTGTGGCAGCCACCGGACGCCTTAGTTCCAACGATCCTAATTTGCAAAATATCCCGATTAGAACAGCGTGGGGTAAGGAAATTAGAAAAGCTTTTGTTGCCAAAAAAGGACATGTTTTGATGTCGGCAGATTATTCACAAATCGAACTGCGATTGATTGCCGCATTTAGCAAAGACGAAGAAATGATTAAGGCTTTTAACAATAATGAAGATATTCATATTGCCACTGCCGCCAAAGTATTTGGTATTCCCATTGATGAAGTCACCAAAGAACAACGATCGCATGCCAAAAGCGTCAATTATGGTATCATTTACGGTTTATCGGCCTTCGGACTCAGTCAGCAAACAGGATTGAGCAGAAAAGAAGCTAAACAATTGATTGACACATATTTCGACACTTATCCAACCCTGCAAGCATACATCAAAAAGCAAGTAGATTTGGCGCGTGAAAACGGATTTGTCGAAACCGTTTTAGGACGACGTCGTTACCTGCGCGACATCGATTCGCGTAATGCCATTGTGCGTTCTGCCGCCGAACGAAACGCCGTTAATGCTCCATTGCAAGGAAGCGCTGCCGATATTATCAAAAAAGCGATGATTGATATTCAGCCCGAACTGAAACAAAACTACCAAACCAAAATGCTGTTGCAAGTCCATGACGAATTGGTATTTGAAGTACCCGATGATGAGGTAGAAAGCATCAAAAAACTCATCAAAGAAAAAATGGAAAACGTTGTAACACTCGATGTGCCGATAACTGTGGATATTGGTGTGGGTAACAATTGGTATGAAGCGCATTAAAAAATTGAAAAATTGATAATGGTTAATTGATAATGCTTTGCAGGACAGAATTTTAATGAAAAATGCTTAACAAAAGGATAATAATTTTTTATTGTCATTGCGATGAACGAGGCACGAGTGAAGTGGCAATCTCTTGCGTTAAATATCAACAAGAGCGTAGGACACTGAGTGAATTGCACGACGCAGGAGTGCAATTTGTACCGAAGTGCCGGAATTGCAAAGAAATCAAGTTGTGTCAGCAATCAAAAATATGTATATATCTGCGTCATCTACGGTGAAATAATATCCATTAAAATATTTTGTGTATATTTAACAAATCAAATTTTTATAAAACATCAAATAAAATGAAACAAACATTATCATTAATCTTTTTGCTGATTTTCAGTCAAACTTTTGCACAAAAAGTAACTGAACAAGAAGTGAAAACCAAAATAAATGAAGTAACCGTATTTATAAAAGATGCGCAAATAGTCAGACAAAAATCTGTCATGGTCAAAAAAGGAAAAACCATTCTAAAATTTGTAGGACTTTCGCCATTCGTTAAAAAGAAAAGTATTCAGGTGAAAGCGGGTGATGTAATGGTATTGTCTGTCAATCATCAATTTAACTATTTAATTAAGAAAAAAATTGAAGCCGAAGTGCAAGTTATTTTAGATAAGCAAAAAGCAATTAATGAGCAATATCAACAGTTGTCTCTTCAAAAAAGTATAATTGCTGAACAGCTTAGTTTTTTGCAAACCAATAAACAAATAGGCGGTAAAAATGAAACATTGACCGCTACAAATTTTAAAGCCGTTGCAGATTTTTACGGTAGCAAATACGCCGACTTACGACAAAAGGAAGCACAGCTTACAAAGAAAATAGCACAATTAAAGAAAACTGATAATAAATACAAAAAGCAGTTAAAAACTATTTATAACCGAAAAGAATATCCTACAAGCGAAATTTTGGTCAAGATTGATAGTAAAAAGGCTGGAAAATACGATTTAGAACTTTCTTATGTTGTAGGAAATGCCGGTTGGTATCCCACTTATGACATACGTGCCAAAAGCATTGATGAGCCTGTCAACTTATTATACAAAGCCAATGTAAAACAAGACACAAAAGTAGATTGGGATAATGTAAAACTAAGTTTATCTTCATCAAATCCTAATTTGTCGGGTGTAAAACCAAAACTTAAAACATACTTTTTAGACTATTATTCTCGTCCGCCAATTTATGCCGCCACAGTACATCATGTAAGTGGTATGGTAACCGATGCCGCCGACGGTAGCCCTTTGGTAGGTGCAAATGTTACTATTGAAGGTACAACTATTGGTGCAGCAACAGATTTTGATGGTAAGTATTCATTAACCATTCCCAATAACAATGCTATTTTAGAATTTTCTTATGTCGGTTATAAAACTGTAAAAAGAACAGCAATAAGTGAAAATATTGATGTAAGCTTAGAAGAAGACGAAAATGCACTTCAAACGGTTGTTATTAGAGGAGCAAGTGGAATAAACTCATTTGAAAAAAGCGCCACTGATGATGAGGGAGATGGTGTAGAGGTTGCTTATGCGCAACAAATTGTCACATCTAAAAGTTTTAAAAACAATACATACAAAAAAGAAGCAATCCCTTTTGAGCAAGAAACAAATCAAACAACAGTTAGTTTCAAAATAAAAATGCCTTATACCATACATTCTGATAATAAAAACTATAATGTAGAAATAGCAGATTATCAAGTGCCGGCAAGTTATCAATATTATAGTGTACCCAAAATTGATACCGATGCATTTTTGCTGGCAAATATTACCGATTGGGAAAAATATAACCTTTTGGCAGGCGAAGCTAATATCTTTTTTCAAGACACCTACATTGGTAAAACCTTGCTAAATACAAGCGCTATTTCTGATACGCTTCAAATATCGTTGGGAAGAGATAAAAGTATTAGTATAACACGTAAAAAGATAAAAGACTATACTACCAGACAGTTTATTGGCAGCAAAAAAGAAGAGACTCGCGCATATGAAATCACCGTAAAAAACAATAAAAACAAAAGAATTAGTATGGTGGTTTATGATCAAATACCCGTTTCAAAACTAGAAGAAATTAAAATTGAACCATTAGAAATATCAGGTGCTAAATACAATAAAGAAACAGGTGAGCTAAAATGGGAATTTAGTTTAAACCCCGGCAAAAAGAAAATAATCCAATTGCGTTATTCGGTTAAATATCCAAAATACCGCAGTTTGATTATTGAATAGAAAAATAAATCTTACAAACACACTTTTATAAGCCTTCAAAAAGTCATTAAAGACTTTTGAAGGCTTTTTTTAACTAAATTTTAGCATTTAATATTTATAAAAAAATGTATGAGAAAATCAGTTATCAATAGTAAAACAGCTAGGAGACAGATTTTTATACAATAAAATACAGAAAACTATAAATACTAAGGAAACTATTTGTACATTGATAGTTTTCTGTGTATATTTGCCGTATCAATTTACAAAACGAATATTATGAAAGATAAAATCATTCAAAAATCGGCAGAATTACATTATAAATATGGTATTAAAAATGTTACGATGGATCAAATTGCACAAGAATTGGGAATATCTAAAAAAACCATTTATCAATATTTTATCAATAAAAACGAATTGGTAGCACAAACAGTTGATAGTATTTTTGATCAAATACAGTCTGAAATTGATAAAATTTGTTTGATGAAACTCAATCCATATGAAGAATTATTCAGCGTCAAAAAAGTGGTTAAGGGAATGTTGAGTAAATCGAATATGTCTCCTCATTATCAACTAAAAAAATATTACCCGGAAATAGCAAAAACACTTGAAGAACGAAAGTTTAAAAGTATTATGGAATGTCTGGAACATAACCTGAAAAAAGGTATGAAATCCGGTTATTACAAGGATGATTTAGATAAAGAATTTATCAAACGCATGTATTTTTCTAACACAATGAGTTTGATGAACCCCGAAATTTTTCCTTCAGAATTATTTGAAAAACAAAATACAATGGACATGTTTTTAAATATGTTTTTGGAAGGTATTTCGACCAAAAAAGGACGTAAAAAATTAAAAGAATTACGGTAGAGGCATATAAATGCCCATAGCCACTGTCATTACGAGGACGCAGGACGTGGCAATCTCATTGTAAATGATAATACAAAATAAGAAAATAAATGAAAAACATATATACAATAGTATTGTTATTGCTATTTCAGTTTTTGCAAGCTCAAGATAAAAGCACGTTTAGTTTAAACGAAGCAATTCAATATGGCTTGGAAAACAATGCCAATATCAAAAAAGCACAAAACAATGTGATTAAAGCACAAAAAAAAGTATGGGAAACTACTTCAAAGGGTTTTCCGCAAATAGATGCTGCGGTGTCATATCAACAATTTATTGAACAACCCGTAAATTTGATGCCGGCGCGTATTTTTAATCCCAATGCACCGGCAGACCAATATGTGCCTGTTAAGTTTGGTACCGAACAAAATATGAAATGGGCGGCAACGCTCAAACAACTTATATTTAGTGGCTCGTATTTGGTTGGACTGCAATCGGCACAAACTTTTAAAAAAATAAGTGAAAATGCCGAAGTTAAAACAAGACAAAAAATCAAAGAAGCCATTGTCAATGCATATGGCAACGCACTTTTGACCGAAGAAAGCATCAAAATATTAGAAAAAAACATTGCTACGGTTTCACAAAATTTATTTGAAGTAAAACAAATGTTTGCCAACGGATTGGTCGAAGAAACCGATGTAGAACAATTGCAAATAACGCTGGCAAATCTTAATAATCAGGTCGATTATATGCAACGAATGAAAACGGTCTCTTATGAAATGCTCAATTTTGCTTTGGGAAGAAAAACCGATGCGCCTATCGAACTAACCGATACTATCGAAAATATAAAAGAACAAGGTATGCAACTCGATCTGTTGCAAAGCAATTTTATGGCAGACAATAATATCGATTTTAAAATTAGTCAAAATCAGGTAAAAGCCAAAAAATTGCAATTGAAATTTGAAAAAACCAAAGCTTTGCCAACGATTGCCGCTTTTGTAAACTATGGCAAAAATGCTTATAACAATAATTTTGAGTTTTTTAACAGCGACCAAGCTTGGTATGAGCAGTCACTTTTTGGGCTTAATATCAATATTCCTATTTTTAGCAGCTTGGGCAGAACAGCACGTGTACAACAAGCCAGAATTGATTTTGAAAATGCCGAAATAGATTTGAATGAAAAAGAAAAACAGCTCAAATTACAATTTAATAAAGCTCAAAATGATTATGAGCACAGTTTTAAGAATTACAATATTGCCAAGGACAATTTGCATTTAGCCGAAAAAATTGAACACAAAGAACTGATAAAATTCAAAGAAGGTGTAGGAAATAGTTTTCAACTCAATCAGGCACGCATGCAGTTGTATCAATCGCAACAGCAATATTTGCAATCTATCATCGATATTATCAACAAAAAAGTAACATTGGAAAATTTAATGGGACAAGAGTAAAGTGAAAGTATGAGGTAATGCGATTTATCGCATCGAAATTTTTATGAATTAAATTTTAAAAATTTATTAAATAATCAAACATACATAAAAAAGATTCCTCGTCGCTTCTGTGGCGCTCTGTCGGAATGACAATTTATCAAATTATTACATATTCAAATCATTAATAAATTATGAAAAACATATTAAAAGTAGCCATCGTTTTACTAGCATTTTCATCGTGTAAGAACGATAAACCGGAATTTAACGGCGATTTAAAAAGTCAGAAAGTTCAGTTAGAAAAACAAATTGACAGTTTAAACAAATTGCTGATCAAAATAGATAAAGCATTGGGCAAAGACAAACAAGAAGAAATTCCTGAAATTAAAGCTACAACTGTTGCTAAAACAGATTTTGAACATTATATAGAGCTACAAGGAAGCATTGATACTGACGGCAATGTTATGGTGATTCCGGAAGCCATGGGAAAAGTACAAAAAATCTATAAAAAAGAAGGCGATAAAGTACGAAAAGGACAAGTAATTATGTTGTTGGACAATTCGCTGATTCGCAATCAAATTGCCGAAGTAAGTACACAATATAGTTTAGCAAAAACAGCTTACGAACGTCAAAAGCGGTTGTGGGATCAAAAAATTGGTTCGGAAATGGCATATCTGCAAGCCGAAACTCAAAAGAAATCTTTGGCTCGAAAACTCAATACATTGCGTTCGCAAATGGCAAAATTTAATGTCAAATCACCCATCACCGGAACACTCGACGATTTAATGATTAAAGAAGGCGAAATGGCAGCACCACAACGTCCCGTAGCACGTGTGGTCAATCTGTCAAAAGTGTATGCACAAGCCGATGTGTCCGAAAAATATTTAGCAAATATCAAAAATGGCACACAAGTCATTATCGATTTTCCGGAGTTAAACAAAACGGTACAATCAACGGTTAGTTCGGTCGGAAGTTTTATTCACCCTAACAACCGTACTTTTAAAATTCGTATCGACTTGCTAAACTTAGATCATTCACTAAAACCTAACCTGACAGGCAATATCAAAATAAAAGATTTGTCGGTAAAAGACGCATTGGTTTTGCCCTTGTCAATGGTGCAAGAAGATCGTGAGGGCAACAATTACGTGTTTGTTTTACAACCCGATACCGAAAAAAAAGATGTGTATAAAGTGGTCAAAAAAGTATTGAAATTAGGACAAACCTACAAGGGCAATGTTTTGGTCAAATCAGGTTTATCAACCGATGATATTTTAGCCTTGCAAGGCGCAAGAGGTTTGACCGAAGGCGACAAAGTAAAAATATCAAATTTGGAAGCGCTAACAGCAAAACAAGAAGCAACCAAGCAACAAAAACAGCTTGAAAACAAAATGCATACTGTTCAAAAAGGCGAAACATTATATCGTATTCATAAAAAATATAATGTATCATTGACTGATTTGCGTAAGTGGAATCATTTAAAAAATGACAAGGTAAAATTGGGACAAAAACTGATTGTTTCTCAAAAAGATATTGAATAGATTATAGTACAAAATACAAGTTCTATTTAAAAGTGTCATTTCGAGGAAAGAGACGAAGGAACGACGAGAAATCTTGAATATAAAATATAAAACATTCAAGAAAAGAGGAGGTATTAACCACATAAGTATCATAAGTACACATCAGAGAAAGATGATTATAAAAAGATAAAATTAAATAATTATTGCAAAGCAATAATAGCTAATGTGTACTTATGTGGCTTATGTGGTTCAAAAAAAAGAATAATATGGTTCAAAAGTTATAAACTATAATAAAGAATTAAACAGTTAAAAAAATGAAAAAAATATATAAACAGTTTGCCTTGTCAACGGGCGCCCTCAAAAATGTAAACACCGTAAAATTGGTTATTGCGCTACTTACTTTTGGTGGTTTGTTTTCATATATCAGTATGCCCCGTGAGGCTTTTCCGGATGTAGCTGCACCCGAGGTGTTTGTCACTACACCTTACCCCGGCAACTCGGCTGAGGATATCGAAAATTTAATTACACGTCCGCTCGAAACAGAGTTTAAAAAAATCAAGGGTATTGACGAAATTAAATCAACTTCCAAATCAGGTTTTTCAAGTATCGATGTTAAGTTTACCTTTGATGTAGATCCTGACAAAGCCCTGTCCGATGTTAAAGACAAGATTGATGAGGCAATGGGCAACAAGGAGTGGCCTACCGATTTGCCACAAGATCCAAGCTCGATGAAATTAGATTTTTCGGAACTAAAACCCATTATGAATGTCAATATTTCGGGAGATTATACTCCGGATAAATTGAAGAAATTTGCTGAATATTTGCAAGATAAAATAGAACAGTTGCCACAAATTTCTGCTGCCGATATTCGGGGCGTGCAAGACAAAGAAGTCGAAGTAGCTGTTGATTTGAATAAAATGGTCAGTCGCAATATCAGTTTTAACAACATTGAACAATCTATCAAAAATGAGAATTTGACTATTTCGGCAGGTGACATCAAAGAAGGAGGTATCCGTAGGAATGTGCGTGTGATAGGCGAGTTTAAAGATTCAAAAGATATTGAAAATCTGGTTATTAGAAAGGCAAAAGATAAAATCACTTACCTGCGTGATGTAGCTACCGTACGCTACAAGCAACAAGATACCGAAAGTTATGCCCGCGAATATGGCAAGCCGGTGGTGATGTTGGATATTAAAAAACGTAGTGGCGCCAATCAAATTGAAGCGTCAGACGAAATAAAAGCATTGATACAGGAAACAAAAGCCCATGTTTTTCCAAAAAATGTAAATGTTTCTATTACCAACGACTTATCAAACAAAACCCGAACACAAGTAGCCGACCTCGAAAACAGTATCATTTTAGGCATGATACTCGTAGTAGTGGTACTGATGTTTTTTATGGGATTTAGAAATGCATTATTTGTTGGCATTGCCATTCCGTTGTCGATGCTTATGTCGTTTTTAATTCTCTCGGCAATGGGCGTAACGCTCAATACCATGGTGCTTTTTGCTTTGGTGCTTGCCTTGGGTATGCTGGTGGACAACGGCATTGTAATTGTCGAAAATATTTATCGTTTTAGGCAAGAAGGCTACAAGCCATTTGATGCGGCAAAACATGCGGTTGGCGAAGTAGCTTGGCCTATTATTGCTTCAACGGCAACCACTTTGGCGGCATTTATTCCGCTGGCTTTTTGGCCCGGTATTATTGGTAATTTTATGCAATACTTGCCCATTACACTTATCATTGTATTATCCTCATCGTTGTTTGTGGCACTGGTTATCAATCCGGTTTTGACCATGGAGTATATGAAGTTGGAAGAAAAAGCCATTCCAACCAAAAAAGTTATTCGTAATTCGCTTATTTTTCTAGTTTTGGGTGTGATTGCCTTTATAGCAAAATATATTTGGCTCAAAAACAATCCCAATACAGAAAGTATGAAGCCGGGTGCGCTAAATGCAATCGGATTATTAATGATGCTACTGGCGATATGGCAATTTATGTATCATATGGTTTTGGTCAATGTTATCAATTGGTTTCAAGAAAAAGCTTTACCTTGGTTAGAAAAAGTTTATGAAAAATTGCTCAAATTTGCCTTACGTGGCAAAAATGCTTATATGTTTTTTGTAGGCACTGTCTTATTGCTTGTTTTTTCGGGTATGTTGCTCAAAATTTTTCCGCCAAAGAAAAGTTTTTTTCCAAATACACAACCCAATCAAGTATATGTTTTTATAGAACATCCTATTGGGACAGATATTGAGGTAGTCGATGAATTTACCAAAAATATTACGCAAAAAATACGGCAATATTTTGATCAAAAAGATTATAACTATCTGCTTACATCTATTATTGAGCAAGTAGGCGAAGGAACCGGCGATCCAAACAAAGGACCCCAAGGAGGAAAAACCCCGAATAAATCTAAAATTACACTCGATTTTGTCGATTTTCAATATAGAAAAGGAGTCAATTCATCAGCTATTTTAAATGATATTCGAGCATTGATCAAAGGTTATGCAGGTGTCAAAATATCGGTAGATAAAGACCAGCATAAACCACCTACAGGTGCACCTGTCGATTTGGAACTGACCGGTGATGACTACGATGAATTGCTTACCGAGGCTATTAGAATTAAAAAATATTTAGATGATTCGTCTATACCCGGAATAGAAAATTTGCAGATATCCATTGACAAGAATAAACCCGAATTACCCATTATAATTGATCGTGAAAAAGCAGGACGCCTAGGCATTAAAACAGGACAAGTGGGTATGGCTTTGCGTACCGCCATTTATGGTAAAGAAGCCGATCGTTTTAAAGACGGTGATGACGATTATCCCATCAATATACGTTTAGATAAACAGTATCGTTATGACCGTGCCAATCTTTTAGAACAACACATTGTATATCGCGATCAGCAAAGTGGCAAAATTGTCAGCGTACCGATTTCTGCCTTTGCCACTATGAAATCTACTTCGAGTTTTAGTGCCATAAAACGAAAAGACTTGAAGCGTGTGATTGCCATTACATCTAATGTTCTAGAGGGCTATAATGCCAATGAGATAGTAGAAAAATTGGATAAACGGATGAAAACATATCCTATGCCACAAAATATTTCTTACGAATTTCAGGGCGAACAAAAAGAAATGAAAAAGAATATGGGTTTTTTATCCAAAGCTTTGATGATTGCTATTTTTATGATTTTTCTAATCTTAGTTTCACAGTTTAATTCGATGACAACCCCTGTAATTATTCTGCTAACGGTTGTTTTGAGTATGATTGGTGTATTTTTAGGGCTGATTATTATGCGACAAGATTTTATCGTGGTTATGACTATGATTGGTATTATTTCGCTGGCGGGTATTGTGGTAAATAATGCCATTGTATTGCTGGATTATACTATACTTACTATTAATCGAAAACGCCTCGAAGTAGGAATAGCCGAAGAAGAACAAACTCCCAAAGAGCTTGTTTTTGATAGTTTAATCGAAGCCGGAAAAACAC
>Ga0256843_1003670_pt1 | contig 10567 bp, 10 predicted proteins | sample AlvinellametaG_FD_191572 | JGI IMG/M metagenome (GOLD analysis project Ga0256843, IMG submission 191572) | Pompeii worm associated microbial communities from hydrothermal vent at the East Pacific Rise, Pacific Ocean - Alvinella | ecosystem: Host-associated > Annelida > Integument > Unclassified ... | reverse complement strand
GGCATTGTATCAGGGAGAGGAAAGAAAAGTACTTTTCCTGCTTCTCTCACTGTCTGAACAACAGAATAAAAATGTAACCCCTCTTCTTTTGTCCCCGTTGCGGTGTAACCAACAACTTTTGCGAAAACCAAGGTAAACACATTCCCAAAGAAGAAGAAAGCAAGAAAAAGCATCCCTGCTATAGTCATCCAAGTCTTCTGCTTCAATGTTAATTTATTTAAAACAAAATAGAGTCCAATCAAAACTATTATTTTTATAATATATTCAAAAGGTGAGATAAAAGGGAAAGGCAGTAGTGCTACAAATATAAGTATGAGTGACCGATACGTCGTATTCTCTTCACGATGATAAAATATCATATAGAGGGTATACATGATACCCATAGCATATACTATTGAAAGTCCTGCATCATATAAAAATGGATATATCGCGATAGCAATGGCAGCATATAGTGCGGACTTAAGATTAAAGTCTATAGTACTCTTCATGAGAAAAAACAAGATAAACATTGGTGCCATAGCAGAGAACATATCTGTATCATAATACCCTATCATCGTACGATTATAATAACTCCATACGATAGAAGCGAGTAGTGCAGCAAAAAAACCCCACAAGGATTGCCCATATAATCTTGTAATTAAGATAATAGGAATAACAACCAAACTAGAAATAACTGCTGGCATATATAATGTGATAGTTTCTAAAGAAAAAGGTGTAATTTTTGCAAATAATGTAGTAAAAAAGATAAGTCCATAATCCCACATACCAAATACCCTTGGATTTGGTTGATGTAATCCATAAAGTTCTTGTTGTACCCCTGATGCAAAAAAATATCCATCATTCGTATTGATCATCAGTTGTCCATTCCACATAAAGCTTGGGTTGTCTTGAAACTGATACACCCAAATCATACGAACAGCAAAAGAAAAAATATATGCTACAAGCATTAAACCAAGCATTTGTCCTGTCGTTACTTGATTTAAAGAAACGTTATTTTGATTCATTTATCATTACCTTTTATCCTTTTTTTAATTATGGTAAATATTCCCATAAGCGACCCTATACCATAAGAAAAATGGAGAGTCAAGAAACTTCCGATTAAATAGATTAGACTATTAGAACTATTTTTCAATCTGAGGCTTATGATTATAACCAAAGAGAAATAATTAACCAATGAGAAAATAGCCAACCATACTACTTTAGGAAAGAAAAAGGATACAATAAAAGGTATCAATAGGGACAATATAAAAAGCAAAGGTATAAAATGTCGTAGACTTAATGCGCTTAATGTTTTTGTATAATATGCTGTTAATATATTCCAAAACCCATTTTTGTACTGATTTTTAATTAATTCAATAAAATTTTCTCTTGCATAATAGGTGCACTTTACATTAGGTATAAGATAAATTTTTCCACCTGCATTGACAATACGCTTATTGAGTTCTATATCTTGATTACGGATTAATTTTTCATTAAACATACCATATTTATCAAAAGTACTTCTTCGATAACATCCAAAGGCTACTGTGTCTACAGGTTTTATCCTCTCAGTACCTACTCTGAAACTAGCATTACCTACACCAAATTTATGCATTAAAACTTCTTTGATTGAAGATGATTTTTTATTTTTATTTTTTACTTTTGTTATCAATACTCCACCTACACAGTCAGCATCTAATTTATCTATATTCTCTCTCAATGCAGTAAAATAATTAGTATTATACTGTGCATGTGCAGAAATAATAAATATATATTTTCCTTTTGACATATTGATACCAATATTCATAGCGATTGGTGCAATTTTATTAGGGTTATCCAATAGTTTTATAAAATGATATTTCTCTATGTACGTTCTAACTATTTCCCTCGTTTTATCACTGCTCAGGCCATCCACTATAAGTATTTCTATTTCTAATTTATCATAATCAAAGATTACTAAAGAGTCTAAACACATAGCAATATATTTTTCTTCATTGAGACAAGGTATCACTATAGAAATTTTGTTATTCATCTGTTTTCTACCTTATAGATACCCAAAATATCTGTCTTATACCCTATTTTCCATTTAGTAAATCCTGCATTTACAATAACCTTTTGACTCGAAAGATTATCTTTATGTGCGAATATGTAAAACACCCTTTCCCTCTCTTTAAATTGTGTGAGAAGATAAGATAAAACTGTAGTGAAAATCCCTTTCCCCCTATATCGTTCATCTGTCCAAGCTGGACCTATTTCTAAATCTTTAGAGTGCATAAATGGAAACTTAAAAAACTTAGGTAATAGATGTGTATAGTGTATGATTTTATCATCTTCTTTCAGATAAATAATTCTATATTCTCCTCGGGTAAAAAGAAACCAAAATAAATATATATATTCTTTAGCTTGATGTTTTTTTAGATGAAAAAAGGAGGGAATAAATATTTCAATATCATATTGTTCTAATAATTCATGCTCCGGAGTTTGCATTGTATTGGGTATTTTTTCACTATAAAGACGAAAATATATATAACTATTTTTCAAAACTTCTCCTAATCTCTTCTTGTCTGAGTAAGACTGAAACTTTATTAAAAATAAAGAAGTTAAATTTCGAAACAATCATACGAAAAGGATACAAAATCTTTATAAAGGTTGCCACATCTTTTCTGTAAATTACATTTAATTTACAATACACTTTCCTAAATTTAAATTTATCTACTAAAAAGTCATGTATATTGGTTTCATGTGCAATACTTCTTGCCCCATCATGAACATATTGCATTCGAATATCATCCAAATAATAACGATTCATTTCGTAGAAGAGTGCATAACTTGGATAAAGCTTCATATATGCTGGATGAAACTTTATCTCAGTATAGTTACAACAATTATCGGTTATTTTATTTGAAGAATAGGCAATCATTCTTCCTGTCATTTTCTCATATACTGCCCAAATATCGTAGTTATCACTATTCCCTTTATTTCTTTGATATTCTTCTTTCGATATAGGCTTTAAGTTAGTTTTATACTTTATCATCGCTGATACATATATGTCATATCCCTCTTGAGCAATATCTTCTTGAGAAACCTTCAAAACTTTACAGTTTTTCAAACCTCTTCTCACCTTACTTCTTGTACTTCCACTAAGTTCAGATAATCCACCAAACTCATCTTTAACAACATACCAAAATGCACTCTCTTTTCTATCCCATTCACTGGTATAGCGTAAAAAAAAAGCGTTACTTTGTTCCAATAATTTTTTTTGTTCTTGTCGAGATAAACTAATACCAACATGAGGTTCCACATTTGGGAACAATGCACCATGATAAACATACCATTCAATATTTTTAAAGTTTATCATACTATTAACTTTCTATATACTTCAAATAATTTTTTCTTTTCTCTATCCCAATTATACTTTTTTAGTACTGCTTCCTTCCCTCTTTCACCCATTTTTTTTGCCTCGTCATTATGTGTCACTAAATACTCTATAGCTTCACCAATAACCTTTGGATCTAAAGGATTTACACATATTCCACATTTTTCTTTATAAACTATATCTTTTAGAATCTGAAAATCAGAAGCGATTACAGGTATACCCGCTAGCATATATTCAAACATTTTGACAGGTAAAGCATCTATATAATTAATAGTAGGATGTAATGTTACAAACCCCATTTTACTTTCAGAAAGTAAGTGTTTCACCTCTTTTCTATCTAGTTTCCCTAAAAACTTCACCTTTCTCCATCCAGTATTACTTTTTAAAATTTTAAGAAAGTCATTCTCATATATCATTCCTGCTAACTTAAAAGTTGTTTTTGTATTTACATACTGCATAGCTTGTACATTTTCAAGGTTACCTCTGATTCTTGCTATTACCCCTACATAACAAACTTGATTCTTACGGTCTTCCCACTTAATATCTGATGACAACTCAGTAACGATAGGATAATTATTAACATCAATACTCTGTGTAAACTCCAAAAATAAATCACGTATATGTGGTGTAGCACTAACTATGAAATCAAACTTCTTACATGTATATTTCAAATACTTTTCAACTGCCCAAGAAAGAGGCTTTTTCACTATATTATGCAAATAAGGTTTTGCTAACAATTGTCTGGGTAAATCTTCATGGGCATCATAAATAACTTTTTTACCTAATTTTTTCAATTTAATTCCAATGGGTAACAGTTCAGGATCATGTAAATGATAAATATCACAATCTAACTCTATAGCTTTTTGTAATACCTTTTGCGTTGTCTTAAAAATACGATTTATCCGACCTTCTACTCTACCTACATCATGAATAGATACTTTATTCTTCTCTTCATCCCCTAATCCATCAGCTACTATTAAATGTACTTCATAATTATCCAGTGTCGCAAGAGAAAGACATTCTTTGATAAAAATTCTAGTATCATACCGTGGATGAGCTGATGTCACGTGAGTAATCTTAAAACTCACTATAGACACCTATTAACACGTTCTCTTGCTCTTTCCAATTATAGATATCTTTTATTACTTTTATATTTTTTTTCAATATTTTTTTATCTAAGGACATAACTTCTACAATACTTTCTTTCAAACTATTTTCAATAACTATACCAATATCAAAATTTTTAACAATCTTTTTCATCTCCGGTAAATTCGAAACTATAACGGGGATACCCGCCATGAGATATTCAAACATCTTATTGGGTAAGCAGTACCTATAACTCAAACACGTATCCTCTATCAAAGATAAACCAAAATCGGCTGAACTAGTATATTCAAGGACAACATTAGGAGATACCGCACGATGAAAATAAATATTATTATATCTATTCATATTTTCTTTAATTAATTTATCCAAATTCCCATACCCCATAAAAACTACCACTTTGTCCTCATTCAACTCTTTAAATGTTTCAAGAATAGTCTCAATACCTCGTCCTTTATTTAATGATCCTTGATATAAAAAAATTGTTGCATCTTCAGAAATATTAAATGTTTCTCTAAAGAGATTAGTCTTATCAATCTCTCTTAAGGGAGGGGTATTTAAAACTAATGCTGGTTTTTGGATATTGTAAAGCCGTACGTACTCATTTGCTATAGTATCACTTACAGTAATAACTTTATCTACGTCTTTAATTAAAAAATATTCAAGTTTTTTAGTAACAAACTTTCTTATACCCTTTATTCCATGTCTCTCTATCTCATATTCATGGGCATCATAAACGATATTAATATCTTTATTAAAAAACTTTTTTATGATTATCCCAATTGGCAATGTTTCTAAATCATTACAATGAATCATATCGATATTTTTATAGTGTTTAACAACTCTGTAGATAAATTCAAAATATTTCAATAACTGAAAAGGTTTATGCTTTAACCAATTACGACTTCTCAATTTTATGCGATGTATAGATATATTTTCAACATTATCATACTCTTCAAGTGGTTCTTCATGTAAAGCAACAACTTTCACTTTATATCCAGCATTTTGTAGAGAAATCGCTTCTTTTAAAACTCTACTATCATTTTTGAAGTTATTTAAAACTATGGATATTACTACTTTCATACTCTTTTAAAACTCTCTTTTTTATACACTCCCCCTTGTAAAACAGTTTTAATCAATTTCTTGAACTGCTTCCAAGAACTATAATACCAATGGTTGGGATGAGTTAAAAACATAATAAATTTCTCCTCTTTGACTATCGCCTCTAACGGAGTTATCCCATATCGATAGCCACCATTTATTTCTATAGGCACATCACTTATATAACACGTCACTTTCTCTATCATCTCTTGATTATATGCTTCAAGCTTAATATCAAGGGTATCATAAGTTTTTATATCTTCAGTAAGATAGTTATTAGGGGTTTCAACCAAAGTATTTTCATATTCTCCATGACTAGCAATAGTGATACATGGGATATCAAGTAAACTCCTAAATCGATCAATATTGGACTTTAATATAACAAGACATCTCTCTTCCCAATTCTTGATACTCATCAATTCCTTTTTATCTTTAATAAAATTTGCTTTAACAAAATCAGCTATGGGTTCAAAATGTAAACTCGCTTCACTTCCATAAGCTTCAATATTTTTCATAAGCCTTGGTTCAAATGTCGTATTTCTAAAATAAAAACTTGAATTTACTCTATACTTTTTTTCAATCTCAAACATCATTTTGGTACCTTTACTAAAATGATCAATATCATGCCGAAGAATAAAAAGTTTTTTAGATAAATTATAATTATCTTCTATATAGTCTCTTAAACTAATCACTTCATAGTCTTTAGCCAATGCTGCTTCTATAATCTTTTCATATTCATGCATTCTACTATTTTTAAGATATTTAATAACCAGTATCAGGCGGTTCATGCAACAATCCCTACAAGCGTCATACTTTTAGGTAAGACTTTAAGTTTAAATAAAATTTTACTAAATAATTGGTTCACGGCTAGTGGTAAATTTAATTGATAGCGAAATGCAGGAAATATAATATAATCAGTAAAATAATTTTTTATTTCATTTTTTCCTAATTGATACCATCCACTATCTGTCCATTGTCTCGACAAATCTGTTTGTCCCATATAAACAATACAACCATCAGAAGTTAATATAGATTTCATTCTTTCTATAAGTGATATAAAATTCTTTTCGTCATCTGTATTTAGAAGAGAAAAACCTTTTACAAAAACTATATCAAACTTATTATTTTTAAAATCATAAGAAAGAAAATCATCACATATAGTAGAGTTGACTCCTATTTTTTTTGCTCTATGTATAGCTTGTTCAGAAAAATCAAAAAGAGTCACGTCATAGTTTAATTTTTGAAGTAATACAGAATATTCTCCTGTTCCTCCTCCTAAATCTAAAATTTTTAATGGATTTTTTTGTATATATTTTCTTACTATATAATTAAATTGATTTGGAAAATATGGAGATGGATTTAATCCTGATAATTCATACTTGTTTTCATATAATTCTTTTGTATTCATTCTATTTCTTCTTTTAATTTCTTTATTATTTTAAGATACAAATTTTTTTTGCCAAAGTTTTGATGCCATAATATTGTATACGTCATAGAATAACTAATATGTAAATTACTAATATTTATAAGAACCTCTTCTTCTGATAACTCTTGATAAAAAAAAGAGGTGTCATCCATATAAATAAGAGGCCTTTCTTTTAAGTTCAATTTTTCTTGTGTTAAAATATTAAAAACAGAAAACTCATCTCCAGTACCACAACGAAATCCTTCCTTCTCTGCATAACCACAAGTACTATCTACCTTCATATCATTATCTTCCCATATTTGCCAAGTTGTTGGTACTTCAAATCGAAGATAGTGTTCTCTACCTTCAGTAATCTTGCACCCACAAACTTTCTCTAAAAGTTCTTTCTCTTTTTTAAACTGTTGCGAATCATTATACGCATTATACGATGGGTGGATACCTATAATATTCCCTGTATTTTTTATTTTCTCTATCAATGATTTTTGAGTACTTATATCATACCTATTATCATATTTAGTTACTCCACCACTCATAAAATAAAATCTACTCGTTATCTCTAGCTCTTTACTTCTGTCTATAAACCAATCAAAAGTATCAAAAGGATCTTTTATTTTACCTTGTGATACTAAATAATACTCTTTGATTCTATTAAAAGCTAAATTAATATCTTTTCTCTTGAGCATATCCCCTACAAGAATTTTTAACAACTGTTTTTTACTCTTCCAAAAGTTGACTTCATCAACATCATGCGTTATAACAAGCTCAAATTCTTTCTTCTTAAAAATTAAACTACCGTCTACTGCTAAAAGCTTTTCTTTTAACTCTTCTATTTTTTCATTAACAATAGGTCTATTTAAAAACCCTTCTTGATATGCCAAACTTTGAGTTGCCGGAAAACGGTTATGCTTATCTCTATTCTTATTAACATACTCTTCCCACCTTGTTAGCATAAAAAAACAAGTTGAAAACATATCTAATTCATTTATACTTTTAGGAATATTCCTTAGGTGTAAATATTCTAAGTTTTGGGGGAATTTATTAAAGAAAGTGTCTTGTATAGTAATCTTTTTTTTGTTTTCTAGAACTATCACATAATCTTCAGATCCCACATCTAAACTATAATTTAAACCTAAAAATTCATTAAAAATGATATCAAGTACATATTTACGTTCCTTAATATTATTATTTGGAATTCTAATCTTTATCATGTTGTAAACTTTTTAAATAATCGTATGTAGGCTTAAAAAAGTCATACACTTTCTGCTTAGCCTTTACCTCTTTGTTTATAGGTTGTTTATATTTGGATATTAGATTTTTTTGTATATTGAGGATACCCAATAGACCTAATTTCTTTCTAATTTGTACGGTATTTTTAGCAAAACGATTTAATAAATTTAAAAGAAAAGATTTCCTTAGAATCATACTTTTATTTACATTTTTATTTTCAATTTCCATATTTTCAATCTCTAAAAAATGGAATAGTTTTTGAAAAAATTGCTCTGGATTATTTTTATACTCATCATAAAAACCAATAAAAAGATTTTTTGCCAACCTCTTCTGTAAATAAGGTACATAATCTTGATATGAATATAATAAATCATATCTAAACAAAAACTTATTTTTACAACCCTGGGGATAAGATTGACCTTTTTTTCTATCCTCTAATAATTCCCAACATTCATTAAAATCTTCTGAAATTTCTCGCATAGAAGTATCCACAACTGATAAACGCTGATGAAACATAGATATGCTTGCCTCCACAGGGTCCCTTAATATTATAATAAATTTTGCATCCGGAGAAAGTACTAAAATATTTTCAATAGATTCTTTTTTGTACATATTAAACACGCTTGCATCAAGTCTATACTTAGATTCTTTAGCTTCAGTATTGTCATAATAATTTAAATAATCCTCTAAGGTTTTTGTAAAATAATCATTCGGGTTATCATAAAAAGTAGAGGCATCAAAAAATCTTGGTTCTTTTTGTATGGGTAGAAAAACATCTTTATGGTGAGATATGTTATATGCCAAAGCAGTTGTACCACATTTTGGAGCACCAATAAGAAAAAGATTTGGTTTATTCATTACACTGTCTTGAGAATTGTTCACCATTAATTGCTCCATATTTATGCTCTTTTTCCAATTTTGAATAATGCTTCTGATCTCTTTGTCGAATCACTTCACCTAGTGCTGCACCATATATTGCACCTGCATCAACACAGCCTGAAACAACTGCTCCTGCACCTATAATTGCACCTTCCTTTATATGTGTTCCTGGTAAAATCACTACATTCATACCTATCCATACATTTTTTTCAATAATTACTTTTTTCTCTAAAAATGTATTATCATAAGGGAGATATTTACCTTGATAGTTATGACTATTAGTATACAGTAGCAAATTTCTTGATATATGTGTATTATCTCCTATTGATAACCCGCCTTGAGCAGAAATATATGCATTATCCCCAAGATGTACATTATCACCAATTTCAACATTTTCGATAGAACCTATTACACTAACTCCATTAAATTTGACACATTTTCCTATTTTTTTTGCTCCCTTATAATATTTATCTTGCAAATAATAATTAATATATTCTTCTCTTTTATAGACTAAAAATAATAATATTTTACCTAAGCTTTTTTTTAAAAAATTCATCACATACCTTTCACTACTTTATAATAATAAAATATAAACATTAAATAGTTAATACACATAACGATAGTTAAGATAGTTAAAAATACTGTAAACTCTAGATGAAAGAATATACTATAATATAAAATACTAAGAGAACTAATGATAAGAATCATATTTATAAATAATGTACTTTTTTGTTTTTCAAATACACTCAGAGAAATAGCTAAAGGGGAACTAATAAAACTAATCATAAAAAATGGCATAAGAATCTTAGCATATTCCCCTGCCACTCTCCAATTTTCTCCAAAAATGAAGGTAAATAAGTCTTCTACGATAAAGAACAATATTATAAAAAAAGGTACACCAATAGCTATAAGTTTTTTCAATGTTGATTTAAAAACCTTATCAGCAGATCCTGTGTTCTGCTTCTCTTTCGTAGCTTCTTGAAAAAATACTTGTCCTATAGCTCTGCCTATAAAGGATGAAGGAACAGCTAACAGTCTTTGCGTTAGAGCATAAAAACCTAAGGTTTTTATATTGAATAAAGAGGATATCAAGATATTTGTTAAATGTGTAGATGAAGTATTTAAAAGTCCTGCCCACAAAGTAAACTTTGGAAAATCTTTATATTTTTTGGCAAGTGCTATTATCTTTACCTTTGAAATTCTACTGATAAGTATTCTATCTTTTATAATATTTTTAAGTAATTTCATATTTGCAAACAAGTGTGATAACAACTGTCCACTAATGAGTCCCCCTACTCCACCTTTGATAAATCCAATACTTAACTGAATTATTGCAGTAATGAGTGACTTCAATATAGTTGCATTTGCTAAATCTTTGTATTGTTTTTTTCTATTATTGAAATAGTTTAAAAGATTATATAGACCTATAAAAAATACTGAGAAAGGAATAAAATAAAGCCATACCCCAATCTCTT
>Ga0256843_1003669_pt1 | contig 10568 bp, 10 predicted proteins | sample AlvinellametaG_FD_191572 | JGI IMG/M metagenome (GOLD analysis project Ga0256843, IMG submission 191572) | Pompeii worm associated microbial communities from hydrothermal vent at the East Pacific Rise, Pacific Ocean - Alvinella | ecosystem: Host-associated > Annelida > Integument > Unclassified ... | reverse complement strand
TCCTAAAGATACAAGTCTATTTAATTATAAAGTTGATGAAGTTAATCCAGTATTTAGATTAATCTCAAACGCACTTACACCATTTATTACAATTAAAGTTTTAGCTCAGTAGTTTAATTCATGATTCTCCCAAATGTATGGGAGAGATGATATAATTGATAAGTAGAAATTATCTTTTTGAAAATTGCGGGCTTCTTCTTGCTTTCTTTTTCCCTGGTTTTTTTCTCTCTACAACTCTTGAATCTCTAGTTAAAAGTCCCATAGGTTTTAGAATCGCTCTAAATCTCTCTTCATACTCAATTAGGGCTTTACTAATTCCATGTTTAACAGCATCAGCTTGAGCAGAATATCCACCACCAAAAGCTACAGCTTTAATATTTACAGACTCTAACTGTTTTGTTGCATCTAATGGAAGTCTAACTTTCATTTTTAGTGTCTCATGACCTCCTAACCACTCATCTAAGGTTTTACCATTTACTCTAATCTCCCCACTCCCAGGAGTTAGCCATACCTTAGCAACAGCTGTCTTTCTTTTTCCTGTTGCGTAAAAACTCTTTGCCATATCTTATGCTCCTTTAGTAATTTGTGCAGTGTGTGGATGTGTGCTATCAGCATACACTTTTAATTTTTTTAACATAGCCCTACCAAGTTTTGTTTTTGGGAGCATACCTCTTACTGCTAATTTATAAAGCTTTTCTGTATTTTTCTCTAACATTTCACTAAGTTTTTTACTCTTTGTAGAACCAAAATATCCAGAGTGAGTAAAATACTCTTTAGAGTCAAGCTTTGCACCAGAAAATTTTGCTTTTTTAGCATTAATAATTACTACATAATCACCACAATCTACATGAGGAGTGTAGTATGGTTTATGTTTTCCTCTCAAGTAGGTTGCAACTTCAGTTAGAATACGACCAAAAGTTTTACCCTCTGCATCGATTAAAATCCAATCTCTTTGCACCTCATTAGGTTTAATTGAAGATGTCAACTTCATCAAATTTCCTTAATATCAAAATAACCAATAGGCTTAGGCGAATGGAATTGTAGCTAAAGATACTTAAATGATACTTAAATTAAGCTAACTTTAAGTTAATAAATGATTTTTTATATTTATTTAAGGTATTAGTCTAAATTTGTTTTAATAATATTTTATCTTCTAATAGATAGATAATAACTCCTCTAACCTCTCTTTTAGTTATCAAAGAGAGTGCTGTTTTATAGTTTTTAACTTGAGCAAAGTGCTTATAGTCTTGAAGAGTGGAAGTCTTATAATCTACAACCATTAAAGAGCTTCCATAATCTAATAGTAAATCTATCTGTTTTAGCTCTCCATTAAAACTTAGTGGTTGCTCTTTTGAGATTTTAGCACCATCTATTAAATCTAAAAAGCTTCTATTTTGAAGAAGCATCTTTACTCTATTTTCAATATCTAAAAACTCACTCTCTTCTAATTGAGAGTAGAACCTATTTTTTGTAGCTACTACTGCTCTATCTAAAAACTCCAAACTAAAATCCTCTATAACCTCTAAGAGGTAATGTGTAGCAAGTCCAAAGATTGTATCTTTAGTTAATAGCTGTTTTGTTTTTGGTAACTCCTGCTTTCCATAATATTTTAGCTCTACACTCTTTTTTATATCTCTTCTCTCTTTTGCTCTATCTCTACTCTCTATTGCCCCATCAACTAAATTCTCTCTCATATCTAAAATATCAAATATTGAGTCTCTCTCCTTTTTTATAACAATCAAACTATCTATCCCACGAGTTAGAGCCACATATAGTAGATTTAATCTATCCTTTTTTGAAAGCTCCTTTTGAGTCTCTAATACATCTTTGTAGTGCCTATCAAAATAGTCTCTATTTTTCATCTTATAGAGTATATTTTTAATATATAAATCATCACTATACTCATATAAGAGTGCTGAAGTATCTGAGGGAGATTTTGTTAATCTATCCAATACAACTACATGAGAAAACTCCAAGCCTTTGGAGCTGTGAATTGTCATAATAGAGAGACCTCTATTTGAGTTTGATGCAACCTCGATTGATGAGAGCCAAAACTCTTCTATAAACTTCTCTAACGATTTAAACCCAGATGCAAACTCTAAGAGCCTTAATATATTCAAATCATCTCTGAAATACCCAAAAGTAGATATTAATCTATCAAGCACACATATAGGCTCTAAGAATGGGTTAAACCAGCTAAAATCTAAATCCTCTAAATTTTTACCTACTCTCTCTAAAAAGGCTATAGCATCTATCTTTGCACCATATAGTAAAAACTCTACCATCTTAACAAGTGATGCAATCTTTGGAATGCTCTTTAGAGAACTAGATGTCTTTAGTCTGCTCTCTATTCCCCTCTTAAAACACTCCTCTCTTACCCTATTTCCATCTCTATTTGTAGCAACTAATATAGTAATATCTGAAACATCTACTCCTTTTTCTAAAAGCCACTCAACTTTAGATATTACCTCATCAATTAAACTCTCACTCTCTACATTTAAAACCTCTACATACCCTAAACTATCCTCTTTAAAACTCTTTTGAGGAAAGTAACCCTCTATTTTATCTTGAAACCACCTATTTACCCACTCTACAATAAGTTTTGAGCTTCTATAGTTTATATCCATCTGGACAATATCTATATCATACCTCTTTGCAACCTTAAAAAATAGCTCCTCTCTTCCACCTCTAAAGCGATATAGAGACTGTTTTGTATCTCCTACATAAAAAAAACTTCTAAAATCATCTCCCCCTGAGAATATCTCATCAAGCAGTGGTTCTAATAGTAAAAATTGAATAATAGAGGTGTCTTGAAACTCATCTAATAAGATATGTTTAAATGTGCTATCTAGTTTAAAGTAGATAAAATCTCTATCAAAACTACTACTTAAGAGTTTATGGGTTAAAAATAGAGTATCATCAAAGCTTAGAGTATTTAGTCTCTTTGCCATCTGAATATTTGCATTTTTATAATAATCAAATATAGTAAAGATATTATATAAGATTATCTCCTCTTTAATATCTGCCCAACTCTTTAATAGACTCTTTAATCTTAAAAACTTCTCATCTATCTCTGGATACTTTAATACATGTTTTTTATAAAACCTATGCTCTAGTAGTGTATCTTTTTGAAATAGGCTTCTTTTAAAAAGCTCCTTTACTTCTACCTTTTCAAAATTGTTTATTGCACTCTTTGAGGCTTTTATGGTTTGGAGTTTTATATATATCTCCTCTCTTAGATTATCTATCTCCTCTTCTATATCTGTGAGATTTTTTATAGAGTATCTCTTTTTAGGTAGAATTGGGTCTATCTTATAGAACTCTTGCATTAGGTTAAATAGCTTTAAAAACCTCTTATCTTCAATATCCATTGAGAGCTTTACTAAACTATCAAATAAAGAAGCTCTCTCAATCTCCTCTAAGAAAAACTTCTCTCTCTTCTCCTCTCCTAAATCTTTAGTGGTAAAGTCTGGTTCTAACCCAATATATAAAGAGCTAGAGCGAAGTATTGAGTTAAAAAAACTATCTAGAGTCATAATAAATTTTGGAGACTTTAAAAAGCCCTCTAAAACCTCTGGCTGTCTCTTTAATAGCTCATCTTTTGGGAGTTTTGTAACTCTTGATACCTCCTCTAAAAATGGGAGATTTTTATCTAAATTTATTAGAGAGTCTATAATCCTCTGTTTCATCTCTAAGACTGCTTTGTTTGTAAAGGTGGCACAAAGAATTGAACTAGGCTCTGCTCCTAAAAATAACAAAGAGACATATCTAGCACTAAGAGAGAATGTCTTTCCACTTCCAGCACTTGCTAAATAACCTAGACTATCTATATTTTTTTGCAATATAGTCTCTAACCTCTCTATCGATTATTATAATATCATCAATACTATTTGGTCTTATATCTCTAAACTTAGAATAGGCATCTAAGATAATATCACTCATTCCAAAAAAGGTGCATCTGCCCTCTCTAAATAGTCTTATAGCCTCTTCATTACTTGCATTTACAACCACTCCTAAGTGGGGATTTTTTAGAAGGTCATCTTTTATCTGCCATATTGGATATTTTTTTGGGTCTATCTCTAAAAACTCTAATGAGCCAATCTCTAAGAGATTAATAGGTTTTAGAATCTGCTCATTTAAGTTTGGCTCTATTGCAAAAGCAATTGGGAGTTTCATATCAACCCCAGCAAAGTGTGCAACAGTAGAGCCATCTCTAAACTCAACTAGAGCGTGGATTATGGATTTTTTTTCAATAAATGCTTCTATATTTTGGGTATTAAAGAGCCATTTTGCCTCTAGAAGTTCAAAGAGTTTATTTGTCATAGTAGCACTATCGATTGTAATCTTATCTCCCATAGACCAATTTGGATGATTTAGAGCATCTTTGAAAGTGGCTCTTTCTATCTGCTCTATACTCCAGTCTCTAAAAGCTCCACCTGATGCTGTAATGTATAGTTTAGAAAACTCTCTATCTCCTAAAAGATAATATAGCCCAAAGTGTTCACTATCTATTGGCACAATTTTAGAGGTATCAATAAACTCTCCAGCTACAACTAAAGACTCCTTATTAGCTAGGGCTACTCTTTTGTCTAATTTAATAGCTCTAAGAGTTGGAGCAAGACCAATATATCCAACTAGAGCATTTACTACTAGATTACTAGATGAGAGCTCTAAAATCTCTAATATCCCATCTGCTCCATAAAATACTCGATTATGGTTTACTTTTGGTATATCTTCTCTATTGGCTACTGCTACAAATTTTGGGTTGAATTTGGCTATTTGATTATTTAATAGCTCAATATTTCTCCCAGCAACTAAAGCCTCAACTTCTAAATTAAATCTCTTTGCAATCTCTAGAGTATTTACTCCAATAGAACCAGTAGAACCTAAAAGAACAATTGAATTTTCCATCTATATAGCCCTTGCTATAATAACCATTATAATTGCTCCAAATAGATACCCATCGACTCTATCTAAAACCCCTCCATGACCAGGGAGTAGAGCCCCACTATCTTTAACTCCTGCTTCTCTTTTTAGATAACTCTCAAATAGGTCTCCAAATACAGCAGATAGGGAAGTTACAAATGAGACAATTATTGCAACCTCTAAAGTTACTAAATCCATACCATAAGAGAGTAAGCTTCCACCAATTGTAGCAAAAATAATTCCACCAATAACTCCTTCTAAGGTTTTATTGGGAGATGTTTTTGAAAATGCTCTCTTTCCAATGCTTTTACCAACCAAAAAAGCCCCAATATCACTAAGTGCTACTACTACAAGTAGCCAAAAGAGCCACTCAATTCCATACTCTCTATACAATACTAATATATATAAAAATCCACTTGCAGGATATAAAAATGGTAAGATTAAATCTCTTTTTACTCTATCTTTTGTATAGGCTAATTTTGAACCTATAAATATTGCCATTATAAAAAATAGATCATCTGGATTTGGATAGAAATATGCTAAAATCCATAAAACTATAGCATAGTAGTAGAGACTCTTTCTCTTTATATCATATAGTTTCATTGCTTCATCAAAAGCTATAATATAAAATATACCCAAAAATCCCCAAGTAAGAGTATAATTATCTACAAGTCCTACTCCAATAACTACTAAAAGGAGTCCAATTCCTGTCAACCATCTATCTCTATTTTCTGTAAAAATCTTCAAAATATCTCCTTATTCTCTTATCTCTATACCATCTTTTCTAACTGTAATAGTTTTGTATTTATCATACTCTACATTTGAACCCTCTTGAATTTTTACAAATTTTCTTTTACAATAATCGACTCTATAATCTCCAGCTCGTTTAATGGAAAAATCAACGCACAATTTCCCAGCTTTTTTAATAATATCTTCTGGAAGATTTTGCTTATCTGTTTTTATAATAAGGTGAGATGATGGGATATCTCTAACATGTAACCAAATATCATTTGCTTTTGCTATTTTTAATAATTCCTGATTCTCTTTTGAATTTCGTCCAATTAAAACTTTATATCCATCTATCCAAAACAGTTCACACTTTTTTATTTTTTCTCGTTTTTTATTTGCTTTTACCCTTTTAGGATATAGTAGTTCTACTTCATAACTGCTCTTTGCCCTTTCTAGTGCAAAATATATATTTGAATAAAAGTCTATTTTGCTTTTTAAATTTTCCTTCTCTATGTGTATATATTTAGCTCTCTTTTCTGCTTTTTTGGCTCTGTTGAAAAAATAATCACTAAGTCTATTTACTAAAACCCCTTTTGGAAATTTTATGTAAACTCTATTTCCTTCAAAGTCTAAGGTTTCTAACTCTGTATCATAAGGTTTTAATTTATATAAATTTGCAAGTATTATATTTGCAATTTCTCTATTTTTATTAGCCTCAGCTTCTAATTGTTCAATATCTGGAAGAGACTCTAACATCGCTTCTAATTTTGCCTTTTTTTTAGATACAGCAATTAATTTTTGTCTTTTTAGTCTTTCTAACTCTCTCTTCTCATAATCTTTAAAATTTTCTTCTAATAGAGTCTCTATATCCATATTACTATCTAAATTGCTATCTCTTAACTTTATTGGCGGTGGGGGTAATTCTTGAAGTTTTATATTAGGACGCACAACTCTAAAAGAGCTATTTTGATCTATATGTCTTAGAGCCTCTATTATTATATTATCTCTATTTAATAAAATAACATTAGTATTTTTACCAGTAAACTCAAATTGAATAGATACAGCCTCTCTTTTATAACTTCTCTTTGATATTACATCAATCTTTAAGACTCTATCTCCATTTAAAAGATATATATCGACAATTTCAGATTGAGAAAATAGAGAGTGTAAGAGTGTATCAAATGGAGCATTATAATCTCTTGGAGGTCTATTTGAAGGGGCTTTATATATAAAGCTATCTCCCCTTTTCATATTAAAAAAGAGGTTTTGATTTCTATCAAAAGATAACTCTATAGTATTATCTTCAACTCTTCTGGCTCGTCTAATATATTTAAACTTTTTTAGATATTTTACAAGGGCTTTTAGTTCACTTAATCTCATTTTATAATATACACCATTTATATAAAAAGTTAGTGTATATTATCAAAATAAAAGACTCTTTTCAACCCTACCATTTTACTTCAGCAGTTATCATATATCTATCCTCTCCATTATCATCAATATCCGTATCGCTATCTATATGAAATAGATTTCCAATAAATTTTACATTTTTATTATAATCATAAGCTATACCTGCTATATACTCCTCTCTATCTACTCCATTGTCTGCTGAAAAACTATCATATCTAGCTAGAATTGACCACTTTGAAGCTGGTCTATACTCTCCATTTACACTAAATCCATCTCCAGTTTTTGAGCTATTGTCTATCTCATCAGCTACAACATACATTCCACCAATTAAAAAAGATGGTCTATTATATACAGCATGAACTCCATACCATTTAAAATCTTCACTTCCAATATTCTTTTGATTGTATTGTCCAAAGAGTGATAGATTTGCATAGGTATCTTTTCTAGCGTGTAGATGTTTTTTCCCAGTCCCAAGCATATTTGCTGTAAGTCTCCACTCAAAAGATAGACCTCTATCTTTTGGTTCATCTGTATCTACTGAGTGGTATCCTTCTCCATTAAATAGTCCTATTTCACTTGTAAAGTAGTTTGTTTTTGTTTTAAAATTTACTCCTCTATCTGCTGAGTTTGTAAAGTGTGCCCCATTATGCTCTTCTACAAAAGTTTTTGCAATTGAGCGATACAACCATCCACTATGCTCTTCATAATCTATCCATGGTCTGTGTGCTTGTCCAAATTCCACTCCAGTTGATGGAAGAATATTATCTAAATATAAATAGGCATATTTTAATCTAACATTTGTTTCACCCTTTGAGTCTGTATGTGTATCTAGAGTTAGTCTCATATAATCTTTTGGATTATCTTTAAAATATGCTTTTACTTGAAGATAGTTCCTTCTTGTCTCAAATTTATCATCACTATCTCCATCTTCTCGCTCAGTATGCACAAACCCTAAATAGTGAGTTCCACTAAACTTTAAAACTGTAGCTTTTGATTTTATAATGGTATTAGAATTATCTTTATGACTCAATTTAGGATTAGATTTTTTACTTTCTAACTCCTCTACCCTATCTTTTAATTTTTGTAACTCCTCCTTTAGAGATTTAATATCTATATTGTTATTAAAATCCCCTCCTGAAAATCCAAATGTAGAGATAATAGCTAAAGATAGAATTACTCTTCTCATATAAAACACTCCTTATAGTTTTGATTAAAAAATTGTATAATAAATTGATTACATTTTGATTACAAAATAAAGGATAGATTAGTGAGACTAAATAGAGGAGATTTGGATTTTTTTAATGAGAATGGCTTTATTGTAATAAGGGATTTTGCGGACAAAAGAGAGTGTGATGCAATATTAGATATTGCAAAGGTGCATATTAAATATCAAATAGAGCCAATAGAGACAGAAGAGGAGTATCATCTCCAATCAAAAGAGCAAAGAATTAATACTATAGATTATAATAGTAAAATAGAAGGAACAATTAGAAGACTCAGACAAGCCTATAATAGAGATGTTATATTTAAAAATTGGATTGAAAATCGAAAAATTAGACCAATATTAGAGCAAATTCTACAAGATAAAGTAGTAGTAACAACAGCACATCATAACTCAATTATGACAAAAATGCCTCACTCAAGCACACAGACAAGATGGCATCAAGATATAAGATATTGGAGTTTTTCTAATAACAATTTAGTTAGTGTCTGGTTAGCACTTGGAGAGGAAAATAGTCAAAATGGAGTATTAGAGTTTATCCCTAAAAGTCATAAAATGGAATTTAATCCAAATCAATTTGATGAGAAAGAGTATTTTAGAGAGGATTTAGAAGAGAATAAGTTACTAATTGAAACAAAAACATCTCGTAATCTATCAAAAGGTGACGTCTTAATATTTCATTCAAAACTACTCCATAGAGCAAATAAAAATTCAACCAATAGAGCAAAAATATCTTTTGTATATACCGTAAAAGGTGCATTAACCAAAGCTATGAAAAATAGTCGTTCAGCCTCATATCCAGAGATTTTTTTAGATTGAGTCTTGACAAAGTAAAAAAGTTAAGATATAAATCCAACTCACATTAAATCTAATGTCGTATAATAACAACATTAAAAAATAATTATAAAAAGGATAGGTTTTATGGCAAAATATATTGAGTTAACAAAAGATAATTTTGAATCAGTTGTTGGGAACGGTGTAACTTTAGTTGACTTTTGGGCTCCATGGTGTGGACCTTGTAGAATGATTGCTCCAGTTATTGAAGAGTTGGCAGAAGATTATGATGGAAAAGCAACAATCGCAAAAGTAAATACAGATGAGCAACAAGAGCTTGCTGTTAGATTTGGAATTAGATCAATTCCAACAATTCTTTTCTTTAAAAATGGAGAAGTAGTTGATCAAATGATAGGAGCAGCACCAAAAAATGCTTTTGCTTCTAAGCTAGATGCTCTAATTGATTAATTAAAATTAAATCTCTACAAATTGGGCTTTTTGCCCAAATTAATTAAAATATTCACAAGGAAATTTAAATGTTAGATTGTGCAATTGTAGGTGGAGGACCTGCTGGACTTACTGCTGGGCTTTATGCTACTCGTGGTGGCTTAAAGAGTGTAGTTATGTTTGAGATGGGGTTACCAGGTGGACAGATAACTCAAAGTAGTGAAATAGAAAACTATCCTGGTTTTTTTCAAAAGGGAAAAACTGGAATGGATTTTATGGATACTTGGCAAGAGCAGTGCTTTGCATTTGGTCTAAAACATGAAATGAAAAGAGTTGATAGATTAAAAAAGGTAGACAATTACTTTGAGCTTCTATTAGAAGATGGTTCAACTATAAAAGCAAAAACTGCAATAGTAGCTACTGGTAGCACCCCAAAGAGAGCTGGAATTAAAGGTGAAGATGAGTTTTTTGGAAGAGGAGTTAGCACTTGTGCTACTTGTGATGGCTTCTTTTACAAAGACAAAGAAGTAGCAGTCTTAGGTGGTGGAGATACAGCACTAGAAGAGGCTCACTATCTATCTAATATATGCTCTAAAGTATATTTAATTCATAGAAGAGATGAATTCAGAGCAGCACCATCTACTGTTGAGAGAGTAAAGAGAACCCCAAATATAGAAATTATCACAAATACAGTTATTGAAGAGATTCAAGGTGATAATATGGGGGTAAATAATTTAAAAATAAAAAATTTAAAAACTCAAGAGATATATGATTTAAAAGTTGCTGGACTCTTTGTATTTGTAGGACATAATGTTAATAATAGTGTCTTAAAAGATAAAAATGGTAAATTTATATGTGATGTAAATGAGCAGGGGCAAGTTATTGTTGATTTGAAAATGAGAACGTCACTTAAAGGGCTATTTTGTGCTGGAGATTTAAGAGTTGATGCTCCAAAACAGGTAGTTTGTGCTGCTGGAGATGGGGCAACTGCTGGACTTGGGGCAATTGCTTATATTCAAGAAGACTCATAGAAATCTAACACCTTTTTAGGTGATAGATT
>Ga0256843_1003668_pt1 | contig 10571 bp, 7 predicted proteins | sample AlvinellametaG_FD_191572 | JGI IMG/M metagenome (GOLD analysis project Ga0256843, IMG submission 191572) | Pompeii worm associated microbial communities from hydrothermal vent at the East Pacific Rise, Pacific Ocean - Alvinella | ecosystem: Host-associated > Annelida > Integument > Unclassified ... | reverse complement strand
GAACTTTTTACAAAGTAAAGTAAACCCCTTTTTTAGGGATTTACCACCTCTTGTCTTAGGACTATCTTTCTATCAGGATCGTTTTTATCATATGCTTCTACGATAACTATATCTCCATCTTTTAAGTAGTTTTTCTCTCCAAACTCAGCATATGCAGTAGCACCTATACTTACAAACACAGTTTTAGGATATCCACACTCTTTAAAATACTCACTTATATCTTCCAAAGGTCCAAAATCTTTTTGGTTGTTTATCTTGTCAACTAACCAATCTTTTAGTTTGCCATAAAAGTAGCTATAACCCAAAAGTGGAGCATCCACTCCATACTCATACTTTACCCCATCTCTTATAACAAAACTTCTTAGGTGAAAACTATCCATCACCCCGCCCTCTTCAAACTTATCTATATCTATCCAGATATCACCTTTTCCTTTTGAGTTTTCGTGCCAACTTTTCTTTTCACTTATCTTCGACGCTCCCTCTTTTCTGATAGTAGTATCGTTAAAAACTGTAAACTTTTTTGCTATAAGATCTTTTACCTTTTTATCATGATCATAAACTACATCAAAAAGCACTCCTATCTCAGGCTCAACCTGTGCATTTGCCTCCTGCTTAGGTAGAACCAACCTCTCTTTGCTGATAGGATAAACACCCAAAAAGCTATCATGACCTGGTAGATAAAAAGGAAATATCCCTTTTGGAGCATGAGCTTCATCTACCTTTACATCCAAAAAGTCCTTAACCTCACCAGCTTGTTCCAAATGGTTTGCAAAATTTCCCGCAACCCCTAGACATATAGTATCTCTTAGCATTATCATCCTTTTTTAGATATATATTACCAAAATGGAATAAATCTTGCTTATATACCAAAAAACTTTTCGAGGTAATCATGAAAGATATTTCACAGCAGATAAGCTATGGTTTGGCTGTTTTTAGGAATGGGGAAAATAAAAAAGCAAAAGAGATATTTTTAAAACTAGCTAAAAAAGATCCTTATAACAGCGAGATAAAAAATACTTTGGGCGTGATACTAAAGTCTCTAAAAGAGTACAAAGCCTCAAAGATAGTATATCAAGAAGCGATCTCACTAAATCCTAAAAAAGCAACTACTTACGCAAACTTTTCAAATCTTTTAAAAGAGATGGGAGATCTAAAAGGTGCCTTGATACAAATATCAAATGCCATAGAGTTTAAAAATAATGAAAGCAACTTTTTCAACTCAAAAGGTATCATCCTCGAAAAGATGGGTAAAAAAAACAAAGCCAAGACATACTATGAAATAGCGACCAAGATAGATCCAGACAATGACAAAGCATACAACAACCTTGGTGTTTTACACTATAAGAAAAAAGATTATGAAAGGTCTATTGAGTATTTTAAACTAGCACTTGAAAAAAATCCAAACTACTATGAAGTTTACAGCAATATAGGTGCAACATACAACAAACTAAAAGATTTAGATAAAGCAGAATACTATCTGCAAAAAGCTATAAAGTATAACCCAAAAAATGCTGGAGCATACACAAACTTAGGAAATGTTTATAACAAAAAAGACAACTACAAAGCGGCTATAAAACTACATAAAAAAGCGATAGAACTAGATCCAAAAGGAGTAAATGCCTACTCAAATCTCGCTAACTCATACAAAGCTATAGGGAGATTTAGTGATGCTATAAAAAACTATAAGATAGCTATAAAACTAGATCCTACTTTTGTAAATGCCAAGTTTGATCTCTCAACAACATATCTACATATAAAAGATTTTGAAAACGGTTGGAAATGGTATGAAAGTAGATTTGAAAAAGAGGAGATGAGAGGTCATCTTATAAAACATAAAGATATCTTTCTTTCTCCAAGACTCAAACCAGATACAGATGCAAAAGATAAAGCAGTTTTGATACATGCTGAACAAGGTTTTGGTGATAGTATCCAGTTTGTTAGATTTGTTGAAGAAGTAAAAAAAAGATACAAATGCAAAGTTATACTTCAATGTAGAGATGAGTTAAAAACACTTTTTGAAAACTCGATAAAAAATGTAGATATTTTTTATAAAAGAGATAGTGATCCTATACCTAAGTTTGACTATCAAATCCCTATGCTATCTCTTCCATATCTTTTCAAAATAAAAAATACAGATGAAATACCTCATAAAAAAGCATATCTTTTTGCAAATCATGACAAACTGATAAAACTACCACAAACAGACAAAATAAAAATAGGTATCTGCTGGGGAGCTAGTGTTACAGGAGAAAGTTATGATGGAAAAGTGTTTGATATCAAGTACTTTAAGCCTCTTATAGATGAAGAAAAGATAGAGGTTGTATCTTTACAAGTTGGCGAAAAAGTAAAAGATATTAAAGAAAATGGTTTTTCTGACGATATTATAGACATAAGTGAAAGTTTAGATAGTTTCAATAAAACAGCAAGTCTGATAAATCAACTTGATTTGGTCATATCATCGGATACTTCAGTCGCTCATTTGGCAGGTGCTTTGGGTAAAGAAGTTTGGATACCTTTACAAAAGATGCCTGACTGGAGATGGGAAAGTAAAGGAAACAGATCCTACTGGTATGATAGTGCTACATTGTTTAGACAAAAAAGTCATAAAAAATGGAGTAGTGTTTTTGAAAGTATCTATGCAAAACTTAACAGAAAATACAAACTAAAGATTCGATTTAAAGAGGAGGACTTATGTCTAGTATAGCAGATAAAGTGGATTTGAAAGAGGCTATAAAACTTCATCAAGAAGGTAACATACAACAAGCAAAAGAAAAATATATAGATTTTTTACAAGAACAAGAACATCCACAAGCATACTGCAACCTAGCTATCATCTATAAAAATGAGAAAAATTACTCCAAAGCACTAGAACTTTTTAACAAAGCACTAGAGTTGGAAAAATCACAAGTTATATACACAAACTTAGCAAACTTATATATAGATATACAAAACTATGACAAAGCATTAAATATTTTTGACAAACTTTCAAAAGTAGCACCTAAAAATCCTGTTTACTATACTAAAATAGCACAGATTTTAGAGATAAAACAAAACTACAACCAAGCACTAGCATACTACAAAAAAGCTATATCTGTTTCAAGTAACTATCTTCCAGCATATATCGCTATAGGTATGATACTAAAAACACAAAAAAACTACGACGGTGCAAAAAAACTTTTTGAGATGGCACTCACGATAGATGATAAAAATACAAAAGTTTTATATGAACTTCACAGTGCTTTACTGCATCTGCAAAGATATGAAGATGCTGAGATGGTTTTACAAAAACTTGTAACTTTAGACAAAGACAATCCAGAAGTTTATAAATCTTTTGGAAACATCTACACCATCTTACAAAACTACTATGATGCGCTTGCAAGTTATCTAAAAGTTGCCGAACTAAAACCAACAGATGCGATAAACTATGTAAAAATAGCTCTTACATATAAAAGTTTACATCATCTTCCAGAAGCTATAGCCTACTATAAACAAGCTGTTGAGCTTGATAACTCACTACTAGAACTGGATGATGAGTTAAGAAAGCACATATAGATGAACAACACTCTTGTTTACTCTTTTAAAAAGATACTGCATTTTTACTATGGAGAAGTTGATCTTCAAACTATAGATAAACTCTCTCCTAACGGTTTGGAAAACTTTAGCATAGAAGATATAAAAGAGGTTTCCAAAGAGTTAAAACTGGAGTTTGGATATAAAAAAGTCAAACTAAACCAGATAAAACAGTATATGCTTCCAGCTATAGCCATAGATAAAAACAAAAATGCCTTTGTTATAGAAAAGATAGATAGTAAAAATATCTTTGTTTACAATCCTATATCTGATAAAAAATACAAACTAAATTTAAAAAGTTTACAAGACTCTCCACTAGAGTTTATATTTATTTCAAAAAAACCAAAAGAGATAAACTACATAGAAAAAGAAAACCCAAAAAGTAAAGAGTGGTTTTTTAAACCTCTGCTAAAAGAGTGGAGAAGTTATATAGAGATAGGAGTTTTAACACTTTTTATCAACATCTTTGGTATAGCAGTATCTCTTTTTGCAATGAATGTTTACAACCGTGTTGTACCAAACTTTGCTGTAGATACACTTTTTGTACTTGCAGTTGGAGTTATAACTATACTTATCTTTGATATAGTACTAAAAAGTGCCAGAGTATATTTACTCAACAAAGTTACAACAAATCTGGCAAATATCTTTGAAGAAGAACTTTTTAAAAAAACCCTAACTATACAAAACCGTCATGACAACTATATGATAGGAACAAAAACCAATCTTTTTAGAGAACTCTCAACTGTAAAAGATTTTTTTGCAAACAAGATTTTACATATCTTAGACTTTCCTTTTTTCTTTTTATCTACCTATATCATATATCTTATAGATCCTACCATGATAGTAGTACCTCTGTCTTTTGCTGTAGTGCTTTTATCTTTTAACTTTGTGATGCAGTATCCTTTAGCAAAACTACATACAAAAAGTTTTAAAGCCACTCAGTCAAAAAATGCTTATCTCATAGAACAACTACACGGTAAAGATGATCTAAAAATATCAAATGCCATAGCAAAAACTATGCACAAATGGCGAAACATGATAACTTTTTATAACAATCTTGGTGAAAAGATCAACATCTTAAACGCAACAACAGGATTTATCTCTTATGCACTAGTTCAAGCAGTATCGGTTATAACTATATCTCTAGGAGTTTATCAGATAAATCAAGGAAGTCTAAATGTAGGTGGACTTATAGCTATCACCATACTAGCATCAAGATCAATGGTTCCTATCATCAACCTATCAAATATAGTCGTAAAGTACAAACAGGTAAAAGAGAGTTTAGACTCCCTAAACAACTACTGGCATCTTCCTACTGAAAGTGATAAAGAGATAGAACTTGGAGTTACTGGCAATCTAAGTACGATAGAGTTTAAAGATGTATCTTTTAAGTATGAAGGAAGTCAATACTATGCACTAAAAGATATATCGTTTAAGATACAAAAAGGAGAAAAAGTAGGTATCATAGGTCAAACTGGTAGTGGTAAAAGTACCATAGTAAAGCTTCTTTTAGGACTTGAGAGTCCAACAAAAGGAAAGATATACCTTGATGATATGGATAGCACAACTTTACATCCAGTAGAACTAAGAGAAAACATATCTTTGATGCCACAAGAACCATATCTTTTTAGCGGTAGTCTAAAAGAAAACTTGGAACTAAACAGAGCCATATCAAAAAGAGAGATGGCTTTAGCTTTACAAAAAAGTGGACTTAGTGAACTTGTAAAACAAAGTGGAGGATTGGATAGTTTAAATGTAGGAGAAAGAGGTAAAAATCTCTCAGTAGGACAAAGACATTTAGTTGCACTAGCTCGTGTTTTACTAAACAACTCTTCTACTGTAGTTTTGGATGAACCTACAACAGGACTTGACATAGGACTTGAAAGTTCACTTGTAAAACACTTAAAAGAAGCACTCAAAGATAAAACTCTTCTTGTTATATCCCATAGATTTGCAGCACTTGAACTTGTAGATAGAGTGATACTTTTGGATAAAGGGCAGATAGTTGCTGATGGGAAAAAAGAGGATATTATAAAAAAATTGCAACAAACAAAAACTGTGGAAAAAACTTATGCATAAAGAAACAAAATGGCACTATAAAGTAGTCGTTTATCCGATAGTTATATTTTTTAGCTTTTTTTTATGGTGGATCTACTCAACTACTATAGATGAGATGGTAGTAGGAAGAGGAAGAGTTGTACCATCATCAAATACAAAGATCATCCAACACTTAGAAGGTGGTATCATAGAAAAGATATATGTAAAAGAGGGTGATAAAGTAAAAAAAGGAGATCCTCTTTATAGACTAAAAAACTCTTACTACATATCAGATATAAAACAGAAGCAGATAGAGTTGGCAAAACTAAAAAGACAAAAGAAAAGACTCCAAGCACAGATAGATTTTAAAGATAAACTAGTATTTGATGAAAAAAATCCTCTTACAGAAAATGAAATAAATATCTTTAACTCACAAATGAAATACTATCATGATCAAGTAAGTTTACACAAAGATGAACTAGAACAACTAAAACTTGAAAAAAAACAAAAACAAGCAAAAATAGCAAACTTAAATCTAGAGTTAAAAATAGCAAACGAAAATCTTAAAATACTAGATAAACTTTTAAAAGGTGGTGCCGCATCAAAAAAACAATATCTAGCAGAACTAAGCAAAAAACAATCTCTAGTAACACAAATAAGCAACTTAAAAAATGACATCCCAATACTTAACAAAAAAATAGTAGGAGCAACAACAAAGATACAAAGCTTCAAATCAAAAATCAAAACAGAGTGGTTAAAAAAACTATCTGAAGTAGATGTAAAAATAGCTAGTTTAAAAGAGACCGAACTAGCATCAAGTGATAGAGAAAAAAGACAGCTTATCACATCTCCTGTAGATGGTATAGTAAAAAAACTATACTTCAACACTATAGGAGGTATCGTAAAAAGTGGAGACAAAATAGCAGAAATAACTCCTATAGATGACTCTTTGGTTATAGAAGCAAAGATAAAAACCAACGATAGAGGAGATTTGTTGGTTGGTCAAGAAGTATCCATACAGATATCAGCCTACAGTTACTCAAAATACGGTTATCTAAAAGGAAAACTTATATATATATCACCTGATAGTTTTACAGATAACAAAGGAAGATCATACTATATGGTAAAAATAAAAGCTGATCACTATGAAGTAGCAAAAGGAAAAGATATCCTTCCAGGAATGATGGCTATCATTCATATAAAAACAGGTAAAAAAACTATACTACAGTATGTATTGAAGCCTCTAAAAGATATAAAGAAAAATGCTCTGATAGAAAAGTAAGCTTATAAAAACTATAAACTTACTTTTTTGTTATTTTCAAAAGTTTTATAAAGTGCTTATTTCCCAGCTACTGCATCTTTAAGTTGTTTTCCAACTTTAAACTTAACTGCTTTTGTTGCAGGTACATCTACAACTTTGTCAGTTCCTGGAACTCTTGCTGTTCTTGCTGCTCTATCTACTGTAGAAAATGAACCAAATCCTATAAAGCTAACACTTTTTCCATCTTTTAAAGCCTCTGTAATAGTCTCAAGTGCTGCTTCTATAACTGTATTTACATCTTTTTTTGAAAGTTCTGCTTTACTTGCAACTGCATCAATAAACTCTGCTTTTTTCATCTTGGTATCCTTTTTGCTAAATTTCGGCAATAATACACTTTTTTTTCTTAAAAAAATAACTTTTTGAGTTATTTTTTGAGAGTAAATGCCGATATAGTAACTGATTAAGGAGTTATCATGATGAATGTAAACAATCAAGTAGTATTTGACAACTTTTCTTATAACCATAAAAAACTTTATGGAGAAATAAATAAAACAAATACTCAGATAAGTACTGGTAAAAAGATCCAACACTCCTATGAAGACAGTACAGTATTTACACAATCCTTAAGACTTGATGAAGAAGTTCAAAACCTAGAAGAGGTAGAAGATAGAACATCTGAGTCAAAAATAATAGCAGACAGCACAGATAGTGTTTTAAATGACTTTGATGAAAGTCTTAGAACTTTCAAAACAAAACTCCTAACTGCGGCAAATCCAACTATGAACAGCGATAACTATGAAGCACTTGCAGCTGAACTAGAAAAAGAAAAAGATCATATGCTAAACTTAGCAAACACACAAATAAACGGTGTTTATATATTTAGCGGGACAAATACCAACATACCAACTATGGATCAAAATGGGAACTATCAAGGAAACAGTACTCCATTAACAACAACGATCTCAAAAGATGTAAAAGTTCCATACACACTATCTGGGAAAGAGCTCTTTTTAGGAGATTCCAACTTAAATAAAGTTATATCAACAAATGTAAAACTAATAAATCAAAATACAGATAAAACTATAACTACAACAGATAAAATAGATGATCTTATAAAAGATTCAGATGGAAGTCAAATAAACTTTTTTATAAGTGGCATAAGACATGATGGTTCATCTTTTAGAGAGAAAGTTGCTTATGACTCAAACAGTACTATGCAAGATCTTTTAGATACCATCGGTGAAAAATTTGGCAATACTAACGATACAAAACTTGTAAATGTTACTTTAGATGAAAACGGTTCTATAAACATAGAAGATCTTCAAAATGGAAAAAGTGCTTTAAGTTTAACTATGTCAGCTTTTCAAGGAGGAAACAGCGATGATGAAACTGATCTTACCCAAGTAACTTATGATAAAAAGATTGAACTAGTTCAGAGTAACTTTGACTCTCCTTTAAATGTTGAAGAAGATCTTCAAACAAACAGTTTTTATTTTAAAAAAAATGGAGCTATTTTAAACTCAAATGTTCCTTTGTTATCAGGTGAAGAATATGCAACAAATAAATCAAAACTAAGTGAAATGGCAAATGGTAGCTTACACGAAAGAATATTTAAAATGAGTATAACAAATGTAAAGGGAGAAGAAAAAGAGATAAATTTAAACTTAGAAGATGAATCAACATTTGAAATAGATGGAAATACTTACAACATATATAACTTTGATGGCACTAAAACAAAGGACAACGATATGACACTTGGTCAACTTAACAATGTCATATCTATGGTAGTTGCTGACGAACTACCACAAACAAATGATTTTGACAGCTTTAACAACGCTATAAAAGCTTCAAGACAAAAAGTCGATGTTTCTTTGGATAGTGGAAACAGACTCCAAATAAAAGATAAAACAAATACAAACGACGGAAGCAAGATAGAGTTTTCACTTTATGATAGTTTTACAAATGATTTTGATCCATCTATCAAAGATTTTGCTACCTTAAACTTTATGTCTAACAACCTAGTAACTACACAAAAACCAGAAAATGACTTTTTCAAAGACTTAGATGAGATCATACAGAGTGTTAGAGTAGGAAAAGTAAATACAAACTCAAGTAGTGAAAATCCTAGATTGATAGGAATTCAAAACAGTATAAATACTATAGATAAGTTTTCAGCTCATTTTAGTAAAGAACAGTCTAAAATAGGAAGTTTAAGTAAAACTCTAGAGGTAGAAAATCAAAAAGCTACAACCTTAAAAACAAATGTTAAAACACTAAAATCAGAAGTAGAAGATATAGATATGGCAGAAACTATTGTAAAACTAAATCAACTGACACTAAACTTCCAAGCTATGCTTTCTACTATTTCACAAGTCAATTCACTTTCTCTCTTAAATTACTTAAAATAATTGTGATATAATCCTTAAATATTTTACTTTTTTAAGGATTATAAACTTTGAAAGAACTAACATTTGCCCTAAGTATTTTTGTTTTACTCTTTATGGGAGTTTCTACACTTTTTATTGACCTACCAGCTGTAGGGAAACTTGGTTCATCTTTGGGTGCTATAAATCGTGATTTTTTTGGAGTTATAGGATATTTATATCCTTTTTTACTTTTAATACCAGCATATAAAATCTATAAAGATGAGTTTGAAGAGATAGAAAACGGATATGTTTTTGCACTTGGAGTAGTTCTTTTTGTTATGGCTATCCTTACACTTCAAGGTATGCTCTTAGATCATGACAGGGGTGCTGGTATCATAGGAACTTTTTTATATGACAGTTTTTGTGATTATATAGGAACTTTTGGAACTTTTTTACTTACTGTTATCATGTTTTTTCTCTCAAGTTATATACTGTTTGAGTTTTCCTTTGAAAAAATAATAAACAAAATCTCAGATATAAATAAAAGCATAAACAATATAAACTTTTTTCAAGCAACTGATGATGATAAAAATGAACTCTTTGATCTGCCTATAGAGGAGGAAAAACCTAAACTAAAAAAACTTCCTAAAAAAGAAGATGTTAAAGAAGATGTTAAAGAAGATGTTATAGATATACCAATAGATGAAATAGAAGAAAACTTAAAAAAAACTATAAATCATGACAATCATGATCAAACAACTCAAGACACAGCAACTCAAGATGCAGAAAAAACTGCTAAAAAAGAGGAACAAAAAGAAAAGGCTCCAGAAACTCACTCAAATGTAAAAATAGTAAAAGAGTTAGCAGAAAACAAAAAACTTTTAGATCAGATAGAAACAGGTAAAAACATAAACAATCCCAAAAACTTCAAACTACCAAAGTTAGAGTTTCTAAATGCTCCTCCAAAAAAAAGAAGACATATAAATGAAGCAGAGATAGATAAAAAAATAGAAGATCTTCTTGATAAACTAAGACACTTTAAGATAGATGGAGATGTTGTTGCTACTTACTCTGGTCCAGTTGTTACTACATTTGAGTTCAAACCGGCAGCAAACATAAAAGTATCCAAAATCCTAACTCTCCAAGATGATCTTGCTATGGCACTAAAAGCAAAAACTATCCGTATCCAAGCACCAATCCCAGGAAAAGATGTAGTAGGTATAGAGATACCAAACAACGAAAGTGAAACTATCTATCTAAGAGAGATACTTGAAACAAAACTTTTTAAAACTGCTTCATCTCCTCTTACTATGGTTGTCGGAAAAGACATAGTAGGA
>Ga0256843_1003667_pt1 | contig 10571 bp, 9 predicted proteins | sample AlvinellametaG_FD_191572 | JGI IMG/M metagenome (GOLD analysis project Ga0256843, IMG submission 191572) | Pompeii worm associated microbial communities from hydrothermal vent at the East Pacific Rise, Pacific Ocean - Alvinella | ecosystem: Host-associated > Annelida > Integument > Unclassified ... | reverse complement strand
TCACGGATGAGCTCGCGTGCCACCTTCTCGATGAGGGTGGTTTTTCCGCTGTTGGAGGGGCCGGTAAAGGCGACGGCGACTCGCTGTTTCACAATTTCTGCCTTGCGTGGAAAAGTGACGTGATTATAGCCAAAAAGGATTAAAGCAGGGATTATGTGATAAAATTCTTTCCACTCTGATACGGAAGGCGAGACGATCGTGAAAACGAAATTCCTGATACTTTTTCTGACGCTTCTGGCGCTGGGCGGATGCAGCGCCAAAAACGACATCACCGAGATTTTCACTCCGGACAAAATCTACGACCGGGCGCTCATCTACACCCGCGAGGATCAGATCGTGCGGGAGCTCGAGACCAAAGCGGCGATCTCCGCGACGCTGCTGAACGAAGTCTTTCCCGACAAGTACCGTTACGACGACGGGGTCTACTTCTTCGTCGGCATCGTCACCCAGCTCGACGCGGAAGAGTTCCGGAAGAACTACCACATCACGTTGAACGGCCAAAAGCCTCTCTCCGTCAAAAAGGTGAGCGAAAACGACGACCTCTACAAACTGATCCCCACCGTCAACCGATGGGGCAAATACTTTCTGGTGAAATTTCCGCCGACGACGGCGAAAAAACTTGTCATCGACTTCGGAATCGATCCGTACGGGAAGGTTCTGTTAACCTTTCAACGACCGACCTTACGCCGATAGGCTCGCCCAGCAGCTTTTTGTAGACGATGTAGTTGGCGAGGACCTTCTTGCCGTAGCGCCGGCTCTCGTCGTAGTGGACCAGCTCCATGCTCAGCCACGGTTCGTATTTTCCCTTTTTGAACAATCCCCGCGTAGTCAGCATCCGTTTCGTAAAGCCGATGCCCCCGTTGTAGGCGTAGGCGACGAAGAGCGGATGGTAGAGCGATTTTTCGAGGAATTTCAGGTGGGTTCTGGCGTAGGCGACGTTTTGGTAGGGGTCGAACATCGTATCCAGGTCGAAGGGCTCATGTCGCTCTTTGGCCAGGGCTTTGACGAGAAAGGGCATGATCTGCATCATTCCCAGGGCGTAGGAGGGAGAGACGGATGAGGGGATGAAACGGCTCTCCTGACGCGCCAGCGCCAGCACCAGGGCCTTGTCGTCGAGACTGAGCCCCCGGTAGGCGTCGGGGTAGGGGACGGGGAAGTAGTGGGTCCGCCACTTCGCGGCCCTCTCCATGATGAAACTGTAGTGCCCCTCGGTGTTTCGGCAGGCGAAGCGGTGGGCGAAGTCGAGCAGCCAGTCGGGCTTTTTGCCTTGGATCCGGTCAAGTACACGCAACCAGGCGAAGGGGTCTTCGATGTCGTAGCGGCAGCCCTTTTTCCCGAAAGCGGGGCTGACGACGCGCGGCCACCGGGTGCCCAGCGCTTCGTGGGCGTAGAGGGTGTAGATATTCAGATCGAAGCTGTCGGCCAGCTGCCGCAGCGTCTCTTTTTTCGGGTCGAGCAGGTAGAACCAGAAAAGCACCTTGTCTTTGTCGAAACGAAACCACGCCTTTTTGTAGGCGTCGGCCAGGTAGATCCCGGCCAGGGCGGGGTGACCCAGGCGGATGGCGTTCATCGCCAGAAAAAAGGCGGCCTGGTGGCTCAGCGGGGTGCTGTCGATACCCAGCAGCGAACGCTGCAATACCGGCAGATCGGGATCGGTGACGATCAGTTTGACGCTCTGGGCGAAGGCGCGTTTTCGGGAAAGAGCCCGAATGAGACGGGGCGGCAGGGGGTGGTCGAGATTGGCTTTGCGCCAGCTGCGGCCACAGCGGTTGAAGACGGTGAGGAAGGTGTCGGGGTCGCTCTGGACGAGGGCGTAAAAGGGGCGTTCGTCGGCCATGACGTCCATCCATTTGAGCAACTCGGGGTAGTCGCCGACCTGTTTCATCAGCTCGAAGCGCTTTTTTCGGGGCATCCGGGCGAATTTGTAGGGGGTGACGGCGATCGCCGAACACTCGGCGGTTTCGGCCGGGAGCTTTTGGGCCGGGAGGCGGTGGCAGCGGTCGGCCTGGGCGAAACCGGGTTTTCGGGTCTTTTTGGCGTAGCGTCGGATCAGTTTCCAGTTGACCGAGCGGATCTGGTAGAAGGCGGCGTCGGCCTGGTCGGGAGTGATGTTCTGGTCGAAGTAGCGCCAGATGTAGAAGTCTTTGGCGTAGCTCGCGGGCTGGCGGCTCAGCCACGCCAGGGTGATCTCACGCGCCGCCGCGGGGAGGGCCAGGGCGACGATCAGAAAGAGCGGGAGGCTTCGGCGCCCCATGCCTACCCGAAGACCAGGCGCATGATGAAGATGTCGAGAAACTGCAACGCCAGAATGACGATCAGCGGCGCCAGGTCGATGCCCCCGATGACCGTGGGCACGTAGCGGCGGATCCGGGCGTAGACCGGCTCGGTGAGGCGATAGAGGGTCTGCACGATCGGGTTGTAGGGATCGGGCCGTACCCAGCTGACCAAAGCGGCGATGATGACGACCCAGATGTAGATGGTGATGAGCGTGTGCAGCACGTTGACCAGGGCGTAGATGAAGGCGGATGTCATTGGATAATCTCCTGTAGGTAGGTTTTCAGATGGGGATAGAGGATGGAGAGTTCGGGACCCTCCGCTTCGCCGGTGAGCAGCAGGCGCAGCGGTTTTGCCAGAGCGTCGCCGTTCAGGCCCGTGGCCTCGGTGACGTGGGTTTTCAAAGCGTCGTAGCTTTCAAAAAGAGGCGCCTCGCGCAGGAGGCTTTGGAGCGTGCGCATCGTTTCGCCGTGTTCGCCGGCGAAAGGTTTGGGAGCGAACACGGCGTCGATGCGGGGTCGGATCTCGGCGACGGTGCATCCTTCGTCCAGGTAGCACTTCGCCAGCTCCCCGATCTCGGTGTCGGCGAAGCCGAAAGCCCGGGAGAGCTCTTTGGCGTCGGCGCGTCGCATCTGCTCGCGGTTGACGGCGCGCAGGGCCTCCCGGTCGAAACGGGCGGGCGTCCTGGCGAGCTTCTCGATGTCGAACCACGCGGCGGCCTCCTCCAGCGAAAAGATCTCTTTGGGGGTCTCCATGCTCAAAACGAGCAGATAGTTGACGATCGCTTCGGGCAGGAAGCCCGCCTCCAGAAGCTCCCGTACCGTCGCCCCGCCGCCCTCCAAGGCGGGCAGGTGGGCGTAGCCGACGGCCCTGTCGTATCCCAGGGCCTCGCGCACGGCGATCTGCCGGGGGGTGTCGGCCAGGTGCGTCTCGTCGCGGACGACGAACGAGATGTCCAGCAGCATGTCGTCGACGGCACAGGCGAAATCGTAGGTGGGGCTCTTGTCGGTGTGCATGATGACGAAACTGTCGACCGCTTCGGGCGAGAAGGCCAGGGGCCCCCTGAGGGCGTCGTCGAAGAGGACCGGTTTTTCGGGTTTTTTCAGCCGCACGACGAAGGGGGCGGGGTTGTCGATCACCTCGGCGTCGGCGAGGGTGTCGCAACCGCCGCGGTAGGGCGCGTCATCCGCCTGGCCGGGCGGGCAGAAGCAGGCGAAGGCCTTGCGCTCCTGCAGCAGCTTGAGAGCCATGTGCTGGTGGATCGTGAGGTTGCGGCTCTGGTAGGCCACGTCGTCGAAAACGATGCCGCAAAGCCCCAGTATGTCGAGGATCTCACGATCTTTTCCCTCCACGTTGCGCATTCTGTCGCCGTCTTCGAGGCGCACGACGAAGCGCTCGCCGCGCCTTTTGGCGACGAGGTAGTTGCACAACGCCGTGCGGAGATCCGCGACGCTCATGTCGCCGGTCGGTCTGGGAGCGAAACGAAGCATGAAACCCCTTGCCTTTTTAGGCGGATTATACCAAAAGAGTCTTCAGGCGTCGAAGATCTCTTCGAAGGGCCGGGGCGTGCCGATGTAGTAGCCCTGCACATAGGTGACGCCCAGCTCTTTGACCGTTTCGTAGACCTCTTCGCTGCAGACGAATTCGGCGCAGGTGTCGATGCTCAGTTTCTTCGCGAATTCGACGATCGTCTCCACGATGATCTGGGAACCGATGTCATTGGCGATGTTCTTGATCAGCGAGCCGTCGATCTTGAGCATGTCGACGTCGAGCTTGAGAAGGTGGTCGAAGTTGGAGTAGCCCGATCCGAAGTCGTCGAGGGAGATGTGGCACCCCTGCGCCTTGAGTTTGTGGAGGCATTCGAAAACATCGTCGTAGCGTTCGATGCCCTCGCTCTCGAGGATTTCGAAGTGGATACGCTCTTTGTTCGCGCATGCCCCGATCTTGGAGAGAATGTAGCGCATCGTCTCTTTGTTCATGATGTCGAGGTAGGAGATGTTCATGGAGATGTCGCAGGGGAGAGTCTCGAGCATGGTGAAGATACGGTCGGCCATCCGTTTGGTCAGCTCCGGGTAGTATTTGGTCCGCTTGGCGATGTCGAGGAAGTGGACCGGGGCGTGGACGGTTCCCTCTTCGTCGACGATGCGCATCAGCGCCTCGTAGATTTTGACCTCTCCGGTGCGGACCGAGACGATGGGTTGGAGGTAGGGGACGACACGGTCATTCTCGATGGCGCTTTTGAGCATCTCCGCCCACTCCAGGTTCTTGCGGTAATGCTGGCTCAGATCGATGGCCGGATCGTAGATGACATAATCCCTGCGGTCGGCTTTGGCTTTTTTCATCGCCATGTCCGCGGTCACGAGGAGGGCGTCGGTCTCGTCGGATGCGCCCACGGCGATGCGCAGGTGGACCACGGTGGAGTGGTCGATGACGAAGTCGTGGCCGTTGATGAGGCGGATCAGCTCTTTGACGAAACGCTCCAGATCGTCGCGACCGAGCTCCCTTCGGATCATCAGGGCGAATTCATCGGAGGGCATCCGGTAGAGGCGGCAGGTGCTCAGGGGGCATTTGGAGGCCAGCAGCTCCCCGAGCCGCCGTATGAGCAGGTCTCCCGCTTCGTGCCCGTAGAAGTCGTTGATCTCGTTGAAGTCGTCGATGTTGACCAGAATCAGCGCCCGGGCGTCTTTTTTGGCGAGATCTTCGATGAGGGCGGTGCGGTTGGGCAGGTCGGTGAGCATGTCGTGGTGGAGCCGGTAGTCCAGCCGCCGCGACTGAATTTGCAGGGCCCGGGTCTTTTTGTCCACCTCCTCTTCAAGCCGCCGGGTATACTCCTGCTCGCGGCGGTAGATCTTCTTGAGGAGGAAATAAAAGACCGCCAGGAAGATCAGGGTGATGACGGCCATTTTGAAGATGTTGAAGTAGACGATTTCGCGGACACTCTTTTTCAGCGCCCCCTGGGAGAGATAGATCCCGATGATCCCCCGCAGATCGCCGAGTCTGTATCCGTAGGCCTTGTCGTAGTGGGTCCGGATGTAAAGGGGGGCCGATTTCCTCTCCCCGTGGCACTTGAGGCACTGTTCGGTGATGTGCAGCGGCGCGGCGAAGTAGAACTCTTCGTCGTCGCCGTTTTGGATCAGGCGATAAAGCTCTTTGGCGCCGGGATGCTCCCTGAAGTAGCGGATCGACTCCATTTCGATGGCGTTGGCGAGGTTTTTCGGGTTGCGGGGACGGTCGGAGACGACACGGATCTTCGCCTTGTTGGCGAGCACCTTTTCGAAACGGGAGGAGATCTCCCGGGTGGTGACGACGGGAAGCAGACGGATGTTTTGGGCATCGAGGGGGATGTGGTTTCTGAGAAAAACCTCCTGGTAGGTGCGTCGGAACGCCACGATGAAGGCGTCGAGGATTCTCGCCTGATGCTCGGCCACGAAAATCTGGAGCTTTTCGATCCGCTTGTGCTGGTCGTAGGCGAAGTAGAGGTTGTAGCAAAGAGCCAGCAGGACGATGACGGAAAAGAGCACGGCGAATCTGTTCGATTTCATGGCGAGACTCCTCCTCCCTTTTCGATCATCCCGCTGAGTGGATTGATGGTATAATCTTTTCCACGGTCCCGTCCCCTGCGCGCAAGGCACTTTTCCGGAATAGTGAACATAGTATCGGACAAAGTGCGGATAGGTTGAGGTGTTCGGGCGAAAATATCAAAAAAGCGAAAAAATGGACAGCAACGAACTCTACGACATCACGATGGATCATATGATGTATCCCCGCAATTACGGGAAGCTGGAGCGTCCGGACGCCACCGGCATCGGCAAGAACCCCGACAACGGGGAGATGGTGATCGTCTATCTCGAAATCGACGGCGACACGATCGCCGACATCGCGTTTCAGGCCAAGGCGTGCATGACCACCGTCATCGCCGGTTCGATCTTTACCGACACGATCAAGGGAGCCACGATCGAAGAGGCGAAAGAGCTGACGAAGATCATGCTCTCCAAACTCGACAGCGTACCGCCCGAGGAAGCGGCGTGCACCGAGCTGGTGGCCGAAGCCTTCTACGCCGCTCTGGAGCACTGGGAAGCGAAGAAAAAGGATCCCGACGCCCTGGTGCCGACCCGCATGATCTCCCAGCGGTGCGACCCCGAAGCGTGGGGCAAAGAGATGACCGACAACACCGACGAAGGATAACACCATGCAAAAACGACTCTTTACCACGATCCACGAAGGGTGGCTCAAACTCCTTTTCACCTCTTTCGCGATGGAAGACCGCGAATGGGGCGAGACGCTCTACGACTACTCCGAGATCCTCTACCGCCACCTGCGTTTCGTGGAGGATATGTACGTCAAACGCAACATCGAATACAGCTGGGAGAGGCCCGGCATTCAGTTGAGTTTCACCACCGAAGGCGAGGCGGCGCGCTTTTGCGACGAGGTGCTGGAGCGTATCGAGGTGCAGCTGAGCGACAACGGCGACCCCCTGGCGGCGCGGATGCTCCACGACCTGGGCTACATCCGCGGCGTGCTGCAGGCCAACTTCGATCGTACGACGAAGGTGAGCGCTTTCGACAAGTCGATGACGATCGACGGGGTCGAGTTCAAGCAGGAGGCTTTGGCGGCGCTGATGCTCTTTCTCTTTGAGGAGAGCTACAAGGAGTACGAGCTTATCGTCATCTACTCCTACGCCCAGACCCAGGTGGAGGACAGACGGCTTCACGAGATCTTCCAGATCCTCATCGACGAGTCGAAGTTTCACCTCAAATCTTTCGCACGGATGATGGCCAAAATGGGGATCCTGGCGGTGCCCCGGATGGTGACCAGCGAGATCTACAGGTTCGATTCGCTGAAGAAGTTTCTCGAGGAGGGCATCGAAGAGGAGAAGGGCGCGAAGGAGCAGTGCCGCGCCCTGGCCGAGGCGGTGGACGAGGAGAGTTTCCAGAAATTTTTCACCTTCATCAATTTCCAGGAGGACTATCATATCACCCTGATGGAAGAGGCGCTGGAGAGGATCGGGTAAATGGGCCACAAGCACATCACCAACACCATCTCCCAGTGGTTTGGCCGCTTCGCCGACCACGAATTTCCCAGTTCCGTGCAGACTTTTATCAACCAGGCCTATGTCAACCTTCTGGGGCTGGATATGAGCGAATTCGCGCCCCCTTCGACCTACCCGACGCTCAACAAGCTCTTTACCAGAGAACTGCGCAAAGCGCGCCCCGTCGACCGGCGTCACGGCGCCTTCATCTCCCCGGTGGACGCCTTCGTGACCGAATGCGGAGCACTCAAAAAAGATACGGCGCTGCAGATCAAGGGGATGAGCTACTCCATCGACGACCTGCTGACGCTTCAGTACGGCCGGGAGGCCAAAAGCCTCTACGACGGCACCTACATCAACTTCTACCTCTCGCCCAAAGACTACCACCGCTATCACATGCCCTACAAACTGCGCATCGCCTCCATCCTGCACCGGCCCGGTGCCCTTTATCCGGTGAACTTTCCGTCGCTCAGAAAGCGCAAGAATCTCTTCGTCGAGAACGAACGGGTCATCCTGGAGTGTTTCACGGAAAAGAACCGGCGTATCTTCATCGTCCTGGTCGGCGCGCTCAACGTGGGCAAAATGACGATCGCTTTCGACCACCGGATCAGGACCAACGCCGACCCTTACGAGCCCACCTTTTACAGATATGACAAAAAGCCGATATGGCTCTATAAAGGGGATCTGCTCGGCATGTTCATGATGGGATCGACGGTGCTGGTCTTCGCCGAGCCGGGTCTTATGGATATCAAAACCAACAACCGCACCCACGTGCGCTTCGGCGAGCGGGTGGCGGTGATCAGGGAGTAGGAGCGAGAGGATGCAGATCGGCGGTTCGGACCTTTCGTACCGTATCGATTACACAAGTGCGGCGCAGCGGCGGCGAGACGACTCGCTTGCCGCGGAACCTTCGACGGGGGGATCTTTCCGTGCCCGGGGAGAGGAACCGGAGGCAAAAGATCCCGACGGCACCTCCAAAGACCCCGCCGAAAAGGCGCAGCAAAAGCAGGTGATCGCCCAGCTTCAGGCCCGCGATACCGAAGTGCGCGCCCACGAATCGGCGCACCTGGCCGCGGCGGGCGGCATCGCGGCGGGCGGGGCGAGCTTCACCTACCAAAAGGGCCCCGACGGCAGGATGTACGCCATCGGCGGCGAAGTACCCATCGCCGTGGAGGGGGGCGACGATCCGCAAGAGACGATCGCCAAGATGCGGCAGGTGGCCGCCGCCGCCATGGCGCCCGCCGATCCGAGTCCCCAGGATTACGCCGTAGCCGCCAACGCCCGGAGCGAAGAGATGCGCGCGCTCCGGGAGCTTCGTAAAGAGCAGGCGCAGACGCAAAAGGCGCAGGGTGCCGACCTCTACGGCAACGCCGCCGAAACCTCCGAGAACCGCTCCTCCGAAACCTCACTCGACATCGAAGCCTAAAACCTCTCTTTCAAGAACCTTTTCGCCTCTTTTTTGAACTTTTTGAGCGACTCCTCCTTCTCCGCGTATCTCGCCTCGTGGTAGAGCCGGTCAAGGCGCTCGAGCCGTCCGGCCTGTTCGGGGAGGGCCTCGGCGCAGCGGCGCAGGTAACGGCGTACGGTTTCGTGATCTTGGCGGGGGCAGCCCGCTTTGGCGAGGCGTCGGGCGACGCGATCCATCAGGCAGAGCGCGGGATCCTCGCAGGGAGGGCGTTTGAGATAGCGCACCGCCACAAAGATCGCCGCGACCATCAGCAGGAGGGCTCCGGCGAACCTGAGGACGAAAGCGGGATCCTCTCGGGCCTTTTGGAGCAGCTGCATCTGGCGGTAGCGGCTGTAGCGGAGAATCCAGGTCTCTACTTTGAATTTGGCGTAGAGGAGGTAGAGGTCCAGCCGCGAAAGGCGCGATCCGCTTTTGGCTTCGGAACGTTTTTGGGCGCCGCGGCGCTCCAGCAGGGCCTGCGTGGCGGCGTCGGTGGCGATTTTGCCGGCCAGCGCCGTCGTCTCCACCCGTTTCCAGCTGCGGTCGACATAGACTTCGGCCCAGGCGTGGGCGTCGCGCTCTTCGACGGCCACGTAGTTGCGGACGCTGTTGGCGAGGCTCGCTTTGTAGCCGGTGACGATGCGCGCCGGCAGCCGCGCCAGACGGCAGAAGGTGACGAAAGCGGCGGCGAAGTGGACGCAGTAGCCCCGCCGTTTGTCGAAAAGGAAACTGTCGGCGGCGCGGTCGGGGTCGAAAGCGGGCGGCTTGAGGGTGTAGGTGAGGTCGGCGGCGCGGAAAAAGGCCTCGACGGCCTTCAGCCGTTTGGCGGGATCGGGATAGGTTTCGGCGATTCTCTTCGCGGCCGCGGCGCACTTCGGGTCACGGCGGGGGTCGGCGCTCAGGGCGTAGCGTAGCACTTCAGGCTCCGTGTCGCGTCCGTAGCGATAGAGCAGCGCCGAGCCGCCGGGGTAGATCTGGGGTTTTTCGATCGGCTTTTTCAGTTTCACCTCGAAATCGGCGTCGATCGTCGCCCCCTCCGGCGCCTCGATGGGCAGGTCGAGGAGGTAGAGCCACCGTTTGCGGGTAGGGTAGAGGGAGATCTTGTAGGTGACGATCCGTTTGGCCTCCGGCACCATCTCTTTGCCGGCGTAGCGTACCGGGGCGAAGCGGCGCCGCACAAAGGCGGGGAGGGGCTCCCAGCGGTCCCCTTTGTCCACGTAGAGGACGCTGCCGCGGAAGTAGAGGAGCTCTTCGGGAGGGATGGGCCCGTCGAAGCCCACCTCCATCACGATGCGGCGGGAGAGTGCGAGGGCCCCGGCGTCGAGCCGCATCGTGCCGTCGAGGCTTTTGCGTACGGCCGATTCGCCCCGGAAGCCGAAGGAGGCGTGGCCGAAGGAGACGCGGGGGAAAAAGAGAAAAAGAAGCACCGCCACGGGCAGGGCCAGCAAAAAGAGTCCCAACGCGTTGCGAAGGCTGCGGCCCGGCGTGGTGCGCATGTACCAGGTGAGGGCGAGCCAGAGCAGGACGAAGATCTCGAAGAGGGTGTAAAAAAGCATCGGGATGTTCTGGAAGAAAAAGAGCGTCAGCGCCAGCAGCAGCAGGGGCGAAAGAAGCAGGTAGAGGTTGATCCGGCCGCTGAGCCGCTGCAGAGACACCGCCAGCAAAAGCCCGTAGACCAGCAGCTCGACGAAGAGTCGAAGCCGGGAGAGTCCGAGGAGGTTGAGCGACTCGTACATCGAGAGAAAGATCGCTGCCGTCCCGGCGAAAAAGAGCAGAAAGAGCCCTCCGTTGCCGAGCTCTTTTCCCCTGAGCACGAGGGCC
>Ga0256843_1003666_pt1 | contig 10573 bp, 14 predicted proteins | sample AlvinellametaG_FD_191572 | JGI IMG/M metagenome (GOLD analysis project Ga0256843, IMG submission 191572) | Pompeii worm associated microbial communities from hydrothermal vent at the East Pacific Rise, Pacific Ocean - Alvinella | ecosystem: Host-associated > Annelida > Integument > Unclassified ... | reverse complement strand
ATATCAAATCATATTTTATAAAATAAAAAAGATATTGATTAATTTCAATATCTTTTTTACTAATAAGAGATTAACAATATACTAAATATATTCTATCTTACCTTATTATTCTTTACGTAGTTAATTTAATAATTAACTTGTAATAGATTAATGATATACTAAATATATCTTATCTTACATTACATATATATAATAATAATTTTTCATTTTTTTTCATTTTTTTTATATCTTTTTTTTAAAAATTATTAAACCTTTCATATCTTTGTTTTTCAAGTTTATCAATTTCTATATATCATTCTTTTATAATTTGTTTTTTATCTAATTTTCATGTAATATCATAAAATTCATTATCATGTAAAAATACAACATGATCATTATTTGAATATATTTTTCATTTATATTTTGAATTTAGTATTGAACTAAAAATAAAACAAAATCAATTTATAAAATTATAAGTTCAGTATTGTTTTCTAAAATTTTCTATATATTTTTCTATTTTCATTTTATTACTTTGATAAATAAAAATTAAATTTTGTATTTAATTTGTTATAAACTATGGCTTAAAATAGCCATTTATTTTTTTATTTTTTGTATTTGAATTTTTTTTATTTATACGTATATATATAACATAATCATATGAATGATTTATTTCAAAGCTTAAAATAAAAAACGAAAAAGCTTACTTGAAAAAAAATCATTTGTATGTATTATATTAATAGACCGAAAATTGTCTATAAACTAATTATTATTTATTAATTATATATATTATGAAAAATACAGAAAAAATAAATAAAACTAATTACAAAAATGTAATTAGTTATATTACAAATAAAATTAACTATATCAACAAATGTAATTTGGTTGAATTTAATGAAAAATTGAACCAAATTACAATTGAAAAAATAATAAAAACAGATTATAATAATATAATCTGCACTATAGAAGCTATGTCTTTTCATATAACATGAAAAGGCAATATAGCTGTGCCTATTAATACTTCCACGTTAGGTGGTAGATCAAATAGCTACACAATGTATTTTAACATATCAATCCTTTTCAATTGATATGTTAAAATACATAATTATAATCTCAAATGAGATTATAATTGGGTAAGAGAAAACTTACCAACACTTGAGAATAAATTCTCAAGTGATAATATATTCGCCTATTTAGGTGAATATAATAAAGTGGATATATATGTCCACTTTCCAGAATGAATTGAAGATGGCTATGGCCATCTTCAAACAAAGAAACCTCAAACATGAAGTGAGGTTTCAAAAGAATATATCATTGAAAAATGAAAAGAATGAAAATGATATATTTACCAATTATTTGATCCATACATAGGATCAAATAAACAAGAAGCTCAATTGAGCTTCTACAAAGAATGGGTTGAAGACCCATATAATGAATATCACAGTAGTGGTATTGAAGTAAAAAAAATAAATTGAGAATGGAACATTGTTCCATTCAATTAAAACGAAAAAGGTATAGAATTCTATACCTTTTTTTAGTTAGTTAATATATTTTGAATATTCTGATATACTTCCAATCATTTTTTTTCTAATTCACTTCTTTCATTTTCTGGTTTAGCAAGTATTTGTTCTGCTAAAATTCAAGCCATCAAATTTAATTGATCTGATAAAGTAGCAATTTGTTCTATTTGCTCCTTTTTTTGTTTCTTTACTTTTTCTATAGTGTTATACTTATTATACTTTTCTAATACTTCATCTTTATTTATTTCTATATCATCAATTAAATTTCATTCTATATCTAATATATTAAATCATTCATCTATTAATTCAACCTGAAAATTTAAATCAGGCAAATATTCCTCTTTTAATATTTCGTATATTGTTTTCATTTTTAAATTTCCTTAATGAATAAAGTAGTGAAGTTTTGATCTGAAACTTCTGTTTTTAAATCACCAGCATTTCATAAATTATTTGATGTTTTATTTATATCATGACTTCAATTTATAATCAAAGTTCAAGAATATGATCTTGCCCGAATTTCAAGTGATATATCATAATCAGCACCATCAGCAACTCAAAAATTAGCTGGATTTATTATATAATTCTTAACATATGTAGCTATTTCACTTCATCAAGTTACCATAACAGCAGCATCATATCAAGTATTTCAAATATTATATTTAGTTCAATTTATTATTAAATTTGATTGAATATAACCTCAACCCCGCCCACTATCATTATTTCTTGTAGGCACATTTAATATAACCTCAACTTTTTTTCATGCTGTTACTGTAAATGTATTAAATTTATTTACTAATACAGCATCACCATTTCAAACTTCTTTAGTGCTTTTATATGTATCTATAAACACTTTTTTAGAAGTTAAATCTTGTGATATAACTGTATTTATATTTGTGTTTAGATATCAACTAAATCTTACATGAGCAGCACCAGATCTTGTAGCTCTATCACTTCAAGTTCAATTATACACTTCTAAATAAATTTCATCTCACACCTCACATTTAATTGAACCTGTTAATACAGCACCAACAACATTATTACTTCAGTTTTGTAAAACAGTTCATTTTATTACTAATTCACCATTTTTTCTTAATCAAATATTCATTTCTTTTCAATCTAAATAATTCTTAAAAACAAAGTTTCAACTAAAATTCCATATTCATTTTGTTGGCACTATAAAAACATTATTATTTAGATCAAAATTATTAAAATTTCATTCAATTGTATTAAATTTAACTTTGCTGGTTCAAGCAGCATAAGTTACCTCATCTGTATGATATACACTAAAGGTATTATATGCTGATTGATTGTTTATTTCTATAAAAGTTAAATCAGCTTTATTAAAATAATATTTCTTTCAATTTGATTTTATTCTTAAAATACATCAATCTTGTATTTTTGTTTTATCAAATTCTTCAAATGTATCATCACCATTTGAAATATATAACTTATTATCATCAATATCAAAAATATAACTTCATTCTTGTATTCAAGTTGGTTGATTATCTATGTATTCTTCAACAGCAACAAAATAATGATATTCAGCGTCATCTCAACCTATTTTTGTGAAAGATGTATTATCGCCATCTTTACTAAATGTTGCTTTACTTGTTGTGTGATTGTACCATATTGTTCATTTTTCAGTTCAAGCACCTATAATTATAGCAGTTTCACCAAGTATTTCTTGTCAATCAGCATCGTCTAATGTTGAAAATAATTTAAATTTATTTTCTTTGTCATCAATATTAGTTCAAGCAAATATCCATGAACTTCAATCTGTTCTATAAAATCATGCTGGTTTATACGTTCATAATAGTTTAGAACCTTGTGAGTTTCTAACATTGACTATTTTTCATACATAATCATCTTTATTTAAACTGTCTAAATCATCATATGTATCAACATAATCAACTTCTCTATCAAGTTTATCAGCCATAGTTTGTAGTATTTCAACTAAATTCTTATTATTTGATAATACATTACCAGAAAATCAACTAAATTTATCACTTGCTTTTGTTAGTCCTAAAGCATTGTATATTTTAGTTAAAACACTATCTATTTCTTTACCTTGATTTGCTGCTAATGGCAAATCTGTATCACTTGATGTTAAATTATCTATTACATCCCTCTTTGTCAAGTTCTTTAAATCATTTTCATGTAAAGGCACAATTGTGGATGCATCAGTTTTTTTATAATATCAACCTTGTTTATAATTATTATCATCATAATTTCATTGTGAATTTTTAATAAATATTAAATCATCTACATTATAATCATTAATATTATTAATTGCTTCATCATAATTTCAATAGTTTCTTTTTTTGATTATTAAGTTTAATTTTTCAGTTTGTTCTGGTGTTAAAGCAGTAGCACCACCTTTCATTCATAATAGCATAGTTTTTAAATTAAAAATTATTGTATTTTTTTAGATATTCTTACTTCTAGTATTCAATCTTGTCATTCTGATAAAATGTAAAGATCTGAAATAGTTCAAAAAGTATATAAATGAATTTCATTAATTCATATCTCATCAACACTTCAATCATTTGTTATAGTTATATTATTATCATGTCTTATTCAGTATAATTCTTTAAAAAATATATTGTTTGTTCATACATTTGTTATATCAACATAATCATCTCAACCTCTTCATATTAAATTATCTGGGTGTTGTTCTTTTATTAAATTGTATAATGTTTTAGAACCATCATCTTTTGGTATTGTTATTCTCATATTTTATTTATTACATTATAAAATAAGGTTATTTTAATCAATAACCTTAATTATAGATCTTAATAATCAAGATCATAATCATTAATTAACTCAATTTTAATTGTTGAACCTGTATTGCTATCATAAGCAACGTCAAATCCTAATGTTTCTTCTATTAAACCATTTAAATCATCAGAACTAGACCAACTTTCAAATGAAGCTTTATTTATATATATTTTTAATTTAGCTTTTTCTCAACTTGCTAAATCCCTTCATTTAGCTTCAATTATCATAGCATTAACTTCTCAATTTAATACTTTATCTCTATATACTTCATCTTCAAATAATTTAGTTAAATCACCATTTATTGTTGTTTGTAGATTATTAAAACCTAAAACATCAATACTATCACTTCAATCAACTCTTGTCCCTTCTATTTCTTTAGCATTTTTATTAATATTTACATTAAATTCTTTAACAGAAGTAGGTGTTTGGTTTTCAGCATCTGTTAAATCAGTACCCATTTTTATGATAACAGAATTTGATACAAATGATTTTTCTTTATCATTATAAACAACATTAACAACATTATCAGCATCTGTTATGCTTTTTCATTTTAATGAAGCTTTATATTTAATAGTGTCTCAACTAACTATATTAATTGATAAACTATCTAACATATTATATGTAGTTTGTTTATTTCAAGTTTTTGAAACTTCATAAGCAGATAATGTTTTATTACAATTATCATTTTGAATTTCAAAACTATGTGTATGATTTCAATTTCAATCATCTGTGTGTGTATATTGAGATAAAGCTCAATAAGATAAATATCAAAAACTTACATCTAAAACATCACCTTCTATATCTAATATAGAATAAGATTTTGATGGTGTATTTTCATAGTTTTCAACTATATTTCAATATGCCATTGTGTTTTTAGATATTTCAATTTCTGGTTTTAATGATGCTTTTGAAAATGGTATAAACATAACAGGATCTTTCATAGTTCCTGCTGTATCTTCTGTATTTATTCATAAAGCATTTAATCTTTTAATTTGTGTATTACAAGTCATAATTTTATTTTATTAATTAATAATTTATTTTGTTATTGTTGTTGCTGATACTATTAATTCAGCAACTCTTTTAGGTTGTTCTGAGTTATCATATCCCCACCTTATATCTGTTGTTATATTATACATTTCACAACTTTGATTTATTTTTCTTATTTTATCAAGTGCTTGATCTACTAATTCTCTCATTCTATCTTCCATTACTTGTCTGTCTTTATTTGCATCTGTTATTCTTACAACATAAATTGTGTTTATTGTATAATTATTTGTGTCTTTTATTATTTGTCTTGATCAGGTAGGTTCTGGATAAATAATAGCATTCGGGAATGTATCAATACCAGTTTTTTCATAATTCCATGTTCTGGTATTTAATTTAGGAATATCATTAATTTCATTATAAAGATATTCTCATATAATTTTATAGCTCATTATTTTCTTTTATTATTTTATCTAAATTATTTTTTAATACATTTCATATATTATTTTGAATATAATCTTTTGCCTTTTTCATATAAAATTTTCTATGTGGATTTTTATAATTTTCAAATTCTCTTCTTTTAGCATATTTTAATTTACTTCATATTCTTCATATAATTCATTCATTTAATGTTGGTTGAAATGTTTCTTTTATAATACTTCTTCTTAAATTTCAAGATAAAACTGGAGCATTAGTTTTAGCTATATTTTTAGCATCTTCTAATAAAAAAGTAGTTCATTCTAATAATTTTTCAATATCTCAATCTTGAAAAAAATTAAATTTAACATCAACTTTATATGTATTATTCATCTTTATTTTTAATTAAAATAACTTCAGTGTGCTGGTCTATTATATTATCATATTGTTTAACTCATTTTACTATATATTCTTCATTATTTTGATCTATTATTTTATCTCATATAACAATATCTTCTTTTAATAATAAACCTTTATAACCTTGATAAGCACCTATAGAATTATTTCAAATCATAACTTCTTCTGATAATGGATATATAAAGAAATCAACTCAATTTTTAATTTCATTATATGTTGTTATTCAATTACTATCTTCCTGCATTCTATAAATGCTTATTTTATTATTATAAATAGGTATCATTTATTTTTTAATTATGATATATTTTTTGTCTTTTACTTCATATAAATTTATTTAATCTTTTTATTTCATCTTCTATATTTTTAGTTATCATAAAATTTGAAGTTGTTGATGTATCTGTTGAACTTCAATCTTTTAATGTTATAGATAAATCCCCCTGTTTGAATGATTTAATATTTTCTGGTTCAAATCATGCAACTGTTTGTGAAGTTGCTGTATTTATGTTGTTTATTAAATAATTAACAACTTTATACATAACTTCTTTAACTAAATATGGGATATTATCATATCAAATTTCAAGTTCAAAATCAAAAACTAAATATGGTTCATTAAAATATGAATTAATTAGATTTCAGTAATCAACTATCATTATAGAATAATTAAATACTGTTGCTGTGTAATCAGTTATTCAATTAATAGATAATAATCTATTAATTTTTAATGTTTTAAATCTATAAAATCAATCTTCTATATATTGCCTTTTAATATTTATTATATGTTTATTAAAAGTTTCTATATTTAATCTATCATTTATTAAATTTTCAGCTTGTAATATTTTAGCATCTATTAAATCATCTTGACTATCATCAGTAATTCAATAAAATGCTTTATATTCTTCTTTTGTTATATACATTCTTTATTTAATTAAGAATTATTTTTTTCTTTTATTTTTATTATTTACTATTTTTTCTTCTTTTTCTTCTATATATGGTATAAATCAATTTGATAATACTTTTTCAGCACTATATATATCTGTTTCATATATTCCACCTTCTTCACAATATGTTTGTTTATTATCACTTTTTAATAGTCTAATTAAAACATCTTTTTGTGCTATAATTTTTATTCTAATATTATCAATTAGTTCTCTTATTTCTTTTGTTGTTAATTTTTTCATTTTATTTTGTTTTTATAAAATAATATTTGTATTATATACAAATTAATGAAGAAGAAGTTATTTCTTCTTCATTTGATTTATATATAATTTATACTATGATAAATCTATGTTTTTTAACCCTGCTACATATTCTGGTAGAATAGTTAAAGCAATGTTAGCATGACATACAAATTCATATTGTTTTTTTATAGGTATAAATTGTGAATATATTTCTGCATTAGTGTATAAACCTTTTATGATACCGTATTTATTAACTATTAACAATGTACCTTTTGTGTTATTAGTAGTATCAGCAGCATCAACAACTCCATCGGAATTTGTTAATGGTATATCAACTACTTTAACATCCATACCAGCAATTCTTCCTAATACTCCAGCTTTAACTGTAGCATCATTACCGAAAGTATCAACTGTTTTGAATTCAGGTAATTTTAATAGTTTATTATAAGTATCAACATCACAAGCAATAAATAAATCTTGTGGTTTTAATCATTTTTTACCTAATTTAGCTTTTGCTTCAAGAATTTTATCAAAATCAATTACTCAACCATCAATTAACATATTATCAGCTATAGCTCTTTTTCTTAAACCATCAGCAGATAAAAATGCTTCATCACCAATAACAGCTACCCCTGTACTATTAATGTTTTGATCATCATTTCTAGTATCACCATTTAAATATATATCTTCTTCTGTATCAATTAAAGCTTCAGCCATTTTTTTATTTACATGTTCCTTTAATTTAATTCTTCAACTTCTTACTGCTTCAGCTGATAAATAAACAGCAGCAGAAACACCTCTTGCTATAAGTTCTATATCAGCATATCAACCTTTAGAATTTTTAACATCCAAACCTGGAACATTTTTATTTTCTAAAAATCTGTGAAATTTGATTCCTCATAGATAAACTGGCACTTTTTGAACTGAACTATCCATTATGAAAGTTTGTCCAAATCATTTAATTTTATCTAATGCTTCATATTCTTCAATTAAAGTGTTAGAATATGATACTGGTTTCATTATAGCTGCTTCAGTTTCAGTATTGATAGCTTCATTAGCTTTTGTTTCAATTACTTCATCTTCTTTTGTTTCAACTGTTTTAGTTTCAACTTTTTCATCAGCTTTAACTTCTGAACCTGCTGTATTACCTTCATCATCAAGTAATACTTTGATTTCTTCTTGTAAATCTTTTACATTTTTTATTTCTGACATTTTTTAATTATTTAATTTATAAAATAGTTTTTTATATTTTTTAGTGTATTACCACTTTCTAAATAGCTATTATTCTATACATATTGTATAGGCACACATTTCAGTATGCTTATTTCAATAATAGTCTAAAACTGTTTATATAAATAAATAATTAAAATTTTGATAATTCTTAAACTAATGTGTTATTTAAAAATTCTTCATTTAATTTATTGATACTAACTGATTTTTTTTCAGTTTTAAGATAAGCATGTCATTTTTTAAATCAAATTTTATTGATATTTGATTGTAATGATTTAATTTCATTTTTAGCTTCTTTGATTTCTAATACTAAAGCTTTAAATAAAGTTTTATCTATTACAACATTATTATCTTCTTCTACTGTTTTAACTTCAGTTTTTTCATCTTCTTTTGTTTCAGATAAAAATTTATCTAATGCTTTTTTAGATATTGATTTATATTTTCAATTTTTACTATCTAAAATTAAAACTTTTTCATCTTCTTGATTTTCTATATCATTTTCTATTTCATCTAATGTTTCTGTTTCAACTTCATTTTCTTCATTTATTTTTTCATCTTTTTGATTTTCTATTTCTTTTTCTATTTCTTTCATTTTTTGTTCTTTTACGATTTTTAATGCTTCCATTAATTCATCGTCAGATATATCTTTAATTTCTATATCTGTGTTATTTTTTACTTCTTCCATAAGAATATTATTATTATCATCTAAATATTTTTTTACAGCTCTTTTAATACCAAATAAACTTGAAGGGTTTGCTGGAACTGAAACAACAGATATTTCCCTTAATTCTAATTCTTTTATTCTTCTAATAACTGTTGGTATTCAATTAACATCTTTTCTTTCAAATTCAACTTTTCTTACAGCATATCATATACTAAATCATTTAATGTTTCATTTTAGTATATTTTCTTTAATATTATCAATATTATTATTGATAACTGCTTTTATTTTTAATCATTTGCTGTCTGTCCATACTTTTATAGCTTTACCTATAACTTTGTTTTGATCATGTTGTAATAAAATAACAGGATTATCAAAATATCTTTTGAAATTTTTAGCAAAAGCTGATGGTTCAACAATATCATTATAACTATCTATTGATTTAGTTGATGCATATCAAGTGATTTCAATATCACCATTATCTAATTCTTTTATAGCTTTTGTATCAAAAGCTTGTGTTTGAAAATTTAATAAATTATTATCATTTTTTATTTCTGTAATGTATTTCATTTATTTTTTTTTACGATATAATGTGGTACATCTGCACCTAAAGCCAGTGTTGGCATATTTAGTTCAAGTTCAACTAAATTTATCAGTTTCATCTATCCATCAATCTTCACCATTCTTTCTATGTTCTGGTCTTACTTTACTATCTCAAGCTGTTAATGCTTTTTTTTCAAATTCTATTTTTTTTTGTTTTTTTAATTCTTTTATTACTATTCAATTTCAATATTCATATGCTCTTCATATTTCAGTTATAGCTATTAATTCACCTCTTTTTTTAGAAAATAAAAAAGGATCTAAATTATTAATATTTTTTGCTATTTCTGTATAAGATTGTCATTCTTTAAATCACTTATAAATCAATTTTCTAACCCTTTTATTTGTCGTTTTAGATATACTTCATCTATAATCAGATAGGTTTATATTTTTCAATCTTTTTAGATATTTACTAGCATATGAAAATGGATCTTCTAAATTAATTTTTAATCATTTAGCATCTTCTTTGAATATCTTTTTATTATTATTAAATCATAATTTAAGAACTTTAGAAAGAAAAATAATTAGAACATCAACAAGTTCTAAATTACTATTTTCTAAATTGGATAATACATTATCAATAACTTTTTTAGGTGGTAATGTATTATCCATATTTGATAATAATTTATATAAGATATTTTTTTGTTTTTTCAATTTTTTTACAATTTTTTTTCATAATAATTGTTCTAATTGAATTATTTTTTCTTCATTATTCATTATTATCTGAATTATTAGGTGTTAAATTTATATCAATATCTTCTAATAACATACTATTTTTATTTAATATTAATTTATCAGCATATTCTTCATTT
>Ga0256843_1003665_pt1 | contig 10580 bp, 5 predicted proteins | sample AlvinellametaG_FD_191572 | JGI IMG/M metagenome (GOLD analysis project Ga0256843, IMG submission 191572) | Pompeii worm associated microbial communities from hydrothermal vent at the East Pacific Rise, Pacific Ocean - Alvinella | ecosystem: Host-associated > Annelida > Integument > Unclassified ... | reverse complement strand
ATTACCGACCCCAATGGCACCATTCAAGCCTCTAGTGATGTCTATCTCTATGGTAAAGAGATTAATGATGAGACCTATGCAATTTGTAAATCCGATATGATGATTAAAGGAGATAATCCAGAGAACATTAAAAATGGATCTACCCTTGCTACCGATGAGTTCTCAGGGGAGCAGTTTGATTATATGCTCTCTAATCCTCCTTATGGTAAATCTTGGGCGAGTGATCTAAAATATATCAAGGATGGGAAAGAGGTTATTGATTCTCGTTTTCTTATCCAACTTAAAGATTATTGGGGAGAATATCATGAAGTAGAAGCTACTCCTAGAAGTTCTGATGGTCAACTTCTTTTTCTTATGGAGATGATTAGTAAAATGAAGAGTCTCAAACAGAGTCCCCAAGGGAGTAGAATCGCCTCTGTTCATAATGGGAGCAGTCTCTTTACAGGAGATGCAGGGGGTGGAGAGAGTAATATTAGACGATATATTATTGAGAATGATATGCTTGAAGCGATCATACAACTTCCTAATAACCTCTTTTACAATACAGGAATCACTACCTATATTTGGATTATAAGTAATAATAAATCTCCAAAGAGAGAAGGTAAAGTACAACTGATTGATGCAGGGGATCTCTATAAAAAACTAAGAAAAAATCTTGGAGATAAAAATTGTGAGTTTACCCCTCAACATATCCAAGAGATAATAGAGGTCTATGAGAACCTTACAGAACAAGAGAAAAACGACTCACAAAAACTCGCAAGTAAAGTATTTGATAACAGTGATTTTGGATATTATAAGGTCAATATAGAACGCCCCAAACGCCTCAAAGCACAACTCACAACGGAACGTATAGAGGAGCTTAAATACGATAAACATCTCTATGAACCTATGAAGTGGGCGTATGCAACCTTTAAAGAGGGATTCTATGAAAATATTGCTGATCATAAAGAGGAGATTCTAAAGTGGTGTGAAGAGCAAGGGCTTAACCTCAAAACAAAACAGAAAAATGCACTTACCTCCAAAACCCTATGGGAGAAACATCAAAAGCTTTACAATACTACCCTCCAACTTCAAAAACTCATTGGAACCAAAGAGCATAACAATTTTAATACCTTTAAGTCAATTATTGATTCTACCCTCAAAGAACAAAAGATTAAGCTCTCTGGTGGAGAGAAGAATCAAATTCTAAATGCTATTAGTTGGTATGATGAAAAAGCCGATAAAGTCATTAAAAAGATTCATAAGCTCACCAAAGAGAAACTCTCAAACTTATTAGCTTACCTCAATTGTAAAGAGGAAGCATTAGCAGATTTTGGATATTATAAAACAGATAAAGCCAATGAGTATATAGAGTATGAAAGTGATACTGATTTGAGAGATAGTGAAAATATTCCTTTAAAATCAGATATTCATACCTATTTTCTCCAAGAGGTTAAACCTCATGTCGAAGAGGCATGGATAAATCTTGGTAGCACTAAAATAGGCTATGAGATAAGCTTTAATAAATATTTTTATCAACATAAACCCTTACGTTCTATTGAGGAGGTTACAGCTGATATAGTGGAGCTTGAAAAGTTAAGTGATGGGCTAATTGCTGAAATATTGGGGCTTTAGATGAAGAGTTTGAGTAGATATTCTAAATATAGAGATAGTGGGGTTGAATGGATAGGGGAAATTCCTGAACATTGGGAGATTGAAAAACTTAAATATATAAGTCATATTATAATGGGACAATCTCCTGAACAAGTATATGTAAATCAAAAAAACAAAGGAATACCTTTTTTACAGGGAAATGCAGAATTTAGTAAAATAAACCCAAAAGAAAAAAATTGGTGTACTGCACCTAAAAAAATTACTTTAAAAAATGATATTCTATATTCTGTGAGAGCTCCAATAGGTGCTATAAATATATCTCACAAATCTTTTTGTATTGGTAGAGGTTTATGTGGATTGAGAAATAAAACACAGATGTATAATAAATATTTATTTTACAGTGCAACTTTATTTAAACAAGAATTGAATAAATACTCAACAGGTTCTACTTTTGAAGCAATATCTGTAATAAATATTAAAAATTTAAAAACTGTTTTACCTCCAAAACAAGAACAAATAAAAATAGCTAACTACCTAGACCAAAAAACCGAACAAATCGACAAAGCTATCTCTCAAAAAAAAGAACTTATCAAACTCCTAAAAGAACGTAAAGAGATACTAATTAAAGATGCCATTACCCAAGGTGTTGATAAAACAGTTTCCATGATGGAAAGTGGGATTAAGTGGTTAGGAAAAGTACCTAAACATTGGGATATCAAAAAAGGAAAATACCTATTCAAAGAGATAGATGAACGCTCAAAAGATGGCAAAGAAGAGCTATTATCCGTCTCTCACATGACAGGGGTAACTCCACGGTCAGAGAAAAATGTAACTATGTTTATGTCCGAAGATTATACAGGTTCAAAAACTTGTCAAAAAGATGATTTAGTCATTAACATTATGTGGGCGTGGATGGGAGCTTTAGGCGTTTCAGACAGAGAGGGAATTGTAAGTTCTTCCTATGGTATTTATAGACAAAGAGAACCCAATACTTTTAACTCATCCTATTTAGAGTACCTCTTACGAACCAATGACTATATAGCAGAATATAATAGACGATCAACAGGTCTTCATGTATCACGGCTTAGACTTTATTCAGATAGATTCCTTGATATGAAGATGGCAATCCCACCAATAGAAGAACAAAATGCTATAATTAATTTTATCAAAGAAAATAATAGTAAAATAGACAAAGCAATAAACCTTCAAGAAGAGCAAATAGAGCGACTTAAAGAGTTAAAAGAGACCCTAATAGACTCTTGTGTGACAGGAAAGGTTAAAGTACCATAAACATCAAGGGAGATAGGGGAATATGAGAAGTGGAACAACAGAGAAAGATTTAGAGATTCATATCGAGAAAAGCTTAACAGGAACGCACCTTGAAGAGCTTAAAGAGCAGGGAGTTACAGAGGCTTTTCTTGACCCCTCAAATGAGAATAATTTTTATCTTGGATTTCCTAACGACTTTAATAAGACCTATGCCCTTGATGAAAAACGATTTTGGCACTTTTTAGAGAGTACCCAAGAAGAAGAGTTAGAGAAACTCAAACGAGACTCTAACTACAAATTAAAGGTTATCCAACGCCTTGATAAGATGATAAAAAAATATGGCATTATCAAACTCCTAAAAAAAGGGTTGGATGTAGAGAATGCTCACTTTACCCTCTTCTTTGTCTCTCCCCTTGCCTCTAGTTCAAATCAGACCAAAGAGCAGTTTAAAACCAATGAGTTTAGTATCACTAGACAGGTTCGATACTCCCAAGCAAACCCCCTCCTAGAACTAGATATGGTCATCTTTATTAATGGACTCCCTATCATCACCATGGAACTAAAGAATGCGTGGACAGGTCAAAGTGCAAAAATAGATGGGATTAAACAATATAAAAAAGATAGAGACCCCAAAGAGCCTCTGCTTAACTTTGCTCGATGTCTTGTCCATTTTACCCTTGACACCGATGAGATCTACATGACCACCAAACTCGCCAAAGAGAAGACCTTTTTTCTCCCTTTTAACAGAGGTTACAATAATGGAAAAGGGAACCCCATTAATAAACATGGTCATAAAACAGCCTACCTGTGGGAAGATATATTAACCAAAGAGAGTCTGGCTGAACTTATCCAACACTTTGTGAAACTCTCAGGGAAAAAAGAGAAAGATCCTCTCACAAAAAAAACCCTCTTTTTTCCACGATACCACCAAAGAGAAGTTGTAAGAAAAATAGTTAAACATGCCAGTGAACATGGTGTAGGAGAGACTTATTTGGTTCAACACTCAGCAGGGAGTGGAAAATCTTACTCTATCACATGGGCTGCTTACCAACTGATTGAGACCTACCCCTCTAACGAAAAAGCCAAAGGGAATAAAGCGTTAGATGAGCCACTTTTTGACTCCGTTATCGTTGTTACCGATAGACGGCTTCTCGATAAGCAGATTAAAGAGGATATAAAAAGCTTTAGTGAAGTCAAAAATATCATGGCTCACGCAACATCATCCCAAGATTTAAAAAATTACCTAGAGGGTGGTAAAAAAATTATTATTACCACCATTCAAAAATTCCCTGTTATCTATGATTCAATTTGTGATCTTAGTAGTAAACGCTTTGCTGTTATCATAGATGAGGCACACAGTTCACAGAGTGGTCAATCCCATGATAAGATGAATATGAGTATGGGAAGTGAAGATAGTGAGGAGAAAGATACACAAGATATAATTCTTGAAACCATGAGAAAGAGAAAGATGAAAGGTAACGCCTCTTATCTTGCCTTTACTGCCACACCCAAACCAACCACCCTAGAGAAATTTGGGGTAAAACAAGAGAATGGAGAGTTTAAACCCTTTCATCTCTACTCCATGAAACAAGCCATTGAAGAGGGGTTTATTCTTGATGTTCTTGCCAACTATACCACCTATAAAAGCTACTATGAAATAGTAAAGTCCATAGAGAACAATCCTCTATTTGATACCACCAAAGCCCAAAAGAAGCTCAAATCCTATGTAGAGCAACACAAACAGACCATTCAAACCAAGAGTGAAATTATCTTAGATCACTTCATCCATAAAACCGTTAAAAGTAAAAAGCTCAAAGGTAAAGCCAAAGGGATGGTGGTCACACAGAGTATTGAGAGTGCCATCAACTACTACTCTGCTCTTAAGGAACTCCTCAAAGAGCAAAACGACCCCTTTAAAATCATTATTGCTTTCTCTGGAAAGAAGACCATTAACGGTATAGATTACACCGAAAGCCAACTCAATGGCTTCGCTACCAAAGATATTGAAGAGAAATTTGAGAGTGATGAGTATCGTCTCTTGGTTGTTGCCAATAAATACCTTACAGGATTTGACCAACCAAAACTTACCTCCATGTATATTGATAAAAAGCTTCAAGGAGTTCTTGCAGTACAGGCACTCTCACGACTCAACCGTTCAGCCAACGCATTAGGTAAAAAAACAGAAGATCTCTTTATTTTAGATTTCTATAACAGTACCGATGAGATAAAAAAATCTTTTGATCCATTCTATACAGCAACTACACTTAGTTCACCAACAGACATCAATGTTCTTCATGAACTAAAAGATAATCTTGATGAAGAGGGTATCTATGAACAGGGTGAAGTTGATGAATTTAACCAACTCTTTTTTTCAGGAGCCAATGGAGATCTCTTAAGTCCAATCATTGATACAGCGGCACAACGATTTAATGATGAATTAGGTTTAGAAGATGATCAAAAAGCTGATTATAAAATAAAAGCCAAACAGTTTGTAAAAATCTATGGACAGGTCGCCTCTATTATGCCTTATGAAATACTCTCTTGGGAGAAGCTTTTTTGGTTTTTAAAATTTCTTATTCCCAAAATGGTTATCAAAGACAAAGAGAAGGAGATGATTGACAATCTACTTAATTCCGTTGATTTATCGACCTATGGACTTGAACGCATTAAACTCAATGAGACCATAACCCTTGATGAGAGTGAGAGTGAACTTGACCCTCAAAACCCAAACCCAAGAGGTGTTCATGAAGAAGGTTCTGAAAAAGATTATCTTGAAACCATTATCCAAGAGTTTAATGAACGATGGTTTCAAGGATGGGATGCCACACCAGAAGAGCAGAAGATAAAGTTTATATCAACAGCAGAGAAGATGAAACAACACCCTGACTTTAAAGATAAATATTTAGAAAATCCTGATACTCAAAATAGAGATTTAGCCTATAATAAAATCTTTGATGATGTGATGAATCAACAGCGACGGAGTGAGCTTGATTTATATCGACTTATCTCTCAAGATGAAGCATTCAAAGAGGCGATGCAAAACACATTAAAACGAATACTAAGTGCATAAATAGGAGAAAAAATGATTCAAGACTTTAAAATCAAAGCAAAAGATTTACCATATTCTGTAAAACGAGACATTATAAAATCATATATAGGCAGAGAAAATATATTTCATAATGAACTTAAAATTCTATTAGAAAATATCTACCCTGACTCTTATGTAGAAATACTACAAGGTACAGAAGAAAAAGGTAAAGATATTGTTGTTCGACGAAAAAATAATTTTGGACATTATGAACACATTGCTTTTGTAGTTAAAGCACTAGAAAAATTATCAGGTTCAGCCTCTGGTAAAACAGGAGAACTTGTTATACAAATCCAACAAGCATTTAAAACAAAAGCTCAACTGAAAGATGTTCATGAAGAAGTAGCAATATCCCAAGTATATGTTGTTAATACAGGAACAATTTCAGATGGAGCAAAAAGAAAAATATTAAGTCTAATAGATGAAACATCTTATAAAAACAATTTATACTATTTTGCATTAGAAGATCTAATAAAACTATTTGAAGAACACTATCCTGAATTTTATTTTAATAAGGATATGCAACTCTTTTTCAAAGATAGAATTGAAAAGATAGAAAATTTTCTCATAGAGGATAAAAAACTTCAAAACTTCATTACACCGCATATTAAAAGATTTGAAAAAACTAAAAGTGAATTACTATCACAACAAAAACAAAATTCAAAAAATGATTTAAAAACTATTAGCGAACAACTATTTGGACATAAGGAAACTTTTCAATCCTTCTCATCTTTAATCATTGATAAAAAATCACAACGCATTATCTTAACTGGAGAGGCAGGTTCAGGAAAATCCGTTTTATTATTTAAAATAATTTTAGAATTCATCAATAAATTTCTTAAAGAAAATAATATTCAATCAATAAATGAACAAAGTGATTTTTCTTTACCAATATGTTTAAAAGCTGTAGACTTAAAAAATGGAAATTTAGAAAATTTTGAAGAAATAGTTGAAACTTTTTATAGCAATTCAAAAGACAATCAAATAAGAACAATTATTATTGATGGAATTGATGAAGTAAGTACCGAATGCAGAAACAATATTAAAGAAACAGTAGAAGCCTATGTAACCCTTAAAAATAAAAATATATCACTTGTATTCTCTTCGAGAACAAATTTTTCAATTCTTGATGATTTTGACGATTATATTCATTATGAACTAATGCCATACGAAACGAAACAAGCTATAGAATTTATAAAAAAAATGGCAAAAGATCAAAGCATCTTAGTTACAAACCTAGAAGAGAGTCTAAGAGAATTAGAAGGACAAATACCTTTTTATCCTCTTGCATTAAGATTATTAATTGAAGTTGTTGAAAAACACAAAGAGATACCTGCTTCTATTACAGAATTATATATTAAATATATAGATATATTATTTGGAAAGTTAGAAATTAGCACTGAAATCGATAAACTATTTGATCCAACAATAAAAGAAGAGTTCTTTTCCCATCTAGCATATCATATATTTTTTACCAAAAATAAAGTTAAAATAAATTACAAAGACTTTGAAAAGTTTGTAGAAGATTTTTGCAAAAATCATTCATTCATAAATAAAGAAGAATTTATAAAAGATATACATCGGATCAGTATACTTAAAATAGAAGAGTCTGATGTTTATTTTTCGCATAAATCTTTTTTAGATTTTTTTATAGCCATATACTTTAAAAATAACAAAGATGACCTAGTTGATGATGATAAATTTAATGAACTTTTTGACCTATATAGCTTTGTAGAACAATGGGAAGAAGTAGTCTTTTTCTATTTTGGTCTAAAAAGAAAAATGAATAAAAGAGAGTTTCAGAAACTAAAAGAAAGTATCAATAAAATTGAAAATAGTTTTGAAAGAAATTTAAATACATTTTACTTAGGAAGATTATCACAATACGCATATATGACTGATGATATATATAAAGAAGAAATTATCTCTAATGCAATGAAAATATCTTTAAAATTAAAAGAAAATTTTCATCAAATGTTCAAAGGAAGCTTTGAAATGGATATTCCTAGAATATTGAGTAGCATAAGTGTTTTTCAAATGATTGATCTTTGTTATAGTAGCTCATTTTTAAGAAATGAAACCAATAAGCTTATTGAGAATATTCATGATAATGAAAATGATCTCTACTTTGCGACACTATATATTTTAAAAAATTCATATGCCCTAGATAAAAAATTTATTAATAAAAATCTAAAAAAAATAGTTCCTCTAATTCAAAAAATAGAAAATTTAGAGAATAGAGTTTTACTAACTATATTAATAGATTTCTTTGAAGAAAGAGGAAAAATTGAACTTGATAATGACCTAGAGAAAGAAATTACAAAATTAGTGAGAAAATATCAAAAAATCTTTCCTGATGTTTTTCAAAGAGTCTTATCTGTCAAAAAAAGTGGATTTAAAAAATTAAGAAATCAACTTGAAAAAAAGTAATTACAACTCCACCCCACTCTTAATAATATCAATCCCAAACCGATCACGTAAACCTTGAATCTCCTTTGAGAGATTCACCCTCTCCTGATCCTCTGAAAAATCCAACAAAGAGAGCGTCTTACGATGATGCTCCGTAAAATTAGAGACACTCAATGTCAATTTTATTGCCCCTAAACCTTGATGCACTATCTCATCATACATCTCTAAGAGTTGCTCCCTAAAAAGAGCTTCTGAAAAAAGCCTATCTACCGTTCTACTACTCTTTCTCTTGGTTCCATACTCATAGCTTATCTTTAAAAAATAGGTGGTTGGATTTACCCCAAGCCCCATTGTCATGTAGACAATATGCCGTGCCATAATCACCACACGCCGACGCACCTCCTCACTCTCCCTTATGGGATCAAAGGTTCGAGAGATACCAATGGACTTTCGAGGAGTACGCTTATTAATAACCTCATGGTCTATCCCCATCACACGCTCATAGAGCTGAACCCCTATCTTCCCCCAAGAGTAAAAAAGTTCTTTATGCTCTTTAATCTCCCCTAACCTCTTAATACCACGAGAACGTAAACGCTCCTGAAACGCTTTACCAATCCCTGGAAATGCCTCAATGGGAATATCCTCTATAAACTGCTCAATATTTCTAACCTGATAGACCCCAAAAGGTTTTGCTTTCTCTGTTGCAACTTTGGCTATCCATTTTGTTTTGGCTATACCAATGGATACAGGTAGCCCAAACTCTTTAAAAATATCCTCTTTAAGAGCCAAAGCAAATCCATAACACTCATCCTCACTTACCCATCCATGCAGATCCCCAAAGAACTCATCTATGCTAAACTGCTCAATCTTTGGAATCTTCTTCTCCATATAGAGATTAAGCCTCTTAGAGAGGTCATGGTAGAGTTTATAATTTGAGGGAATCACCACCAAATGTGGACATAGTTGAAGAGCCTGAGCAATGGGCATTGCCGTCTTTACCCCAAAGGCTCTAGCCTCATAACTACAGGTCGTAATAATCCCTCTAATTTTACGTTGTCCATTAACATTGTCCACAAAAAAAGATTCAAAACTCTTCTCCCTATCGGAGTAAAACACAGGAGTTACAAACGCCCCTGAGTTATCATTCATCAGTTTTATATTGGTTCTATCTCGATTAAAAATCTCTAAATTAGAGCGTCCCCCCACGGCAATCGGAATCCCATTGAGCTTAGGATTAATTGAGCGTTCAGCAGAGGCAAAGAAGGAGTCAATATCAATATGGATAAACATAAAATTATTGTATCATGATTCAAAAAGGAGTCCTTGAAATATGTCAAATTGTCATATTAATATCTATAACCGAAAGAAGATTATCAATCTCAAATATGGCACTCTGTAAAACTTCATTTTTAGGATAATAATCTACTAAAAAATAGACACCCAAAACTCCAAAAGCATATAAAAAAATCAAAGTAGCCAAGAAACCTATTAGAGTAGAAAAAGAGAAGAACTTCTTTACTACTCTATAAAAAAAATAAGCTGATAAAAATGAACCTCCAAACATCAACAACTGATTCATAGGTGCAACTTCTCGAATCATCTCAAATACCACCACTGATACAGGAATCAAAGGCAGGACCAATAGATAGAAAAACTTATAAATAAAAATCATTGAAGGAATGACCATAATTAGAGAAAATAATTCTATCAATCCAAAATTTTGAGAAACACTTTTACCATGTCCTCCATGCTGAACAGAAGAGGATTCATGATTCTCACTACTCGGTATCATCTCTTTTCCATACTCCTTATCTGGATTATGTCGATAAGACCATTGCATCATAAACTCCTTTCTCTTTTTAAATTACCAAACCATTAAAATAACTCAACTCAATAGGTCATCAATCGTCAACTCTCCTGATATATTTAGACTATTATAAGCTGCATTTTTAACCAATCCATAACTTGTTAAAAAGACCATTTTCAACTCCCCTTTTTGAGTTCTCTTTAGACCATATTTTCTAAACATTACCATCTTATTCATCATCGTCTCGGCATACTCTTTGGTCAACTCATACTCTCGGTTATAGAACTTACACTCAACAATATCATAAATCCCATTGCCATACTCCACCACCATATCAATTTGAGCCCCACTCTCGCCCTCCTCTTTGGCTTTGGACTCCCAATAGTAAACCCCTGAAAAAAGTCCGCCTGCTCC
>Ga0256843_1003664_pt1 | contig 10585 bp, 10 predicted proteins | sample AlvinellametaG_FD_191572 | JGI IMG/M metagenome (GOLD analysis project Ga0256843, IMG submission 191572) | Pompeii worm associated microbial communities from hydrothermal vent at the East Pacific Rise, Pacific Ocean - Alvinella | ecosystem: Host-associated > Annelida > Integument > Unclassified ... | reverse complement strand
GTGCACCAAAGATATATCCATCTATCCTATCTAGTATCCCACCATGCCCTGGTAGTATATCTCCACTATCTTTGACACCTGCTTCTCTTTTGAGATAACTCTCAAAAAGATCGCCAAAGATAGATGATACAGATGTGAAAAATGTCACTATTATAGCGATAGAGGTAGGTGCTACATAGCTTCCTGCCATACTACCAAAGATAGTAGCAAAAACTATCCCACCAGCTACACCCTCTAGTGTTTTGTTTGGTGATGTATCTGAAAACTTAGTCTTACCTATAGCTTTACCTGTGAAAAATGCCATCACATCAGTTAGTGCTACAGTTACAAGTAGCCAAACCATTGCTTCTATACCAAAGTCACGATATAGTATCAAAAAGAAAAATACTCCACTAGCAGGATATAGAAATGGCAATATAAGTCGTTTGTCAAAGTTGTGTAAGTAAGCGATACTACCACCAAATATAATAGCAACTAGATAAAACAAATCATCAGGATTTGGGAAGAAGTAAGCAAATACCCAAAGTAAAGTAGCCCAAAAATAAGCAGAAGCATTGGCCAATCTAAAGAGTTTCATCGCTTCATAAAAAGCAAATATATAAATCACACCCAAAAATGCCCACATAACAAAGTAGTTATCAAGCCATCCTATAAAGCCGACAACTAAAAGCAGTCCTATACCAGTAAGCCATCTAGCTTGATGGTCTGTAAAAATCTTCATATGTTATACCCCATATTATAATATGAGGCTATTATACCATTGTTTGTTTTAGAGTAGAGTTGAAGACAAGAGTTTTATCTCTTATCTTCTTAGTAGAGTTATTTAGATACTGTATCTTTCATATCTTTTTTGACCTCTTGTTCGAAATCTTTAGCTTTTTGTTTAGCTTGTTCTTGTAACTCTTTTGTTGATTCTTCTACTACTTTTTTAGCTTGAGATGTACCTTTGATAGATGCTGGGTTTTGCAAAGCTTGTTGCTCTTTTTGTGCTACACTATCTTGCAGGCTTGGCATTTTATGTTCATCGTTTCTTGTATCTCCTACAAGTTGTTTGAAGTCAGCTAAGAGTTTTTCGTATAGTTTTTCTACTAAGTTTTTACCTTTTATCTCTTTTTCTAGTTTTTCGATATCTTCATTGATAAGTTCATAAGCTTTTGTATGAAGTTTAGTATATCCTAGCAACTTAGCTCTTTTTAACTCCTCTTTTGCAAGTGCAAGAAGTTTTTTGACATCATCTTTTTTGGTTTTATCCATTTGTGATGCTTCTATGACTAAATCTTGTGCTACAAGTAAAGGTGTAGGTATGACTATTTGAGTATTTACTAACATACCAAAACCTTCTGCTAGTGCCATAAGTGCTGTTTTTTTGTCACCTTTGTTTAGTGCATCAAGTGCTTTTTTTGTAGCTACAGGATAAAGCTTCATAGGGATAGATACTATATTGATATCTACTTCATCTTTGAGTGCCATTAGTATAGTTTGTGCCACTTGAGTATCGTGTTCTTTTATGAGTTTGACAGTCAAATCAAGTGCTTTTTGGATATCTTGACTTGAGCCTAGATATGTATATCTGATAACACTCTCTTCTAATGGTAAAAGGTCTAAAGATGGGTCTTTTGCCAATGAAGAGCTAAACTTTTTGTCTGCTTCAGCCAAAAATTTTTTGGCATCATCTATTTTGTTTTGTTCTAATGCATGCATAGCTTTAAAAGTATCTTGTATAGCTTCTACTACTGCTTTTGGTACTTTTTTGCTCTCTTGGTTATGTTTTGCTACTTGGTTGTTGATAAGTGTTTGTGCATTTGTTTGTGCTTGTAAGGCAGTTGAGCCTAGAAGTACTCCACAAGTTAGTGCCGAAAGTAATAATCTTTTTGTCATTTTGTATCCTTTTAAGTTTGATTTTTCGCAGTATAGAACTTCAAAGTTATCGTTTCTGTTAGTTAGCTAACACTTATTGGATTTTTTGTTTTGTGTCAGTTAACTAACAGATAGTAAAATATATCTAGCATATAATATAGTAAAACTATAATATGGAGCTATATATGCTATATCGTCAAAAAGTAAGTCAAGATATATCTAGCTTGGATGGAGAATTTTCTCAAATTCAGCAAGAGTTCAAACGCATAGTTAGATTTTGGTATGCGAAGGCATTAGAAGAGGCCAAATCTACAGGACACTCTGTGGAGAGTATTACTTATGAGATACTAGAAGGTGTAGAAGATGGCTTTAGAGATAAACAAGAGATGATAGAAGATGGACTCTCTTGTAGTATAGATATCATTATAGACTTGTTACATCATAGTGCTTTGCTTGATATCCAAAGACATCAAAAGAGAGTTGATCATGCACAAAATGCTCTCAAAGAGAAGATAGCATCAGAAAAGGCAAATCTTATAGATACTTTAGAGACTTTTAAACACTATGCTGATGATAATAGACATATAAAGTTTGCAGATAGTATCAAAAAGATAGCCAGTAAGATAGAAGATTATATAGATAGATTAAAAGGATAGGTATGCAGTATAGTTCGCCATTGTATGAAGAGGCGTATCATGCTTTAAAAGACTCTTCACTGTTTGGTAGTTTGAGTGAAGATACGCTAAAAAGTGTGATAGATGAGTGCGATGAAGTGTTTTGGAAAAAGGGTGAGAGTATAAACCATGATGTAGGGATGAGACATCTTTATATCATCATCAAAGGTAGAGTTAAAATCACTCAAATAGACCCAGAGAGTGGTAGAAGTTTGGCTCTGTTTTTGTTAAGTAGTGGTGATATTTTTGATGTTTTTTCTTTGCTTGATGGAGAGGAACATATAGTTTTTCCTATACCATTAGATAATGTATCATTGCTTCGTATCCCACTTCATAGAGCTAGAGAGTGGATAGCCTCTCACCCAGAGTTCAATAAAGCTTTTTTGCCATATCTTGGTAAACAGATGAGAGCTTTAGAAGAGTTTAGCCAAGCTATAGTTTTTTGTGATACAACCACTAGATTAGCAAATCTGATACTAAAACATACAGATAGTGCAAATGCCCAAAACTCACACTACCCTGTAAAGCTTATCAATAACCTATCTCACGAGTCTTTAGCAGAGATGATAGGCTCTGTTCGTTCAGTTGTATCTACACAGATACAAAAACTCAAAGATGAAGGGATACTCATATCAAAAAGAGGTCATATGGCAGTAGAAAACTTAGAAAAACTTATGAAAAAATGTAATGTTTGGAGTGCATAGTATATATTATATAGTTTTATTATGATTGATTTTTGAAGTTATGACTATGTAACTTTAAACAATAAAATACTACAATCAAAATAAGGAGTTTTGTTATGAAAAGTATAAGTAGAGCGATTATTTTTGGGTTCAAAGAGATTTTGCATTGGCATACTATGAAGTATATCATCTCTTTGGGTATTGTTGTGAGTTTAGTGTGGTTAGGGATAGGGTTTGCCCTATGGGATTATCTTGTTAGTCTTGGAGCTAAGATTATAGATATCTTGCCATTTTCTATGATTCGTTCAGATGGTGCTTGGATGTTATCTACATTTTTATGGTTCCAGTTGACATTGATAACTTTTGCACTCTTTTTTGCATTTTTTGGTAACATCATATTGCGAAAAGTATCCAAAGATAACTATGCAGTATTTTCTTTTGTAGCACTCGTTTTATCTGCTATATTGTGGGGTGTTGTATGGTTTTTTGAAGGGGATTATATCTATAGTCAACTTCTTAAACTTATGACTTGGTTACCTTTTGAGACTGTAGAGAAAAGCTTGGCATCTTTGATAGGTGTTTATATCATATATAATGCTATAGTTGTTACTATGTTATTTGTTACAAGTATGTTTAGTGAAGTTATAGTCAAAGATATAGAAAAACAAGAATTTGCTTCTGATGAAGTGGTTAGAGACAACCTTTTTAGTACTATCAAATACACTATAAAAGATAGTATTATATTTGTAGTTTTATCTCTTGTTGCTTTACCTTTACTTGTCGTACCTGTGGTCAATATCGTACTTCAAATGACACTATGGGTATGGCTTGTGAAAAACACTCTAGGATATGATGCTTTGGCTTTGACACATAAAAATGTAGATACTAAGTTATATAAACAGTATAGTAAACCTATATGGGTTATAAGTCTTATTACAGTGATGTTTAACTTTATACCTGTTATCAATATATTTGGACCATTTTTTGGGATTATAGCTATGTTTGACTACTTCAAAGAGAGTACAAGCAGATAGGTTGTGGCACTTAAAAAATGCCATAACCAAAACCTAACCTACTTTTGGATATAATAGCCTTTAATTATGTCAATATAAAGAGGATATTATATGTTGCTTTTTACACCAGGACCAACACCTGTTCCAGAATCAGTTAGAGTAGCTATGGCTACACCTACACTTCATCACAGAACACCAGAATTTGAAGCTATCTTCAAAGAGGCTAGAGAACTACTTTTTGAACTTATCCCTATGGATGAGGTAGTTATGATAGCATCTTCAGGTACAGGTGCTATGGAAGCATCCATCATCAACCTTTGTCACAACACTTTGTTAAATGTCAATGCAGGTAAGTTTGGAGAGAGATTTGGTAAGATTGCCAAGGCTAGTGGACTTGGAAATGTAGAGATAAAACATGAGTGGGATACACCAGCTTCAGTAGATGAAGTTCTTGAAGCACTCAAAGCCAACTCTGATATAGATGCAGTAGCTATCCAAGTAAGTGAGAGTGCAGGGGGACTTAGACATCCTGTTGAAGATATCGCAAAAGCTATCAAAGAGTACAACAAAGATATCATGGTTATAGCTGATGGTATCACAGCAGTTGGTGTAGAAAAGATAGATACTACACATATAGATGCACTTATAGCTGGAAGCCAAAAAGCACTTATGTTACCACCAGGACTTGCTATCATAGGACTTAGCAATGATGCTATATCCAAGATAGGCGATGGTAAAGGATACTACCTAAACCTAGCTTCAGAGATAAAAAAACAAAGACAAAACACTACAGCATATACAGCTGCTACTACTTTGGTGATAGGTGTAGTTGCTATCCTTAAAGAGATAAAAGCCAAAGGTGGGCTAGATAAGCTTTATGCCAATACAGAAAGATTGGCAAATGCTACTAGAGCTTCACTTCAAGCTTTAGGTTTACATATATATCCTTCATCTCCAGCAAAATCTATGACTACTATAGATGATATCAATGCCAAAGAGATAAGAGATTTACTCAAAAGTGAGTATGGTGTCAATGTAGCAGGTGGACAAGACCACTTAAAAGGTAAGATTTTTAGAATCAACCAGATGGGACTTATAGAGCCTTATGAGATGGCATGGGTTGTAAACTCTGTTGAGTTGGCATTGGATAAACTAGGCAGAAGAGAGTATGATGCTACAGCTAGTAGAGTCTTCAATGAAATATATTTTAACCTAAAAGAGGCATGATGGTTTACGAACACGAAATACCAAGTCGGTCAAAACTATATTTTGCACAGAGTGCCAAACTCAAAAGAGAGATAGAAAACTCTACAGCTACTACACTAGAGTCTATGGGGTATGAAGAGATAGTAACTCCACTTTTTTCTTATCATCAGCATGAAAGCTTTTCAGAAAAGATAGGCTTAGTTAGAGTAGCAGATGAACAAAATCACGAAGTTACACTCAGAGCTGACTCTACAGCTGATGTGGTTCGTATAGTGACTAAAAGACTTGGAAGAAGTACAGAAAACAAAAAGTGGTTTTATATACAGCCAGTTGTGAGTTATCCAACTACAGAGCAGTATCAAATAGGTGCTGAGATTATAGATGGAGATTTCTCTCAAGCACTAGCTACAGCTACAAAGTTACTAAAAGATATGGATATAGATGGTGTATTGCAAATAGCAAATATCAAAATACCACAAATCCTTAGTCAAAACTATGGTATCTCACTAGAGACTCTAAAGTCTATGCATATAGAAAAGATACTCCAATCAGATATCGAGTGGATATCAAATCTTGTTGGTATAAACTCATTGGATGATTTGGAAGATTTGAGTCAATTTCCAGATGATATCAAAGTAGAGTTACAAAAGCTTAAAGATGAAGCCAAAAGTGCTTCATATGCACAAGTTGTTATCTCACCTTTGTATTATGCACAGATGAGATATTATGACTCTTTGACATTTAGAGTATTTGCCAACAATGCACTCTTGGCAACAGGTGGTATATACAGTATAGATGGGCTTAAAGCTTCAGGATTTGCTATATATACAGATGAGTGTATAGCTATAAAAATGGACAATCAATAAAAGGGACAGTATGAGTAAAGCAGATTTGATAGTAGGTCTTCAGTGGGGTGATGAAGGAAAAGGTAAGATAGTTGACCATATGGCACAAAATCAAGACTATGTATGTAGATTTGCAGGTGGACACAATGCAGGACATACCATAGTGATAGATGGAGTGAAGTATGCACTTCATCTTATCCCATCAGGTGTACTTAATCCAAAAGCCAAAAATATAGTAGGAAATGGTGTAGTTATCTCTCCAAAAGATTTCATCAAAGAGATGGAGCAGTTTGATAACTTAGAAGGTAGATTGTTTCTATCAGATAAAGCACATATCCTTTTACCATATCATGCACTTATCGACCAAGCTAGAGAGAGAATGAAAGGTGATAAGGCTATCGGTACTACAGGTAAAGGTATAGGACCAGCCTATGGTGATAAAGTAGCTAGAGTAGGGCATAGACTAGGTGAGTTACTTGAGCCTAATAAACTAGTAGATAAGATAGTAGCATACTTTGAGATGAACAAACCAGTATTTGATGCTATGGGTGTAGAAGCACCAAAAAGAGATGAGCTTTTAGCTGAGCTAGAAGGTTACAAAGATGTATTAGCACCATTTATTTGTGATACTACTCAAATGATGTGGCAAATCCTTGATGAAGACAAAAAAGTACTTCTTGAAGGTGCGCAAGGTACTATGCTAGATATCGACCATGGAACTTATCCGTATGTGACATCATCTACTACTGTGAGTGCTGGTGCTTGTGCAGGACTTGGACTAAATCCCAAAGATATAGGAGAGGTTACAGGTATAGCAAAAGCTTACTGTACTAGAGTAGGAAATGGACCTTTTCCTAGTGAAGATTTTGGTAAAGATGGTGAAAAACTTAGAGAAAACGGACATGAGTTCGGTACAACTACAGGCAGACCTAGAAGATGTGGATGGTTTGATGCTGTAGCTATGAGACATGCTGTTAGAGTAAATGGTGTTGACCAAGTAGCATTGATGAAGCTTGATGTTTTGGATGGTTTTGAGACTATCAAAGTGTGTGTAGCTTATGAGGTTGATGGCAAAGAGATAGACTATGTACCATACGATTTGGAAGATGCCAAACCTATCTACAAAGAGTTTGCAGGATGGGACAAAACAGAAGGTATAAGAGCTTTTGATGAGTTACCAAAAAATGCACAAGATTATATAGTAGCACTTGAAGAGATGATAAAGTGTAAGATAGGTATCATATCTACAAGTGCTGAGAGAGATGATACTATCATCAGATAAAATTAAAAAGGGAGTTAAGATATGAGACTAAAACCACAACAAACGAGATTTGTAGCTACAAAGATAGGTATAGATCTTGCCAATGCACCATTTGTAACTCTCCCCAAAGGCAAGGATGCCGTAGTAGAGGCTGCTAAAGCTATCATAGATGAAAACCTATCACAAGAGAGACTTCTTGATGAAGAGGTCAAAAAAATTATAGATGAGAACTATACTGAGATTGAGTTCCAACATGCAGATGAGAGACAACTTTTCTTTATGATAAAGAAAAAAATGGCACCAAAGTATGGTGTGATTATGGATTATGATGATAGATACAACGATTTGGCACACAAGATATTAGATGAGTTATATGAAAACTATCTAGCAGAGTATGATGTGAGTGAAAACAAAGTCAAAAATGTTATCTTCAAATCCTTTAAAGCATTTGCCAATGCATATGAAGAGATAGATGATATCGTATATGACAAGATAAGAGGTATGAAAAAAGAGGTTATCCCAGGTACTCAAGAGTATGAGTTGTTATATGAGAGACTCTATCAAGAAGAGTTGTTAAAAAGAGGTATGTTATAGGAGTGTGTAGTATGCAAAAAGTGAGTTTATATTTTGAAAATGGTCTATTGCTAGAAGCAAAAAGCTTTGGAGCTGAGGGTACTAGTGTAGGTGAAGTTGTTTTTAACACATCTATGAGTGGATACCAAGAGATAGTAACAGACCCTAGTTATGCAGGACAGTTTGTTACATTTACTATGCCAGAGATTGGTAATGTAGGATGCAATGCCCAAGATATGGAGAGTAAAGGAGCTTACTGTAAAGGTATCATAGTTAGAAGTTATCAAGAAAGACCTTCAAACTTCCGTTCAGAGGAGAGTTTAGATGAACTTCTCAAAAGAGAGGGAGTATTAGGTATCACACATATAGATACTAGATTTATCACTAAAATGCTTAGAGATGAAGGTGCTATGATGATGGTTGCATCTACTACTACACACGATAAAGATGAACTCAAAAAAATCCTTGAATCATCTCCAAGAATAGAAGAGATAAACTATATAGAACAAGTAAGTACAAAAGAGCCATATATACACAATGCAGGTAGATACTCTACAGCTACATTTGAGTATGACAAACCACAAACTACCAAAAAGATACTAGCACTTGATTTTGGAGTCAAAAGAAATATCCTCAATGAACTAACTCATGCTGGTATGGAAGTAAAAGTAGTACCAAACGATATCCCAGCACAAGAGATTATAGATAGTTTTAAAGCTGGTGATATCGATGGAGTATTTCTATCAAATGGTCCTGGAGACCCACTTATACTCAAAGATGAACAAGAAAAAATCAAAAAGCTTATAGAAGCTAAAATCCCACTTTTTGGTATATGTCTAGGTCATCAGCTACTCTCTATCGCACATGGATATGATACATATAAGCTTAAGTTTGGACACCATGGTGGTAACCACCCTGTAAAAAACTCTATCACAGGAGCAGTTGAGATAACAGCACAAAACCATAACTACAATGTACCTGACAATATCACAGAAGTAGCAGAAGTAACTCATGTAAACTTGTTTGATAACACGATAGAAGGGCTTAAATACAAAGACTCACCAACTATGTCTGTACAACATCACCCAGAAGCAAGTCCTGGACCACATGAGAGTGCTTATATATTCTCAGAATTTGCAAAAATGCTATAAAGGATAGATATGAATATCGCTATTTTATTTGGTGGTTCTAGCTATGAACATGAGATAAGTATAGTCTCAGCTATCACTATGAAAAAAGTACTAAAAAAGACAGATATCACTTATATATTTGTAGATAGTGCTAGAGAGTTTTATCTCATAGATACAGCTAAGATAAACTCCAAACTATTCTCATCAGGTGAGTACAAAAAAAGCAAAAAGCTTTCACTTAAAAAAGGTGGATTTTTTATAGATGGTATGCTTGGAAGCAAAAAAGTGCCTTTTGATGCAGTGCTTAACCTTATACACGGAAGAGATGGAGAAGATGGTAAGATGGCATCACTGCTAGAGTTTTTTGATATACCTTATATCTCTCCTAGAGTTGAAGCTAGTGTACTCTCATACAACAAACTATATACAAAGTTTTTAGCACAAAACTTAGGGGTAAATGTAGTAGAGTATCAACATCTAAATAAAAATGATACTAGAGAGATAAAGCTCAAATATCCTGTTATTATAAAACCAGTTAGACTTGGAAGTAGTATCGGTGTAAGTATAGTAAAAAGTGATAGTGAACTTGACTATGCACTTGATGTAGCATTTGAGTTTGATGATGATGTTATAGTTGAGCCTTTTATAGAGGGTATCAAAGAGTACAATCAAGCTGGATGTTATACCAATGAGTGGCAACTTTCCATCGTAGAAGAGCCACAAAAAGAGGAGTTTTTGGACTTTGATAAAAAGTATATGGACTTTTCAAGAGATAGCCAAGTACTTCAAGCTGATATCTCTGATGAACTAAAAACCAAGATACAAGATAGTTTCAAAAAGATATATGACCCACTATTTAAAGGTAGTATCATAAGATGTGACTTTTTTGTAGTAGAAGATAGAGTACTACTCAATGAGATAAACCCAATACCTGGTTCGATGGCAAACTATCTGTTTGATGATTTTGAAAGTATGGTTCAAAAGCTTGTAGCCAATCTTCCAAAAGAGAAAAATATACCTATAACTTATGAGTATATACACTCTATACAGTCAGCAAAAGGCAAGGCAAATTAGCCATAATTAGGAGTAAAATAGTCCTAAAAAAAGAGGAGTAAAATACTCCTTTTAGTCCCCAAATAGCGAACTTTCTAAGCATTTATAGCACAAATTTCAACAATATTTTAAAAGTAATAAACAATTAAGCTTTTTTAACTAGAAAAAGTATTATAATCATAGCTGAATGTTGTCAAAATCCTTTTGGTTTTGCGACATAAAATTTTACAAGGGGGTATGCATGCAATCAAACGCAGCATTGGAATATGATTATACCGTTGCAAAGTTGT
>Ga0256843_1003663_pt1 | contig 10588 bp, 10 predicted proteins | sample AlvinellametaG_FD_191572 | JGI IMG/M metagenome (GOLD analysis project Ga0256843, IMG submission 191572) | Pompeii worm associated microbial communities from hydrothermal vent at the East Pacific Rise, Pacific Ocean - Alvinella | ecosystem: Host-associated > Annelida > Integument > Unclassified ... | reverse complement strand
CTGCAATAATTAAGTTAAGAAAAAATTATTGGAAATGAAGCTTTAGCTTCATCTTAAGTTTAGCACTTAGTGGCACTAAAGTACCACTTCCAAAAGTTTAACTTAATGGCAATGAGGGCTACCTGATTGGTAGTTCAAAAAATTTATTCAAAGAGTCTATACAAATGATTTATATAAATTTATGAATTTCTATTGCAAAATTTGGGTTTAATATTTATATATCTTTTTATAAATCGGACCTTTTGGTGTTAAAGTTGAAGAGTATAAATAAACACTAAAATCACTCTTAAACTCTATATCTTTTAACTCATCTATTGCTTTTAGTAAGCCATCTTTATCTTTTATATTTTTAATTCTACAAAGGGTAATATGTGGGGTAAATGGCTTGTTTTTTATATTTAGTTTTGCTTGTAGTTGTTTATATATGCTATTAATATTTGGTGATGATGCTTTTAGGTAAAGTATTTTATCATTAAAAAAGCCAAAATCTTTAATAGTGATTTGCTCTTTTGGGATATTTAGCTTAAATTTATAATCCTCCTCTTTGCCTTCACCTATAAAGAGGTGCGTTAGGTGTAAGTTAGAGCCTAGAGTCCAGTTGCCCTCTATATAGGGGCTTAGTTTGCTCTTTATAATATTAAAAGTAGGTATCTTTATAGGTGTGGCAATAAAGAGTCTCATTTAAATAGCCTTGAAATTATATAAAATACTAAAGAGCCAATTACACTAATTAAAATAGATGATGTAATAGGAAAATAAAAGCTAAAGTTCTCTTTTTCTATGTAAATATCACCTGGTAATCTAAATAGTTGAAAATCTTTAAATATATAAAGAAGCAATCCTAAAATTATAAACAATACCCCTAATGTAATAAATAGTTTAGCCACGTTTCCTCCTTAAAATTTTAAAATACCATAATCGTATATATCAAAATAGCTATTTTGCTTTTTAAAATGCTTTTTTCTAATGCCCTCAAGCTCAAATCCAGCTTTTTTTAGCACCTTTGCAGAGGCTAAATTATTATGAAAATGGTGAGATGCTACTCTAATTAATTTAAGCTCATTAAAACAAAACTCAACTACACCCTTTACAGCTTCGCTCATAAAGCCCATACTCCAATACTCTTTTGCTAAATAGTAGCTAATTGTAGCGTGATTGTGCATTAGAGATATATCTACATTAACTACACCTATTGTATCTTTTTTATAGGTAATTACAAAACCTAAATAATCTTTGCTATTTGCTTTTAAAATCCACTCTTTTGCGTTATCTATTGTATAGGGGTATGGTAAAGAAGAGAGCATTTTAGCAATATCTTTATTATTAGAGATATCTACTAAATTTTGGGCATCTGCAGGGGTAGGTCTTCTTAAAATTAGGCGTTTAGTGGTAATTTGCATTTTAAACTCTCTCTAAAATTAGATAGTTTCTAAGTCCTCTTTGAATGATTTTCTCTTTATATCCGTTTATCTCTTCTATCTCTTTATAGACACGGCTTCCTTTATAAAATAAGAACTTAGTTGAGTTGTCGCTAACAGCTTTTGTAAGCTCTAAAAGCAAAGCCGTATCTGTAACTGCGCGAGATGTAATAAGCTCAAATGGTGAGTGTTGCAATCTCTCAACTCTATCTTTAAAGACTTCTACATTTTTAAGCTCTAAATGTGTTGAGATATAGCGTAAAAAAGAGGCTCTCTTATTTAAAGGCTCGGCTAAAACCGCCTTAGCATTATCCCAAATAATTGCTAAAATAAGTCCCGGAAATCCTGCACCTGTACCTACATCTAGCAAACTTTTTGGCTCATTTACAAAAGTAGTGGGAATTAGAGCATCTATAATATTTTCTACAATAGCCTCTTTAGTTCTAGCCCCTGTAATATTATGCGTTCTATTCCACCACTCAAGCTTATTAGCAAACTCTGCAAGTTGCTCTATTTTATTGCTATCTAGCTCTATATTCTCTTTTTTTATAGCTTTTACTATTAACTCTCGCACCAAAAATCCTTATATTCTCAATTCTCAATTATCCATTCTCAATTCAAAGCAAGTGTCCCATCTGCTCTTTTTTAACCTTTAAGTAATCTCTGTTTTTCTCGTTTGGCTCAATTACCAGTGGAACTCTTTGTACAATATCAAAGCCCTCTAAAACCTCTAGTTTTTTAGGATTATTTGTAAGAAGTCTTAGTTTTTTTATGCCAAAGTGTTTTAGTATAGTTACAACAATATCATAAGTTCTCTCATCTGCATTAAAACCTAGTTGGTGGTTTGCTTCTATTGTATCAAGCCCTTTATCTTGCAGGGCATAAGCATTTACCTTATTAAAAAGCCCAATATTTCTGCCCTCTTGGCGATGGTAAATTATTAAGCCTCCCTCTTTTGCAATTAGTTTTAAAGATGCCTCTAGCTGTTCGCCACAATCGCACTTTAGTGAGCCTAAAGTATCGCCTGTTAAACACTCTGAATGCACACGAACTAAAGGTATATCACCAAAAGGCTCTTTAAAAATAGCTAAATGCTCTTTATCGCCCTCTTTAAAAGCTTGAATTTTAAAATCACCATAACGAGTTGGCAAATTTGCAACGCTTGAAATCACTATATACTCTTTTTAAATTATTTTTAACAAATTATACTTTAATTTTGCTAATTTATTACTAGACTTATGCAAGAAGCCTACTTTGGAAGTTGATTTTGAGTTTAAAATACTCTCTAACCTTAAAAGGCTAGAGAATAGAAGTTTTTTAATTAATAGTATTCAATCATTTCATCTAAAACTTCTTCATCTATTTGGTCAAAGTTTAGATATTTATAAACACTATCTTTTTTATCATCAGTAACTTTTTTATTTACTATCTCTAAGTACTCCTCTTTTGTAGGAATTCTACCAAGGAGTGCTGCTACTGCTGCTAATTCTGCACTTCCTAAATAAACTTTTGCATCTTTACCTAAACGGTTATCAAAGTTTCTTGTACTTGTAGAGAATACTGTTGCATTATCTCTAACTCTTGCTTGGTTACCCATACATAAAGAGCATCCTGGAATTTCAGTTCTAGCTCCTGCTTGACCATAGATAGCATAATATCCTTCTTCTCTTAAAGCAATTTCATCCATTTTAGTTGGAGGAGTAATCCAAAGTCTTGTATTAACAGGTCCTTCACCTTTTAAAACCTCTCCAAGTGCGCGGAAAAGTCCAATATTTGTCATACAAGAACCTACAAATACTTCATCTATATTTTTAGGTCTGCTATCATCTGCTAAAACTTCACTTAGAGTTGCAACATCATCTGGATCATTTGGACAAGCAACAATAGGTTCTTTAATTTCATCTAAATCAATCTCAATTACTGCTGCATACTCTGCGTCTTTATCTGCTTCAAGAAGTTCAGGATTCTCTAGCCACTCTTTCATTTTATCTGCTCTTCTTTGTAGCGTTCTTTTATCTTCATATCCATGCTCAATTAATTTTTCGATTAGCTTGATATTAGATTTTAAATACTCAATAATTGGCTCTTTATTAAGTTTAACTGTACAAGCTGCCGCACTTCTTTCTGCTGAAGCGTCTGCTAATTCAAATGCTTGTTCGCATTTTAAATCTTCTAAGCCTTCAATCTCTAAAATTCTTCCTGCAAAGATATTCTTTTTACCCTTTTTCTCAACAGTTAAAAGTCCATCTTTAATAGCTTGATAAGGAATTGCATTTACTAAATCTCTTAATACAATACCTGGTTGCATTTTACCTTTAAATCTAACTAATACTGATTCTGGCATAGTTAGAGGCATCATTCCAGTAACTGCAGCAAATGCTACAAGTCCGCTTCCTGCTGGGAAACTAATACCAATAGGGAATCTTGTATGGCTATCTCCACCAGTTCCAACAGTATCAGGAAGAACCATTCTATTTAACCAGCTATGAATTACTCCATCACCTGGGCGAAGGATGAAACCTTTTCTACTTGTCCAGAACTCTGGTAGAGTGTGTTGAAGCTCAATATCTGATGGTTTTGGATATGCTACTGTATGACAGAAACTTTGTAATACAAAATCTGCTCCAAAAGTAAGTGCTGCTAGTTCTTTAATTTCATCTCTTGTCATTGGTCCTGTTGTATCTTGAGACCCAACAGTAGATACTTGAGGCTCTACATACATTCCAGGTCTTACACCCTCTAATCCACACGCTTTACCAACCATTTTTTGTGCTAGAGTATATCCACCTTTGCTACCTTCTGGTTGCTCTGGTATCATAAATACATCACTTGCTCCAAGTCCTAAAGCTTCTCTAGCTTTTGCAGTTAAGCCTTTACCAATAATTAATGGAATTCTACCACCTGCTCTTACTTCATCTGGTAATGTATTTGGTTTAAGTTCAAATTCGCTTACAACTTCACCATCTTTTAAAATTTTACCCTCATATGGTTTAATTGTAATTACATCACCTGTTTCAAGTTTATCAACTGGTGCTTCTATTGGAAGTGCGCCACTATCTTCTGCGGTATTAAAAAAGATTGGAGCAATAATATTACCAATTACAACACCACCTGTTCTTTTGTTTGGAATACCCTCTATATCTTTACCAAAATGCCATTGAACAGAGTTAATTCCAGATTTTCTTGAACTACCTGTTCCTACAACATCTCCAACATATGCAAGAGGATATCCTTTTTTCTTTAGTTCTTCAATAGTCTCTAATGGTTTTTCCATTCTAGCTTGAAGCATAGATTGTGCATGTAATGGGATATCTGCTCTTGTGAAAGCTTCACTTGCAGGAGATAAATCATCTGTATTTGTCTCGCCTGGAACTTTATAAACAGTAACTGTAAGCTCTTCTGGTAGAGGCTCTTTATTTTTAAACCATTCAGCATTTGCCCAAGATTCAATAACCTCTTTTGCAAAAGGATTTCCCTCATCCATTAAATCTTTTACATCATTAAATGCATCATAAACTAAAATTGTATTTTTAAGCTCATCTGCTGCTGCTTGAGCCACTTCTACATGTGGGTGTTTAAGTGCTTCTACAAGTGGTCCTACATTGTATCCACCTAGCATTTTTCCAAGAATTTTAATAGCATCTACTTTTGTTAATGCTTTACAGTGTGCATCACCAGTTACAATAGCATTCAAAAATGCTGCTTTTACATAAGCGGCATCATCAACTCCACCTGGAACTCTATTTTTCAATAAATCAAGCAGATACTCCTCTTCAGGAATAGGGTCTTGCTTTAAAAGCTCTACTAACTCTGCTACTTGCTCTTTATTTAAAGGAAGCGGTGGAACATTAAGTTTAGCTCTCTCCTCGGTATGTTTTTTGTAATCTTCGATTAGTGACATTAAGCACTCCTAAAAATTTATTTTATGTGCTAATGTTATCAAAAGTAGCTTTTCAAAATAGCACCTATTGCTTGGAGTTGTGGTATTAAAGTAAATGATGTATCAGATAGTTACATTGAATTTATTAGTGTTACAAAACACCCCATTTAGGGGGTTTTATTATTTCTCTTTTTTTGATTTTTTCTTCTTCTTTTTCTCTTGAGAAACTTTTACTTTATCTTTTTTCTTTTTTTGATTTTTACTTTTTTTAGGTTTTCTTTTTTTCTCTCTAAATAGATGTAAATTCTCTTTTTCTAACATCTCTTCAACATAATCATTATCTACTTTTTTAATACTTTTCCATATACCAGATGGTACTCTAACCTCTAAATCACCATTTTCTCGGAGTTTTATTATCTTTTCAAAAGTTAAAACATCAGTTATAGGAGAAAAATCTTTACTTTTTAAGTCTATATCATCTTTATAAAAAAGAGTTTGTTTTTTAAAATTCCCCCATCCAGGAATTCCATCTGCATTATATGGGACTTCGTAACCATTTTTAAACTCTACCATTAAAGAGTAGAAACTATCTGGAAAAATATCAATTATTTTACCTTTGCCAAAAACAAAGCCATAGACCTTATCGCCTACTTTTGCATTATCAAAATATGCCATTTTAATCCTTTAAATTATTATTTCTCTATTACCTTTATTATTTGGAGCACTAAGCACACCTGTTTTTTCTAACTGATCAATAATATTTGCAGATCTATTATACCCAATTTGAAGCTTTCTTTGCAAGTAGGAAATTGATGTTTTTCTATCTGTTAAGACAATCTCTTTAGCCTTTTCATATAGTGAATCTAGCTCAATATTACCATTTATATCGCTATTTGTATCATCATCACCGCTATCTAAACTAAAGTAACTCTCATCATATTCTGGGGCTCTTTGAGCTTTTAGAAACTCTACTACTCTTTCTACCTCCTCTTCTGTATTCCAAGGGGCATGCAGTCTTACAAGCCCGGTTGCTCCTGGTGGGGTAAATAGTGCATCTCCGCGCCCAAGTAATGCTTCTGCTCCCATAGAATCTAATATTACTTTAGAATCAATCTTTTGTCCTACTCTATAACTTAATCTTGCTGGTAGGTTTGCTTTAATAAGCCCTGTTACTACATCTACACTTGGGCGTTGGGTTGCTACAATTATATGGATTCCAGCAGCTCTAGCCATTTGAGCAAGCCGCGCAATAGAGTATTCTACCTCTTTTCCGCCAGTCATCATTAAATCTGCTAACTCATCTATTACAACTACAATAAATGGCATCTTCTCAAGCCCCTCTTTTTTGGCTTTTTGGTTATAGTTGTCTATATTTTTAACTTTTGTTTTTGCCATAAGTTTATATCGACTCTCCATCTCTTTAACTAAATTTGCTAGAGCAATTATTGCCTTTTTAGGCTCTATAATTACTGGTGTTAAGAGGTGTGGAATATCGTTATATATAGAAAACTCAAGCATCTTTGGGTCTATTAAAATTAGTTTTAAATTATCTGGGTCATTTCTATAAAGCAAAGATAAAATCATAGCATTAATTCCAACAGATTTACCACTACCAGTTGTTCCTGCAATTAGTAGGTGAGGTAGCTTTTTAATATCTGTTACAAATGGTTGTCCTACTAAATCTTTTCCAAGAGCAATAGCAAGTGGAGATTTTGCTTTTTTAAATAAATCGCTCTCTAAGATTTCTCTTAAATAAATAGTTTCAAAATTATCATTTGGCACCTCTATTCCTACCACACTTTTACCAGGAACTGGCGCTTGAATACGAATACTCTCAGCCCTTAGTGCCATAGCTAAATCATCTTGCAGATTAAGTATTTTAGATACTTTAATATTTGGTGCTGGTTCAAACTCAAAAGTAGTTACAAGAGGTCCGGTATAGGTATTTACAATTTCTCCATCTATTTTAAACTGTTTTAATTTATCTACTAAGAGCTTCTCTTTTTTTATCATCTCTTCTACAATATCTTCTAACTCTTTGCGCTTTTTACTCTCTTTAGGAGGCTGTAAAAAGTCTAATGGGGGTAGTTTAAAATCTTTTGGTTTTTCTATCTCCCCTTTTTCTATTTCATCTAGTAGCTTTTTATTCTCTTCTATCTCAAATACAAGATTACTACTATCTATATTCTCTTTTTTAGACTCTTCATCTTTTGTTTCTTCTTTTTTAGGCTCTTTATTTTCTTCTATTTTAGGTATCTTTTTTGGTACCTCTTTTTTTGCTCTACTTTTAGTACTCTTTTTAGTATTAGATTTAGCTTTAGTGGTAGGGTGGGGTTTTAAAATCTCTTCTAAACTATCATTTTTAGGAAAAAATAGCTCTAGTAGTTCATTATAATACTTTTGAATTTTTGAATTTATATCATCAAATGCTTTATTTATGTTTTTTAACTTTAAAGTTTTTATAATCTCTACTAAATCTTTTTGTGTAATTAGTGTTAAAGATAGCGCTAAAGATAAGAAAAATAGAAACCAAAGCCCAACTTTACCAATATAAGGGCTAATTGCACTATATAGTAAATTACTAATTATACCACCATGATTTACTATTAAAGATTGAAATATAAGTAAAGATATAAAAAGTAGTATCCAGCCTACATAAGGGTCTAACTTATACTTTAATTTTGGGTATTTCATAAAATTATAAACAGGTAGTATTATAAATAAAAAATCTATATATGCAACATAACCAAATATTTTAACATTCCAACTACCAATCGCTTGACCTATAACGCCAACTATATCGAAACTATGAAAAATAGTTGAAAATAACAGATACATAGAAATTGTAAATGTTGTAAGTAATATTAGCATAAATTTATCCAAACTTTTTTATATATTATATCATATGAAGTTAAAATAGATAAGATAATTTAGTAATCTGAGTTCGACCCAATATCATAGCCACAATAAAATGAGGTTTTTACAAGGCTTTGGCAAATTTTTGCCAGACTAACTGGTTAATTCAAAAAAATTTGACAAAGCTTTGAGAAACCTCATTTTACCCGAGGGGAAGCCAAAAAATGGGCAATATTTCTTAAATAAAATTTTTGAATTAACTAGTTAGTCCTGCAAATTTTAATTTAAAAAATCTTACCTATTTTTTGGCTTTTGAGGCTATGATATTGGGTCGAACTCAGATTAGTAGCAATTTTTTAGATTTATTGAATAACAAATCGCTATTTTTTATACCTATTTTATAAAAATATATGACAAAATGAAATATTATAACAATGCATATCCATATTTTGTATAAAATTCATTATAACTTATTTCAAATTAAAGGATTTTTCAATGAAAAAGTCAATGCTAGTTGCAGAGATTGCAGAAAAAACGGGACTACCTAAAGGTGAAGTTGAGGTTATTATTAACTCAATGTTAGATTCTATCACAGATGCGCTTAAAGCTAGAGAAGCAGTTTCGTTTATTGGATTTGGATCTTTTGTGCCTGTTAAAAAGAATGCAAGAGAGATTTATATTCCAGGAACTACTAAAAAAGTTCAAGTAGAAGAAAAATATGGTGTTAGATTTAAGCCAAGTAAGAAACTTAAATCTATTATAGAAGAGGCTTAATATAAAAAATAGGGTAGGAAAAATTCTACTCTGTTTCTACTCTGAAAACTTAAATCTAAATTATTTGTATAGGAGATTTCATTAATTTTTTTGCATTACCAATAAGGTGTAGCCACAAAATTTATTAAAATTCCTATTGCAAAGCATTAGCAACTTCATAAAAGTCTAATGCATAATTTTGGTTAAAGCAAAGCTTATAATAAATATCTTTGTATATAAATATAGTTCAATATTTTGGGATAAAAATCAAAAAATATCATTTCACTTTGTCATAATTTTAGTACTAATATTATTTTTTAGATACCATTTTATGGAATTAAAATTATAAATAAAGGATAAAAATGAAAAAATCAAATTTAATAGATGAAATCTATAAAACAACAGACTTTACAAAAAAGGATATTACTTTAGTAGTAGATACAATGTTTGATATTATTAAAAAGTGCCTACAAGATGGAGAAGCAGTTTCTATCTCTAAATTTGGCTCATTTGTATTAACAGATAGAAGAGCAAAAGAGCTATATATACCAGGAACTACAAACAAAGTATATGTAAAAGCAAAAAGAGCAGTTAAATTTAAACCAAGCATAAAACTTAAAGATGCCGTAGAGCGTACTTTAGAGAGTGCGTAAGTTTCTTTTAATCTAAAGTGTCGTAAAATTCTATCTCTTAAGTGCTTAGAGCTTATTAGCTAAGCACTTAAAAGCCTCGGTGGTGGAATTGGTAGACACGCTAGATTCAAAATCTGGTGGGCTTTGCCCGTGTCGGTTCGAGTCCGACCCGAGGTACCACTTTTAAATTAATAGACTTCTAAAATCCAAATACTTTCAAAATATTAGTATAGTAAAAATTTAAAATGTAATATATGCTTTAATTTTTAGGGGTATATTTATGGGTATTTGCTATAATAATATAAAGAATATTTAAAAAAGGTATTAAATGACTGCTTTAATAGAAAAAGAGTATAAACCATTTATTAAATGGGTAGGTGGTAAAAGAGGTCTATTAGAGCAATTACTACCGCTTTTTCCTAAAAATTTTAATAATTATCATGAGCCTTTTGTAGGTGGTGGAGCAGTTTTTTTTGAACTTTATTCTAAAAATTTATTAAGTGGTAAAAAAATAATTCTTTCAGATATAAACAAAGATTTAGTTACTACATATAAAGTTATACAAAGTAATCCTAATAATCTAATAGATAATTTAAAAAATTATAAAGAGCAACACTCTAAAGAATTTTATTATAAGATTAGAGAAGTAGATAGAAAAGAGTCTTATAACACTTTATCAGATTTAGAAAAAGCTACAAGATTTATATATTTAAATAAAACTTGCTTTAATGGGCTTTATCGTGTAAATAAAAATGGCTTTTTTAATACGCCAATAGGAAGTTATAAAAATCCAAATATTGCTGATAGAAAAACTATATTAAATGCAAGTTTAGCTTTGCAAGATGCTTTAATTTTAGAGCAATCTTTTGAAAAAGTTTTAGATAATGCTAAAAAAGGTGATTTTATCTATTTTGATCCACCATACTATCCACTAAATAAAACTTCTAATTTTACTTCTTATGATAGTAATTGCTTTTTAGAAGAGGAGCAAATTAAACTTTTTGAAGTTTTTAAAGAGCTTGATAAAATAGGATGTTTAGTAGCTTTAA
>Ga0256843_1003662_pt1 | contig 10591 bp, 6 predicted proteins | sample AlvinellametaG_FD_191572 | JGI IMG/M metagenome (GOLD analysis project Ga0256843, IMG submission 191572) | Pompeii worm associated microbial communities from hydrothermal vent at the East Pacific Rise, Pacific Ocean - Alvinella | ecosystem: Host-associated > Annelida > Integument > Unclassified ... | reverse complement strand
AGCAAAAAATAGTATAGTAGCAAATGACAGAAAAATTCAAACAGCAGATAAAATCATCAAACAAGCAACTATTTTACAATACAGATGGCGACCCAAGAGCCTACAAACTCAATATCCGACACCTATCTGCCTCCTCATTTTGTGGGTTGGCAAAGCTGGTTAATGGCTATATTATTCCAAAGTCAAATATCTATATTGTTGATTTAGAGAAAGAGAGTATTGAGTTGGTAGAGGATAGGGTAAAACTTATAAAATTAAAATCGCTAAAGTAGATAGATTCTATACTATAGTTTAATTTTTTATTTAAGGTTTCCAAATTTAATTTGGAAACTTTGCTTATCTACACCCTCCACTCAAACACTCTTCAGTATAAAAAGGAATAACATTGTTAACAATATTTTGAACCATCTTTTTAACATCATCTCGATGATACTCTGTTTCATACCAATTATTGACATTACCATGTTTATTTGCAATCGCATCAATTACTTTTTCAAGTGATGAGTTTCGAGCAAGTCCATTCCATACTGCAACTTTTGTTGCATCTCCACCCCATGCGTAGTACTCTTCAAGATAATAGGTAACAATAAGTGATGTATACATCTCTTCGGTTAATCCATCTAATTGAAAAGAACCTAATAAATCATTAAAAATTCCAAAAATCTGAGTTGCTTTTTTTTCAATCAAAACATGTGGTTCTATTGAACCCTCTATTGATTGTATGGCAACATCTGAAATAATTCCAGATAAACCATCAATTACATCATTATTTCCATTAGGAAATAAACTTTCTAAACCAAATTTTATGGTTCTTTTAGCAGACTCTGAAATAGTTTTACCTTTTGGATCCACTATATAATCTGTAAGTTCTAATGCCAGTTTAACTTTTTCATGTCCTGTATCTGCACCATTTATTTTAGCTGTTATTAAATTTCGTTGAGCAGTTAAAACTTTTTCATATTTAAATCTAGAAAACATATCCCATTTCTGTTGACATGATGGATATTTTATTTTAAAAAGGTTTTTATAACTTGGAGCAGTACAACAACTTGCTTCTACATACTGCTGTTTATCAAAAGATTCATCCGAATATACACCCAATACAGTCCATAATTTTTTATCTTTATTTTTTACAATATAAGGTAATGTCACATCCTCGTTATAAACTATAAATGGACTCTCATTCCACTCTTTAACCATAAGATTAACATCTTTTTGACTTTTAGGTGCATCAGGTAAATCAATCTTTAATTCAGAACACTCATCACTTCTTTGCCATTGAAAAAAGACTACCTGTTTATCATATCTAGGAGAAAATGTTGATACATCTTTAAAAAGTCCATAGGGCCATTTTGGATTTGAGCCTGTAGAAGGATTAGACCAGTTATTATATTGAGACCTAAAATAAGCACTAATAATAGAGGCATTTCCATTCCAAACATATCCATCATCTACTTTTACTTTATGACCAAAGCTATATGGAAAATCTATCTGTATATCTTCTACCTCATCAGTACATTGTGCATAAATATTTCCACTATCTGTTCCATCTACCATCTCCACAGCTGTAACAATCCAATGTTTATCTTTAAACCATTCTGAGTACTTAACATTTTCATTACTAATAATAAAAGGTAAAGTAACTCTTTCAAAAGTTCTATCTGTTGACCTAGAGTACCATGGACCAACTGTAATATTTGCTTTGGGGGTAATATAGTATTTCCCCTTAGCATCAGTTGCATAGATTTTTAATCGTTTACAAGAACTTGAGTTAACAAACCATTGAAAAAAAGCTACATTGTTTGAAGATAAATCGTGAAATATACTCATATCTTTTGTTATGCCAAAAGCATTAGATGATGGATTAGAATAGACTTTATCAGATACATTATTTTTATAAGCACTCATAACACTACCATTACCAATCCATGCTCCATCTGCTAGTGTAAATATTGGGAGTAATCCCAATAATATTGCTGATTTTATTTTTTGCATTTTTTATCTCCTCGTAATAAATTTATTGCGTACAAACAGCACTAATTCTATTACCATCTAAAGCATTAGCATTTGTCTTAACTTTAATAATATAAAAATGTGACTTACCATCAGTACTAGAATTTTTTAGGGTACAAGGTAATTTTTTATTACATTTATTATCTGCCCAATTTTTTTCAGCCCAACCTTTCATACTTACTCCATTTAAAGTAGCAGAATAACCATCTGTATAAGTACCTGATTTCAACAATAAAGAGTTACAATTACTACTTGTTTGCCATTGAAATAGAGTCATAGCTTTATTATCAGATAATCCTATCGCCATATCTTGATAAATACCATCTTTTTGGTCATTATATGTCGAATTTGAACCTCTAATAATAGAACTCTGTCCTCCATATTTATAATTCAAAGGTAAATCAATTAATGTCTCATCATCTAACATAGTTACATCTTTACCATCATCATTTTCTGTACATTCAGCAATAATCTCTTGAACCTTAGAAAGAGGTTCTTGTGATGTAATAATAATATTATTCCAACCACTAACATAATCTACAGTTTTGGGAAGAGTAGTTTTAAAAGCTTCTGTTACAACATCATCACTCCATTTTTTTCTATAAATTTTTACTTTTAATGGACTATGTGGATTTATCCATGTATTATATTTTTTTCTATATGCTTCACTTGCCAATATACCAATTTTTAATTTTTTACAGCTATTTGTTGCTTTCCATTGAAAAGAGACTGTAGAAGGTCTTGTATGTGACTGCATATCTGCTTCATCTCTATAACATCCCCATTGACAATTTTTTTCATCTTCTGTACCTGTACCAAGTAGTTCTGTTCTTATTAATGAACCTGCTCCATCTACTATTGATAAGTTACTATTTAAAACAACTATTGGACTATTCTTAGACTTGTAATATTTACCCTTTTCAGGAATACCAATATCATCAAAACTAATTTTTAATGAATTAGACCTAGACATACTTGCTTTTTTAGCAAATTGAAAATGCAAATGATTAGAAGTAGAACAACCTGTATTTCCTGAAATACCTAAAACAGTTTTTCCTCTAACAACTTTATCTCCTATATTTACATTTATACTATCTAAATGATAATAATATGTATATACTCCATCATCGTGTTTAATAGCCAAATAATTTGCAGAACCATGCCAATATTGTGGATTATCTCTACAATATTTTATTTTTGTAGAGTCTTTTCCTATTTTAGCAACTACCCCATCTTTAGGAGCATACACATCAAAATTACCTGCAAAATCAATAGCATAAGCCAATCCTGCCCCATAATGAGAAACTATTCCATTATAGCCTTGACTAACTCTATGGGAAGTCCCCTCTTCATATGGTGCATAAAATCCATCATATGCAATCAAACTATTTATTCCAAATATAAATAATATTCCTATTTTTTTCATTTTTCTATCCTTTCTTTAAAATCAATAAAAGAAAACTTTTTAAGCAATCTTAAGCATGTACATTATTATGTGATAGTTAATCTCATTTTGCACCTATATCTTCAATGTCTATCGTTCCTTTTATTTTCATATTATTGTTTTCCAAATCATTACTAGATACATTATTCACATTACCCGATGTATTTTCTAGTGTCACATCAACTTTACCAGTCCTTTTATTTCGTTCGCCAGTCACACCTAAAATTGTTTTATCATTCTTTTTTAGAATAACAATAGAGTTTTCTTTAAGCTCATTGCTTTTGTTAAAAATGCCTTCTTGTTCTGCTTTTGTTTCAATTTCTTTAGAGGTTTTATCCTTATACTCTTTTTTGATATTAACTATTTTTTTTATCAAAGTAGTATTGTCTGTGGTATTCTTGTTTGTATCTGAAAACGTAATATTCTCTTGAACAGCTTTTTTACGATTTCTTTCTATCTTTTCTACTCTCTCTTTTTCACTATCACCTTTAGCAATTTTTTCAAATGTGTTTTTTGGAATATCTTCTTTTTCTTGAATCGCTTTATCAACATCTCCATTATCATTTATATAAGGAAGCTTTCTTTCTAGTCCACTCTCATCTGCCGAGAAACGAGAAGCTCTTAAAACAGTTTTTGCCATCTCTGCTCTTGTTAAATAATTGGTTACATTTGTATTTCCTATAACATTTTTACTTTTTAGGAAAGAAGCTGACTCCTCTTCTTCTAAAATTTTATTCCAAAATACTTTGACTATATATCTAAAGGCTAAACCTCTAGTAACTTGCATTTCTGAATATTCTGTAAACCCATGGGTTTTTCTTGCAATATCAACATAAGCAGTTCCCCATGGTTCTTCTGGATATTTACTTCTAATTTTTGTCGTTTTATAAAAATTGTCTGTCAAATTTACAACTTTTGTTAGCTCTTGCCATAAAGTGCTATCATCTAAACCATATTCAGAATATGGAATATAATTAGGATTATCTGATTTTTTTGCATATCCTTCTAAAATTCCTGATGAACATAATGCAGTTATATATTTGTATCCCCAATGAGTCTCTGTTACATCATCAAACTTACAATCACGAGGATGTTTTGGTCTATTCTCTTTTTCATTAAGATTAAACTTTATATTTTTTTTACCACAATAAGCATAAAGTCCATTATTCTCTCCAGCCACTGTTTTTATATTAATAAGCGTATACTCAGGAGTACCATTACTTTTTAATGGTGTCTTTAAAATACAAGGTAATTTTGTACAATCAGAATTCTTCCAATCTTTCTCTGACCAACCTTTAAATAAAATTTTTTCAAACTTAGATGAACCATCTCTATCTCTAATAGTTACCTCTTCACACTTATCTTTAGAACTAAGTACTTGAAAAGATGTCTCTGCATTATAATTACTCGAAGTTATTGCTTCATCTTTAATTGAACCATAACCATCCTGTCCATTATCTTCAGAGGTGGATATTAAAGAACCATTACCTAAATGATAATGATTGTTGTCTAACTTGGTAGAGGAAACTGTTACTTCATTTATATCTGAATTGTTTATACTATCAACTGCACTACTTCGACAATAAGCATAAATAGAAATATCTTTAGAAATAGGTTTTATTGAAGATATAGAGACAGTTGTCCACCAATTTTCCAATTTTAAACTAACCCCATTCTGATATTTATAATCTCCAACAGGAAGTTTTGCATTATAGGACTTTTCAACAGAGGGATTGCTCCAAGCTTTCAAATTAATTAAAATATTATTTCCTAAATCAGAACTAGAGTGTATGTCAATATGAGTACACTTAGAACTACTGTATAAGACTTGAAAAGTTACTGTTGAGTTTTTATTTTTATGAGGGTGCATCATTGCCTCATCTCTATCACATCCCCAACAAGCTTGATTGGCATTTATAAGTGACCCTGTTCCATCATAAATACTCTCTCCACTTAAAAGAGTAACTGCCCCAAGTGCTAAAGTTGCTACTGCTAAACTAATTTTCATTTTCTATCTCCTTTATTTAAAATCTAAATTTTTTAACGCCATTTTCTACAAAAAATGTAGGCACAGCATCATCTAAATCAACTTTTTGCCAGTCATAATCCTCTTTTTCAACACCATTATCTCGTATCTTTTTACTTTTAAAATGATAAACACTACCTTTTTTATTTATGATATACCAAGATTTATCTACAGAGAAGAACCACCACTTAATATCAACTGTACTATTTCTAATCTTTTCAATATCAGATTGAATTCTCTCACTACCAATAGTTTCATTTAGTGATTTATCTGAATATTTAATTTGATATTGACCATTACTGTTATTTGAGATATTATCTACTTTAATTCTATCTTTATCCAAATCAAGTTTTGCTATTTTATTACCAACTACTCCCCACCCAGCTGTTTGATTTTTAATTGGCATAAGAGAATAAACAGTAACCTTGTTAGAACCATTCGCTAACGATATATACCATCTTTGATTATTTTTATCAGTATAGTATCCCCATGCAATATTTTGTACCTCTGTTAAAATCTTCTCTTTTTCAGATTTACTATTAGGTATATTAGCTACCGTTAATTGTGCAGAATAATCATAATCTCCATCTATATTTCCAATTACAATTCGTTTATCTTTGTTTGTTGCTATAAATGGTTGATTAGTATAATATCTGTCTATTCTATAACCTATTATAGTAGAGGTAGTATCCTTTGTATATCTATCAAAAATTACAACTTTCCATTTATCGGTATCTGTATGTATTCCATAAACTATAATTACCTTATCTTTATAAACAGATACAGTAATTAAATGAGACCTATAATTATCCATAGATGCTTGGGAATCAGTAATTTGAAATATACTCTCTTTTGAATTATCTTGATTTAGAATTATAATATTAAACGTATCATCAAGTAAAAGTTCTTTTACTGATGAATCATAAATATTAATTTTTCCATATAAATATTTTTGAGGTTTCCCTATCTCCTCTTTTGATAATTCTATTGCTCTCATATCACTATCTAATCTATAAAATATTCCTTCACTTGCAGAAAAGATAGAATTATTATTAACTCTTACTAAACCAAGATACTCATCTGCTATATTATGAGCTATCCCTAAATCAGGATAAACTTTAATAGCCTTTAATCTCCAATTTTTATAAATATTTACATCAGGCAAAGAGCGATAGATTAGATATATTTTATTATTAAAATTTATCAATTGTACTGAATCAACTTTTCCACTGCTTTTTGTATCAATAATTTTTGAAGTCCCATCTAATATATATCGCTTAACTGTATGATTTTTGCTATTTAAAGTAACAATAATAGGTTTATTATCATAAATAATAAAATCTTCAATACTCTCATCAGGTAAATTGCCATCATTTAACATTTTATTTTCAAATATCTTTTGAGGAGTAGAGTTCTTTTTTGTTTTTGGATTATAACTCACATAATAGTATTGGAAATGTCTATTATATTTATATTGTTTGTTTATCCATGAAGCTATATGAGATATTATCACATGAACAACTCCATTATTGTCAATAACTACATGTTTTATTGTATTCTCTGTTTTATTACTTGTAGTATTTGCAGGAAAATCACTATATTGCTTTGTAAATATATCTTGAATCTTTCCAAATGGTTCAGAAACTATATCTCTATTTTGTTCTGGTGCATTGGTATCTATTTGAGTAGAGTTATCATTAGAGTTTTGATTTTCATCATTTGAACTACTATTAGAGTTGCTATCAGATAAACCATTGTCGGTATTAGAACAACCTCCTTTTTTATCACATTTTTTTTGATATATATCACTTTTATCTTTAGATATATTGGGTAAATCAATACTTTGCTTTTCTATTGAGCTACCCTCTCCACACCCAACAACGAACAAACCAATAAAAAGCATTATTATAATCTTGCTCATTTTCTCTCCTTTAATTATAATTTGGAAGATTTACATCAGTTGGAGCAATTACCCCTTTGATATTCTCTTTATCTGTAGGACGTTCCATAACGCCATTTTTTATATCTTGAACACCTATCTCTTTTGCACCCTTACTGTCTGAAATAATTGCTACATGACCTTTACCATTTGTTCCAGGGGTATTATCTTTGTAACAAACTATACTTCCTTTTAAATCTCTATCTGTAGGTAGCCCCTCTTGTAATTTTCCTTGTGCCTCATAATCATTACACATATCTTTTGCAGAGTCATACTTAACATCTTGACCATAAACTGTTGTTATAAGTCTTGTATCAATAGTATTCTTACCATCCGTATAAGGAGACTGTTTACCTATATTTTTAGTTGCTGTATCAACAACAATATTAGGTAGTTCATTAATATCAGTCTCTTGTATATTTACTGTTTGAGGTAATGAATTTTTAGGAATAAAAAAGGTTTCTTCCTTAATATCAGTTCCTGCATTCCACAAATTATCTGCTAAACATCTATTCATAAATACTTCAAAATTTTCCTCACTTTCTCCTAATAACATACAATCAATTAGTTGTTCAAGCTCGACTAAAGTTATTTCTTTATCATCAGGAACAATACTATATGGTAATTCTCCTCCAGAGAATGAAGGCTGTTCTTCTTTAGAAATTCGACTACATCTCATTACTAAAGTGGCTAACTCCCAACGTAATAATTTAGTTTCCATAAAGTCCATAATATATAATTGTGAAGCAGGTTCAGAAGACAAAGGTGCTTTTATCAAAACTCCTTTATCTTTTAAAAAATGCCAAGCTTCAAATTTATCTGAAACTGTCTTATTCCAAAAAAGATTTACAAGATATTTATAAAGTTCATACTTTTTCAATGTTCCCATAATAGGCTTTATATTGAAACCTTTTTCTTTCGCATAATCTGTATAACAATACTCTTCATTATTATCATATTTAGATTGACTACAGAATTTATTAACTTCCTCATAATTGTAAACTAAACTTGTTACACGTGCAACTGTATATCTACTCACATCACTAAATGGTTCAAAATTATAAGTTTGAACTTCATCTCCTTGCATAATACCTGCTTGACAAATAGCACGAATATAATCTTCTTCTTTTTTATCTGAAGAGAACATATTTTCATAAATATCATTAAAATTACAACCTGTTCTTTTTTTAACCTCTTGTGTTTCACTCTTATGATTTAAATTTAATTGAGGAAGAGATTCGGTATCGTTATCCACCAATCTCATCTTTTTTAAACCATTTTCAATAAAAAATTCTATACTTAAGTTGGTCATATCAATTTTTTGCCAATCATAAGCTCCATCTATACTTCCAAATTTATAAATAGCTTTTTCATTAACAATATACCAACTATCATTACTTGCCTTAAAAAACCACCACTTCACTTGAACTGTAGAGTCTCTAATTAATTCAATATCTTCTTGAATAATTGAATCTACTTGGGTTATTCCTGTACCCCAATCTTTATACTCATAAGTAGGATTATCATCTATATACCCAATGGTAATATTATTTTGAGAAATATCAACAGAAGCACCATTCGAACTAACTTCCCCCCATCCTGCATGTTCATTGACAATAGGCATAAGAGAAAAGACATACCCTGCAAACCTTCCATTAATTTGACTAATATACCATCTATTATTACCCTCTTTTGTTAATTTATTGGCTACATAGTATGCAAAAGAGAGAGTATTATTTTGACTCTTTATTGCTTCTATATCAGAAATATTCTCTTTTAATAACATTGTAGTTCCACTCATCAAACTAATTTGTGGTAATTCAACAGTTAAATCACTACTATTTTCATCTGCATTATTACAACCTATTAAAAATATTGTTAACAACATAATAAGTATTCTACTATTGTGCATAATGTTTCTCTCCTTTATATACTATATATAATGAGCTTCTAACTCATTATATATTTTTTAATTTATACTATTTTTTACCACCAAAATCAGGTAGTCCCTCTTCAACAACAATATCAACACTATCACTAGCCGTAACCCCATCATTATCAGTAACTGTTAATATTAAAGTATCTGTTCCAACCTCTGTAGGTGTATAGGTTAAAGTTGCATCTGTTCCAAGAACACTATTTCCTTTTTTCCACTCAAAAGTAACACTACCCTCAGTGTCTGAACCACGTCCATAAAGTGTAACCGATTCATTAACTGTTACTGTTTTATCTTCTCCTGCATCAACAGTTGGTATTTGATTTTGTTCTTCTGCCTTAACTGTTATTTTGATTTTTACACTATTTGTATCATAATCGGGTAAAGATATTCCTTGAGTAGTCATTCCATTAACAATCTTTGCTTCAATTACAGTATCTTTTTGGGATGTTGTACTAATCGGTTGAGCATCATTACAACTATCTTTATAAAATGTAATCAATGAATTTTTAGAAATATCATCTACATCAGAAGCAATTTGAAACATGGGATTATAAGTAATGTATTTATCTGAATCATAATTATCTCCATAAGAGAACATATTTCCTATCTGTTTTGTTCCTAGACAAAGGACAGGATAATAGCTTGATACATCAAATCCACCATTTTTAAATTTCAGACTAAAAGATGAACCAGCAGTCATATTTACTGACGATTTAAAACCTAATTCAATACCATCTATAGTAGAACCACTATTTACTGTTTTACTAATGGTTGTTGTATTTTCATTTCCATTCAAAAATAATTTAGATGACATAGTAGTAATAGGTACTTCCCTAGAGATAAATCCATTAGAAGATACTTCATAAGGAGCATATTTCTTACCAATATATTTATACTTATGTGAACCACTTGCATTCATATACCATAACGAATAATATTTATCTTTCTTCCATAATATATCAGCTTTTCCATCTCCATTAAAATCACCAACAGAAGCTACTTCGTATGGAGAAGATTTCTTTCCTATATATTTATACTTATGTGAACCACTTGCATTCATATACCATAAAGAGTAATATTTATCTTTCTTCCATAATATATCTGCTTTTCCATCTCCATTAAAATCACCAACAGAAGCTACTTCGTATGGAGAAGATTTCTTTCCTATATATTTATACTTATGTGAACCACTTGCATTCATATACCATAAAGAGTAATATTTATCTTTCT
>Ga0256843_1003660_pt1 | contig 10591 bp, 13 predicted proteins | sample AlvinellametaG_FD_191572 | JGI IMG/M metagenome (GOLD analysis project Ga0256843, IMG submission 191572) | Pompeii worm associated microbial communities from hydrothermal vent at the East Pacific Rise, Pacific Ocean - Alvinella | ecosystem: Host-associated > Annelida > Integument > Unclassified ... | reverse complement strand
TTGTAAAATATTCTTCTAACTCTTCAATTCCATTTACATATTTTGAAATATATTCTGATTGATAAGGTAATTTATGATAACCTTGATTAATAGTTTCCCAAATCATCGCTAACATTAAAGCAAGGTCTGTTCCTGGTTTAATAGGAATAAATTCATCAGAATGACTTGCTGTATTTGTATATCTTGGATCAATATATACAACTTTTTCAAGCCCTCTACCATGAGTTCTTCTAAACATATCTAATGTATCAGGTGTTACAATACCTTCTGCTCTATTCGCACCAAGATTTAAAAGATATTTTGTTCTTTGAAAATCTCCATTACCCCATGTTCCAAAAATCATTTTATTTGCCATAAATGATGGAGCAAAACAAGTAGTAAAGTGATCAACAAAGTTAGCACTTCCAACACCATTAATTAAATTAGCAAATACAGGATCTCCCATATTACCAGTCGAAGCACCAGCACCAAAAGCAAATGTACTTCTATTGTCTTTTTCTTCTTCAAGGATTTTTATCATTTTTTTAGAAATAAAATCTAATGCTTCTTCCCATGTAGCTTTTCTAAACTTACCACTACCTTTTTCACCTACTCTAATAAGTGGTGTTGTAATTCTATCTGGGTCATTTTCAGAAGCAATTCCTGCTTGCCCTCTTGCACACATAAAATTTCTTGATTTTGTATAAAGAGGATTTGGATCAATTTTTGTAACTTTTCCATCTACATTTCTTGCAATAACTCCACACATATTTACACACATACCACAAATTGATGGAGTATATTTTGCATTTTTAATATCTTCTTCTTTTTCTTTTTTTGCTTCTTTTGCATCACCATAACTTTCTAATGCAAAAGCAGATGTTGTAGCTACTCCTGCACCTACTGCTGCAGCTGCTGAACCTTTAAGAAAGTTCCTTCTTTTTAAGTCTATAATTTCAGACATCTACTCTCCTTTTTTAATTTTAACCTTTTATTATAACGAAAAATTATATCTAACTCCCATAAAAAGGGAGTATTATAAGTAAAACTTATTAAAATTGGTATCTAATATAAGCTCTAATATCTACAGCTTTTTCTACATAATCATTTTGATCTGGATTTCCATAATCTCCAAAGAATGCATCACTTCCTGCATTATTATATTTAAAATATGTAGCTCTGAAATTTGTAGTTAATCCATCCATAATTTTATGATTATAGTATGCATCTACAGCTGTACCTCTAACAGCAGCAATACTTCCTGCTAAAGTATCTTCACCATAAGTCATAGCTCTATAATATTTACTTCCATGAACTATATTTAATCCCATTCTATCATTACTATCACCTACTGGCATATCTGCACCTACCCATACACTATAACCAATTTTAGATGAATCAGCACCTAACATTGTTTTTCCACTATCTGGATCTGTTTGTGTATAAGCAAATGAAATAAATGCTTTTGTATCATCTAAGAAATCACTAATTTCTTCACCAATTCCATCAGCTTTGAAAATTAAGTTACTTCCAAAATAATTACCAACATTTGTCATAGTTCCATTATTATATCCTTGAAGATTCCATGCCCAAATATTTTCCCACCAAATAGAGTATTGTTCATCATTATAAGGGACAAATAAAAATCCTCCCATATCACTATTTGGTAAATCTCCTTTTGAATATGCAGGAGCTGAATTAAATTTACCTTCATTTGAAGAGAATCCTCTACCAAAACAGAATTTAATATTTGTTCCATAATCTTCACCTACACTACCGAATGCATCTGGTTTAACCCAAAAACTAAATCCATCAAATTCCATATTTACAAGGTGTGCGATTGGTGAAGTTGGCATATCACCTTCTCTTAAGTTTGCTGGATATCCACCTACACTTGGTCTTCTACCAGCACTAAACATATACTCACCATCTTCGCCAAAAGTATAGTTAAAGAATGCTTCTTTTACTCTTAATGTAGTATCATCTGGAGTTTCATTTGCAACCCATCCAGAATTATCATATGATAAATTACTATTTCCATTCATTCCAAATACATTATTTGCTTCAACTTTTAAAGTAGCTTTTAAGTTATCATTTACTCTTGCAAGTCCAGTAAGAGTAACTCTATTTGTAAGAATATTATTTGCATATTTATCACCAGATTTTGTTTCATAGTATAAATAATCTACACTTGATCTAATTCCATAATGGAAATTAATATGATCTTCATAATGTGCTCTTTTTACATTTTGTAATGAAATTGCCGCACGCTCTTGAGTAGCTTTAAGCTCTTTTAATTGTGTTTGTAATTCTGTAATTTGTGTTTGTAGTTCTTCTACTGTTGGTGCTGCAAAAAGTGATGCAACTGCAACTGTACTAATTAACAACTTTTTCATGTTATTCTCCTTAAATTATTATAGTTTGTAGATAGCTTGTAGATAAAAAAGAAAAAGGGGATGTTCTTATGAACATCCTGCTGGAATTTTTCCTTCTAAAATACCAGTTAAAAAGTCTTTTAAGTCTTTTAATTTTCCTTTTTTAATGATTTTTTGAACACCAGCTACTGCTTTATCTTGTCCTTTTGCTTTTAATGCTTCAATTAATCCTTTTGCATTATCTGCTAAAAGTGCATCTAATTGATCAACTGTTTTAATATCTAATAATTTTAATAATTTTGATGATTTTAATTTAGATTTTTTCTTTACAAATTTGTTGTAATATTTAAATCCTACATTATAATCAGCCATTGCTGAAGTCACACTAAGTCCTGCAATAATAGCACCTGCTGCTAATACTTTTAATAATCTCATGATTTTCTCCTTAATTTTTTTTGTAAAGTTATTATACAACTATTTTTGTCATTTGATAGTAAAATGAATGGTAAATGAATATACATTTGTGTAAATTCGTAATTTTTTTTACAATTTGTTACAAAAATTTAGTAAAAAATTGGATTATGTTATAATTCAAATAAAAAAAGGGTATATATGGAAAAAGCATATAAACTTTTAGCAAAACAAGAAAAAATTTCTGCAAATGAAGCTAAAAGATTAATAGATAGTGGTAAAGTTTTTGCTTTCGATAAAAAAATAAAAATAGCAAGAGCTTTAATGAAAGAAAATACAAAATTTAAAATTGTAAATACAGAAAAACCAAAAAAAATTTTTGAAGATAATAATATTATTGTAATAAATAAACCCCCTTATGTAACAAGCGAAGAAATTTCAAAAGTATATAATACTCCACTTTTACATAGACTTGACAAAGATACAAGTGGAATTTTAATTTTAGTAAAAGACAAATCTTTCCAAAAAAAAGCTATTAATGAATTTAAAAATCAAAATGTTTATAAAGAGTATTTAGCTTGGGTTAGTGGAATTGTAAGTGAACCTATAACTATCGATATGCCTTTAAAAGTGATTAAAAATAAAAGTGGAGCATATTCTAAAATAGATAAATTTGGACAACCTGCCATAACAGAAATAGAACCTTTAAAAGCTTTTAGAAGTAAAAGTGAAATAAAAGCTATAATCCATACAGGAAGAACACATCAAATTAGAGCCCATTTAGCTTATATAAACCATCCTATTTTAGGTGATGAGAAATATGGAGGGAAAAAAGCAAAAAGAGTTATGCTTCATCATCACAAATTTAAAATTTTTGATTACGAATTTGAAGCAAAACCACCAAAAGATTTCACAATTATGGAAGAATATAACGACTAAAAAAGCAAATAGCTTTTTTGGTATAATTTCACAAAAAATAAATATTTTAATAAAAACAGGAGATTTTTAGATGTTTGAAAATATATCAAGTTCACTAAAGGGTGTATTTAATAAATTAAGATTTAAAGATGATGAAAAAGCATTAAAAAAAGCTTTAGATGAACTAAAAAAACTATTATTAAAAAGTGATGTTCATTTTAAAGTTGTAAAAGAATTATTACAAAATGTAGAAAAAGATACAAAAGAAGCTGGTATTGGTAAGGGTACATTTATGAAAGCCCTTGAAGATAATTTAACAAAAGTGTTAACAGCTCCAGGAAATTATGGATTTGTATTTTCTTCAAAACCACCTACAGTAGTTTTAATGACTGGTTTACAAGGAAGTGGTAAAACTACAACAACTGCAAAACTTGCTAACTATTTAAAACAGATTAAAAAGAAAAAAGTTTTAATGGTTGCAGCTGACCTTCAAAGACTTGCTGCAGTAGAGCAATTAAAACAATTAGCTAATGCTAATGAATTAGATCTATATTTTGATGATAATAGTAATGATCCTATTCAAATTGCAAAAGATGGTGTGGCTTTAGCTAAAGAAAAATTTTATGATGTAGTATTAATAGATACAGCTGGTCGTCTTGCTATTGATGAAGAGTTAATGAAACAATTAGAAGATATCAAAGAAAATGTAAACCCTGATGAAATTTTTTATGTAGCTGATTCTTTAACTGGACAAGATGCTCTAAGGACTGCTAAAACATTTGATGAAAAACTTGATATTACTGGTGTAATTCTTACAAAATTTGATGGTGATAGTAAAGGTGGTGTCGCTTTAAGTATCGCTCATCAAGTAAAAAAACCTCTTAGATTCATAGGTACAGGTGAAAAAATTCCTGATTTAGAAGTTTTTGTTCCAGAAAGAATTACAAGTAGAATCATGGGTGCTGGAGATATAGAATCTCTTGTAGAAAAAACAAATGCTATTATTGATGAAAAAGAAGCTAAAAAATTAAATAAAAAAATTAAAAAAGGTGAATTTAATTTTGAAGATTTTTTAGCTCAACTTGAAACTATGAAAAAAATGGGTAGTATGAAAAATTTATTAAGTATGATACCTGGAATGAACCAATTTGGTAAAGCTCTAAAAGAGATGGATTTAGAAAATTCAAGTGAAATTAAAAAAATCAAAGCTATGATTAGTTCAATGACACCAAAAGAGAGAAAAAACCCAGAACTACTAAAAGTAAATAGTAGAAAAAGAAGAATTGCTCATGGTGCAGGTCTTAGTGCACAAGAAGTAAATAAAATTTTAAAACAATTCCAAATGGCTGCTAAAATGGCAAAAAAATTTGCAAATAAAAAAGGGATGCCAAATATCAATGATTTAATGAAACAAATGGGGAATATGAAGTTTCCAAAATAATAAGTTTTAGTTAGAGTTTATATAACTCTAACGAACTAAAATAAAAACTATTGACTTATTTTCATTAAAATTGTAAAATTTCACACAAAATTTTTTAAATACTAAAAAAGGACAACAATGACAACAATTAGATTAACAAGAATGGGTAGAAAAAAAAGACCTTTTTATAGAATCGTAGTAACTGATAGCAGAAAAAGAAGAGATAGTGGATGGATTGAATCAATCGGATACTATAACCCAATGACAGAACCAGCAACTGTAAAAATTGATGAAGATAGATTAAATTACTGGATTAGTGTTGGTGCTCAAATGAGTGAGAAAGTTAAAAAAATCGCAGGTAAATAATGATACAATTTGTTGAGAAGTATGTTAAACTTCTTGCATTTCATCCAGAAGATGTAATAGTAAAAACTGGTGAAAAAACAGATAATTTTGTAGAAATTTTAATATATGCAAATAAAATTGATACAGGTAGAATTATTGGTAAAAATGGAACTATGATAAAAGCAATCAAAACACTTATTAGTGGTTGCAAAGCAAAAGAAAATATAAATTATAAAATTTCAGTGAATATAAATGAACATGGATAAAAAAATACCTATCGCAAAAATCGGAAAAGCTCATGGTGTTAAAGGGTGGGTTAAATTACACCTTTTAACTGACTTCCCAGAGCAGTTTAAGGCTGGTGCTACTTTTGAAGCAGATAAAACTACATTGACAATAGAGCACATAAATCGTAAAAATAATACAATCAAATTTGTCGGAGTAAATACTCCTGAAGATGCTAAAAAATTAACTAATAGACAATTATATAGTGATGAAAGCCAATCTAAAGAAGATATTAAACTTAAAAAAGATGAATGGTTTTGGTTTGATATAATTGGATGTGATGTTATTGAAGATGATAAAAACTTAGGAAAAGTGGAAGATATCAACAGAATAAATGATATTGATTATATTGTAGTTGATGTAAATCCTAACCTTGGTGTAAAACAAAAAAGATTTTTATTTGATTTTAAAAGACATATTATAGATGTAGATGTCGAAAACAAAAAAATTTATGTAAAAGACACATTACCTATTTTAGAAGCAAGCTAATGAGATTTGTTTTTGTTACTCTCTTTCCTAATCTAATTAAACCATATTTTGAAGACTCTATAATGAAAAAAGCTCTTGATAAAGAGCTTTTTTCGATAGAATTTGTAAATTTTAGAGATTATAGTGAAGATAAATTTCATAGAGTTGATACACCCCTTGTAGGTGGTGGTGCTGGTATGATTTTGGATAATATATCTCTAAAAAAAGCATTATTAGCTCTAAAATCAAAATATTCAAATTCTAAAACAATTTTTTTAACTCCTGTAGCTAAAAAATTTAATCAAAAAGATGCTATCCGTTTAGCTAAAGAAGAGACAATAATTTTAGTTTGTGGTAGATATGAAGGGTTTGATGAAAGACTTATAGAAGAGTTTGCAGATGAAGTATTAAGTATTGGTGATTTTATTCTGAGTGGAGGAGAATTAGGTGCTATGGTTATCACAGATGCTATAGCAAGAAATATAAAAGGTGTTTTAGGAAACAGTGAATCTTTAAGTGAAGAAAGTTTCGAAAACAACTTATTAGAAGCTCCAAATTTTTCTAAAAATGGTGATGTTCCATCTATCCTCAAAAGTGGAAATCATAAAGAAATAAGTAAATATAAAAATCAACTATCTATTTACAAAACTATTTTCCATAGACCAGATTTAAAAAAAACTCAATTTTAACCTTTTTTTAAACTTTTTTTGATATAATTATCTTTCAAAATTAAGTGTGAATGCTACTAAAGTAGCCTATGGCACAAAGGAGATATAATGAGAAATAGATATATTGAAGCTTTCGAAGCTAAACAAATTGAATCAAAAGAGATTCCACAATTCAAAGCTGGTGATACAGTAAGAGTAGCAGTTGAAATTGTAGAAGGTGATAAAAAAAGAATTCAAAATTTCGAAGGTGTATGTATTTCAATCAGAGGTACTGGAACTGGTAAAACTTTCACAGTAAGAAAAATTGGTGCAAATAATATTGGTGTTGAGAGAATTTTCCCTCTTTATAGTGAATCAATCAAAGGTATTGAAGTATTAAGAAGAGGTAAAGTAAGAAGAGCTAAACTTTACTACTTAAGAAGTAGAAAAGGTAAAGCTGCAAGAATTAAAGAGCTTAGAAAATAATTTCTTTCTCTTTCCCCCTCCCTTTTTTAATCCATTTATTTTATTATTATAATTAAAAAAATAAAAAACAAAAAAATTGTTTTTTATAAGTTATGAGCTTTTTTATATTCTATAATCATAGCATAAGCTTCATCTTTAAGAGCTAATTTTTCTTTTTTAAGTTTTTCAAGCTCTAAATCATCCATCGCTTTTCTACCTTCTTCAACTTCTGTAACAATTTTATCTAATTCATTGTGTCTTTCGAAAATTTTTGCAAAATGTGCATTTTCTACTTTTAATTTTGAAATAATATCTCTATATTCATGTAACATAATTTCTCCTTAGTTTTTTATTTATTATAACATAAAAAACTTTTATGTCCTATAATCCGCATTTATTTTTACATATTCATAACTTAAATCACAACCATAAGTTACAAACTCACCCTCACCTATTCCTAAATCACAGATTATTTTAAATTCATCTCTTTGCATAATTTTAGCAGCTTTTGCTTCTGTATCAGAATCAAAATAGATATTACCTTTATCATATACTAAAACATCTTCAAATGATATTGTAAGTTTAGTTTCATCACATTCACATCCACTGGCACCTATTGTCGAAGCTATTCTACCCCAATTTGGATCTTCACCAAAAATAGCAGTTTTAACTAAAAGTGAATTACTTAATGCTTTTCCTATTTTAGCAGCTTCTTCTTTTGTTTTAGCACCTTTTATATCAAAAGCTACAAGTTTATTTGCCCCTTCTCCATCTTTTACTATATCAAATGCTAATTTTTGAAGTGTAAGTTTTAATGCTTCTTTAAAAGCATCTTTGTCATATCCAGCTTTTTTATTTGTAAGTAAGAAACAACTATCGTTTGTAGATGTATCACCATCTACACTAATTGCATTAAATGTAGTATCTACAACCTCTTTTAAAATCTCTTTCATATCATCAGTTATATTTGCATCAGTAACGACAAAACAAAGCATAGTAGCCATAGCCGGATTTATCATCCCTGCACCCTTAGCAATAGCCCCTATTCTAAAACTTTCACCATTATCTAATATAACTTCAAAAGCAATAGTTTTAGGATAACTATCTGTAGTCATAATAGCTCTACTTATTTTTTCATTATCTCTTTCTAAATTAAATTTTTTAATCGCTTCTTTTAATTTGTCTTTATCAAGTCTTACACCAATTACTCCAGTTGAACTCATAATAGGATTAGTTATATTATCTTTAAAATTATCTTTACAAAAAGATAATAACTCCTCTACATCTTTAATACCCTCTTCACCAGTTAAAGCATTTGCATTTTTAGAATTTAATAATAAAAAATTTGTTTGCTTAATATTATTTCTTAATGTATGTTTAAGAGGAGCAGCTTGAAATTTATTAGTTGTAAATGTATAAACTACATCACATAAAGTATCACTATAAATATACCCTACATCATAATCATCTTTTTTAAATCCAGCCTTTACACCACTTGTATAAAATCCATCAACTGCACTAATTCCACCTTTAATCGGAACTATTTTAAACATATTGTGTCTCCTTTGGTTTTGTAGAAGCTCTTAAAAGTTTTCTTGCCATTTTTAGACCCTCTTTTGTTCCCATAATATATAAAATATCATCTGGTTTAATAATAATATCCCCTTTTGGCATAGGGATTAATTTTCCATTTTTATGTTTTACAGCTACTACACTACAATTTGTTAAATCTCTTAAATGAGATTCTCTTAATTTTTTAAATAAAATCCATGATTTTTTTGGAACTTTGAATTCTTCAATATTTATATTTGTTTCTGAATATAAAAATTCTTCTAATAAATTACTAATTTTATGGTCTTTAGCAATAGCAGTAGCTCTTTTTGCCATTAATTTATTAGGATTGATAACTTCATCAGCTCCAAGTTTTTGAAGTTTTTCTACATCTGTACTTTTATCTGCAATACTCATAATATAATAAGGGATTCTTCCAAGTTCTTTTTCATATAACCTTACAGAACTAATCATTGCAATATTGTCTGCAATACTTCCACTTAATGTAATAATCCCTTTAGCACTACTTAAATGGGCTTTTTTCATTGCTATATCAGTATGAGGTTCAGCTTTTATATAAAAAGGGTAATTATGTTCTTTAGCTATCTCTTCAAAATTATCTTCATTTGACACCACAACAAATGGAATATGAGCTCTTCTTAATTCATTTGTAAGTTCGATTGTAAATTGAGTGTGATAACAAATCACAAAATGTTTTTTTAATCTTGCTATTTTATATAACATCTTTTTTTCCTTAAGTAATGGAAGTAATTTTCCTTTTTGAATAACCTCTATTAATACCCCAACTGCAAGGGAAAATACTGCAAAACCAGCTACAATTAAAAATATACTAAATATTCTACCATCATCACTCATTTGATACATTTCACCATAACCAACAGTAGTGAATGTAATCCCTGTTTGATAAAAAGCTGTAAATACATCTACATTATCTATCCATACATACCCTATTGTTCCAAATAAAAATATAAGAATTACTAAAATTATAGGAAATCTAAAAGGTTTTAATTCTTCATAAATTTGTGAAGATAAATCGTATTCTGGTTTTGGAGTAGGCTCCCAGTGTAAGAATTTTTGAAGTTTTTTAAGCATAGTCATTTCCCAGCAAGGGGGAAAATTAAACTGATTTTTTCAGTGTTCTAAGACAAGTTGTACAAATCTTATGTCTTTTACCATCAATTCTAATTGAATGTAGGTTTGGTAAAAATTTATGTCTTGTTTTATTTTGAGCGTGGCTCACTCTGTTTCCAAATTGAGGACCTTTTCCGCAAATATCACATTTTCTTGCCATCTTCGTATCCTTATGAATTTTTAGTGGGGTATTATACTAAAATTTTTGATATAATTCAAGAAAATATTAAAAAGGATGTAAATGTTAGTAGCACCCTCTATTCTTTCAGCAGATTTTGGTAGATTAAATGAAGAAATTACAGCTATTTGTGAAGCTGGATGTGATTTAATACATGTAGATGTAATGGATGGGCATTTTGTACCAAACCTTACAATAGGACCCGTAGTAGTTGAAAGTGTAGCAAAAGTAGCAACAAAACCACTTGATGTTCATTTAATGGTAGAAAACAACACATTTTTTGTAGATTTATTTGCTCCTCTAAAACCAGAATATATCACTTTTCACATAGAAGAAGAAAAACACCCTCATAGACTAATCCAAAAAATCAAATCTTATGGAATAAAAGCGGGAGTTG
>Ga0256843_1003657_pt1 | contig 10601 bp, 5 predicted proteins | sample AlvinellametaG_FD_191572 | JGI IMG/M metagenome (GOLD analysis project Ga0256843, IMG submission 191572) | Pompeii worm associated microbial communities from hydrothermal vent at the East Pacific Rise, Pacific Ocean - Alvinella | ecosystem: Host-associated > Annelida > Integument > Unclassified ... | reverse complement strand
GAAAAATATGGAAATATTCTAATAGGCAATAAAAAAGACTCTCTAGAAGCATTCGCTCTATCTAAAAACCCTCTCTCTGCTTTTTTTACCTTAATGATTTGTGAAGATGCGCGATCAAAAAATTTAGACAAAAAATTTAGACCATCCGCAGAGAATATTTTAATCAATCAAAACTATTGTATTGGTTATTATAAAAAAGCAGAAAGACTAAAAGATGCAAAGAAATATAGTAAGAGCTTTAGCGTTTTGAATAAAGGACTCAACAATCACTGTAAAACAGGAAACGGTGGTGGGTGGGTGCTAGAGAGGATGAAAGTTTTGAAAAATTTAAATAAAGCATATATTTTAAGAGAAAAAAAGAAATGAAACTTGTCTTAAACTTTATTCTTTTGGTTGTATTTTGTAGTACTATAGAAGCTAAAAAAAACACAATTGATTTTGGGATTCAAGGAGCGTTGTATGATATAGAAGAAAAAAATATTTACGACACTTTAAAAGATAGTGTAAAAAAATACTTATCTGAGCACAATATAACAAAAGAAATACAAAACTCTGTAGAAAAAAAACTTATTTATCGATCAGAAAAAAAACAATGCTCTCAGGATACTTTTGAAAAAATTCCTTTTTTGTCAAAATACAAAACAGATATTTTTAACCCCCTTGGAAGACTTGTTTATAAAAAAAACGATACACTTGTAAACAATGCCAGCTTCCCTTATGATATTCTTTTTGTAGATGGGAATAACACCAGCTACAAAAAAACAGTTAGCGATTTTGTTTTAAAAACAAAAGGACTATCTCCTATTAAATATACTGTTTTTGTAGCCAATAGAAATATAAGAAATGCAGATTTTGATGAAATATATCCTTCATCGGATGATAGTGAAGCTTTTTTTCATGTCAGGTGTTATCCTACTGTTATTCATGTAGAAGGAAACTATATATACAAATATGAAATCGGAGACAGCGAGAATGATTAAAAAAATAGCCTTCACATTACTTCTTTTATCAGCTGAATACTTGTTTGCCAAACCAGTTTTCAGCCCAGTAAAACTTTATCAAGGTAATGATTTTATGACAAAAGAAGAGTTTGCAAAAGTGTCATCTGAGATTAATCAAATTAAACAAACAATAAGATTAAAATCGAATCAAAATAAAATCTTTCTATTTGTTTTAATATCCTCAACAGTTCCAGTAGATTATCTAAAAAATATTTTAATAGATGTTGGTGTTTTGCAGGATAAAAATATATCAATTGAAACAAAACAATTTACGAGAGGATTGTCTTCGCAAACATTTAATTATTTTAATAAATTAAAGGAAGCAGCAGAGAATCTACCTGAAAAACAAAAAAATATGATTGTGAAAAATTTTAAATTCAAACTAAATCCGGATCTTTTTGATGAATTAAATGTCACAAAAGTCCCTGCTTTAATTTTGGCTGAATGCAATTCGACACCCATTTTAAATGAAGACTGCAATTTAAAATATATGATAAGAGGAGATGCTTCTCTTCCTTATTTTTTTGAAAAAATAAAAGATTATAAGCAGCAAAAATAAATGGTTCTTATTTCTCTTCTTTTTCACTTTTTTTAAAAAAATGATATAATTTAAGATAAAATGAGGTTTTTTTATCATGAAAAAAATAATTTTTAAGTCTCTAATTGCCCTTAGTCTATCAGTATTTATCTCTTATGCAGCAGAAATTGATACAAGTGACGGAGCAGAAGCAGCAAACACTGTAAAAGATAATATAACTTCTTCGTCGGAATTAAAACCTGTTCCTTTAAACAAGGATCAAAGAACAAAACTTCTTACTCCTTTAGAAAATTTGTTAAAAACTATAAACTTCAAGCTTTTTATAAAGGAGTTTGAAGTTTCTTTTACAGAAACAAAAACTTGTGGTAGCGGTTTAGCAGACAAAGCAATCGGTATGAAAGCACATATGATAGAGCCGGTAGGGTATATTGAAACAACAAGTAGAGCATATCATTTCCCTTTTGCTAATTTAGATATCAACATAAACGGAGACAATAAAATCGAAAAAATATTGAAAAGTGGAAGCTCCATAAGAACAAGAGACGATGAGCCTGGAAAAAGAGAAGAGTTGATTTATTCTCATTTTATTTGGGCTCCTATTTTTGGAATGATGATGAAAGAACAGACCTCTATGCTGTGTTTTTCTGACGGAGACGTAAATATTCCTTTTATGGGTGAGATATTTCCTTACTATAAAAAAGGAGTAATGTTTAAAAATCTTGTTCCTCAAATGGCAATCATGATGTCACCTCAAGGTATTATCTCTATGGTTCTTGATTGCACAGCAACTATTAGCTCAAGCATTATGAGAAAAATGACCGCCTATGATGCCAGAAGTTCTTTTGATATCAAAAATTTTAATGAACAGGATCTTGTTGGATCCCAAGATAATAACTCTTATAAATCAAAAATATCAGATTTAGGAGAAAAAGGTTTGGATAAATTATCTTTTGTAAGAAATAGCATGTTTTGGAGTGCCGGTTGCCTTGGTCCAAGACCAATAGGAGGATATATTGATGCAGTAAATCCTTTGACAGATAATGACCTTATGGCTTTTGGAATATTAAATATATTGCATGGAGCAAGTGCAATTATGGAAATGCCTTTTTTGCAAAAACAAACAAACTTTGGGATGTCGTTAGGGAAAGGAAATAACATGATAAAAGGTGGTATTCCAAATACAATGTGTCAGCCGAAAGATTTTCCTATTTTACCTCCAACACAATATGTTTTACAGAGAGTTTATCCTACGGTAGGTAAGCCACATGAATTAGGAGAACCTGGTGCGACGCATACGGTTGCCGGAAACGTTCCTGGGAGCAACGGAGATGTTGTCTCTATGTTATGGATGAGAAGAGATTATATTGCTGGCGCTTATTATTGTCCAAGTGCAGGAGGAAAAAAATAAGATGAATAAATTATTGGTATTTCTATTAATATTGTTTTTAAATTATGCTAGTGCTGGGGATATTACACCAGAAACCCCTATTTTTCCAGAAGCACAAGAAGGTAATGAAATTATTACCAATGAGAACACATTTTCTTCAGTTGAAAAAAATATTACAAATGGTAGCGGAGAAGATTTTGTGTATGAATCAAAACCTGGAAAAAAAGTGTTTATTAAAACCTACGACAGAACAGGCAAGCCTGTTATTTTAAATTTAGAGACTGGAAAAGAAGCGGAGAGAGAAGACTTAAATATAAAAAGAACAAATGCTTATGATTCTGCGTTTAAGGATTATTCTGCAGTTTCAAAAGAAATGTCAGATCTTTTAACACAAAGATCTATTTTGAAAGAGAGGCTTAGAATTAGCGCAGCAAAAGGAGAGAACACCTCTGCTTTGTCTTCAGAGATAGATGTTTTATCTAATAGGATAGATGAACTTAAACCTATTTTATCTGATAAAGAAAAAAATCTTAGAATACAAAGGGATTATGTGCTTGATTTAAGTGGAAGTAATTTAAATACAAATGAAGAAGTTTTTTTAAAAAATGAAAAAATTATTTCTAAAGGAAGAGATCTAATTAATAGATCTTTTTTTACAAAGCAGAAAGACGGTTCTTTTGAAGGAAACAAAACAATTGAACGATATCAAAACAATTTTGGAGAATCCCCTGATTTAGCCAGTAAAGATGAAATTCTAAAAGGTGATCCTATAATAGACCCTTCTTTGGCAAAACTAAAGATTATTTACGATACAATGGATGAATTAGAATCTATTGTTAGAAGTAAGGCAGGCTCTTCCAAGGTAAAATGCTACGCCTCTAGAGAGCTTATACCTTCCTATAAATGCTCAATACCAAATTCTTCTCTTATCTACAATATATATACGATGGGATTGTCAGCAGAAGAGAGATTAAAAATTACACCAGGAGAAATAAAACTTAAATGCGAAGAAGACTGTATATTTAAATCATCTTGCATAAGCAAAGAAATTTCCACTGAAATTGAAAGAAGCTTTAACAATACAAAAGAAATCTTTCCTAATAACGATTTTTCTGAAACAGAAGCAAATTTAGTGCTTCTATTGGATCCCAGCAAGGAGCTAGAAACTATTTCTTTTGAAATAAAGATCGAACCTTCATCATTATTTAATGACAAAAATCAAACATTTGAAGAGTTTTTGCAAGAAAACAAAGATATTCTTAAAGAAAGGTTTTCTATTGTTGGAATAAATGAAGATGGATTTCCAACCTATATCACCAGCAGCGATGCTTTTTTAGAATCAAGAATTTTAAAATTCTCCTTTCCTGCAAGAAATTCTTTTTCTAAACTCCTTTTTACTTTTTACGATGCAGAAATACCAGACATTTCTAAAAAATACATCTTTAATAAAGATTTAGGCAAAAACATATTAAAAGATGTAGAAATCAAGGCGAATATAGGGAAAGTAACAGCAGATTCTTTTAGAGTAAAATATAGAGGAAAAACGCTTTATTTCTGTCCAATGCTTCAGTCCGTTCCTGCAGTTAATGAAGATGCACAATATTCTTTAAAATCAGAATATTGTGAAAGTGGAAGGATTTTGAATTTAGAGGTAGGTAACTCCAATATTTCTATATGTTTAGATCAAACACATATGATAGGCCCAGATTCCAAAACAGGAGGTTTTTATTCGGAAGATAAATGTGAAGCGGCATGCATCCAAAAAGAGGAATGCATCCCTTCTTACCCTAATACTAATAATATGACAGATGAAGAAATTTACAAGGTTGAGGTAGGATGTGTAAAAACTGAAGATAAAAGCAACAGCTCCTGCGTTGATGATCTCTGTAAAAGCTACTTTCTCGACAAATATAAAAAACCTATAAATGAAGTTGTTGTTCAGGGGGATGAAACTCAGATTGCCACAGTTAAAAATGGTGTTCCAACAGGAATAGATAGACCGAAAATAGATTTTAATCGAGAGTTAGGTGAATTTACATCAGACAGTTATACTAATGCAAAAATAGTATCAACAAAAGACGGTGCATACAGATATATGGCAGAAAATGGAACATATAATAGGGTAAGATATAAAATAGGCGTTCCTAGTCCTGAAAGACAGGCATACAATATTTACACAGATGAGTTAGGGGATAAACACCTTGATGTTCTTTTTAAGCCATCTTCAGATCTAATAGACACAAATAATGATATATATCTATACACCATAGCGGAAATAGAAGAAACATATCTTCCGATAAAATATCGTTCAATAGACAGGTATCAAGTTTTACAGACAGATATAAAGCCTAAGTTTAAAGACAAAACTTTTTTAATAAAAAAAGAGGATGGAGATTTTGAAGTTTTTAAAAAAATTTTTATGGACAAAATAGGTGTTCTTACAGAAGAAAAAATCTGTGAAAACGAAGAAACAAGAGAAAACTGCCATACAGAGAAAACAATAGTTTGGTCAGACTATTATGACAAAGAACCAAAGGTTGTAAAATATGATTATTTAGATGATCACTTTTTAAGAGCTTCCTCAGCAGATATTGCTCCTTCTTACAAAAAAGTAAGAATTTGGTCAAAAGACCCGATACTAAAAGAAAGGTTAAGCGATAATTTAGATAAAGATATTGCTGGAGCACCAGGGGCAATAATTCGATCACAAAAAGAACTCACAGATAGTTATGGTTTTATAAGAGTATATAAAGGAGATTATAATTCTACATCCAGAGGCTATTTGTCTGGAATAAATATTTATCATATCTCTTCAAAGGACCCGTTAACTATACTTGATATTGAAAATAAATTAAGAGACAATACTGATAAATATCTTGTTTGGAGCTCCATTAATCAAAAAAATCTAGCTAAGGAGATAGAAACAGATGAGGAATTTAAAAACAATATTAAAATATTAAAATTAGGAAAACCAGAAAACACAACAATACAGTTAGAAGTAACTCCGGATGCAACAGAGGATCAAAAAAATGTATTTTATTTTATGTTTCTAAAAGGAGAAAATTTTAAACCCTAATTTTTTAATACAGATATTAAAAATGTTTCAAAAAGACAGCTCGAAGATATTGTTTTATGAAGATTATAGCATTAACTAAATAGAAAACATTTTCAAAAAAAGAACAAAGCAAAAGTGTTGATTTTTCAGAGCTATCTACTATTGCAAGATCCTGTTTAATTGATGTCATATAGTCCTAATTTTGATTACTAAAAAGTTTTATGATATAATATAAGAAATTAATTAAAAACTTTTTAGAGGCATAGAAAATAAATGAAAAAAATATTTGAATTTTTTATAAACACATTGGTTTTTGGATCATTAACATTATCAAATACATATGCTTATCAAAATCCCATCATTAAACCATTAAAGGACAATAATTATATTTATGATATAGGAATAAAGGAGCCTATAAAAGAAGTATCGCAAGATTATATCCCTAAAATATGGGAAGAGCATGATGCTAGTATAAAAATCATAAATTCTATTTTTACAACAGATGAGAGAATAAAAATTCAAGAAGAAGAATGTATTATTGATGAAACAGGAGCTTCGCTATGTCCTAGCGATCAAGAAGAGTGCTCTATTCCTGTTGATTTTATTTCTGCTATAACCACAGGTAGCTATGAAGATAAACTTACTAAGCCGTCGGTATGCAAAGGGGTTTCTATTGGCGCTCTTTGCTATAAAGACGAAAATAGAGATGGAGTTGCCGATGAAATTAAAATACCTTTCCATTTTGAATATTTTTCTGGACAAACATATGATGAAAGCTGGAAGTCATCAGGAAAGATTTCTGCCTTTCCATACCCCTTTCCCTATGAAATAACTTCTGACAATCTTTTTAATCATTTGCAAGGGTCGGGTCTTTTGTTTTGGGGTGGAAATTTACCGTTTTCAGCACTAAGCTATTACAAAAATGCAATAAGTCCTATAGGTGTGCAAAACAATGTTGTTACATATAGCGATAATGGTTGGGTTGTTCATGGGCTTGATGGGCTTGGAGATGGTGAGTTTATTTGGCCTTATGCTGCAAAAATAAGTGATTTTGATTCAGCATCTATTAATGCAATAGGGGATTGTTTACAATTCTTGCGATACGATGCTGGTTCTACTACAGGCATCGCGAATTCTGTTGATGGCTATTTATGCATAGATAGATACGAAAAAAGTTTTTCTATCCCTTTGCCAATTACCGGAAAAATAGTGGGTCCAAGATCAAATTTTGGTTTAACCTCAATTACCACCCTTAATGGAAAGCTTGCTGTTGATTACAAAAACAATGGTTCAATTAGTTCCGAAAACAATACAATAACACCCGTTTTTTCTTGTCCTGGAACTGAAAGAGATGGGAGCTGTTACGATAAAGAAGTAATAGAAAGGTCTTGTGAAGACGGGTGGACAAAAATAGATAATTTAACTTGCACAAAAACAGTAACTAAATACCAATATGGCTGTCCGGAGGATTATGTTGAAGAGATTGGGTTCCAAAAAGAAGGCTTTTTAGAACAACCACCAGCAACCAATAAATGCTACAAAAAATTAAAACCTATTTGTCCTATTGATAATACTCAAACTTGCACAAGAGTAGTTTTGCCAGGTGCAGAATCAAAGATTAACCATTTTAATAACTTAATTTTTACAAACGGTTCATCCTATAAAACAGAAAAAACTATTTACGCAAACAAAAAATGTAACAAGGAGACAGAGGTTTATAGTAGCTTGCTAGATAAGTGTGTTGAAACACCAAGATATGCTTGTGAAAAACAGGGTTTTGTATACAATGAAAGTGTTAATGGCTGTGTCAAAAATCTTGCGTGTGAAGGCAATTTGGTAAATGGAGTATGTGAAAACCCGCCAGTAATTACTTGTCCAGAAGGCTATTATTTTGATTCACAGCTTCAAAAATGTGCTATTTCTCCTGTTTGCGAAATAGGAGAGTATGACTTCAATACTCATGCTTGTATTACTGAAATTTCTGATCAAAATTGTCCGTCAGGCTTCTCATATAGCAAAGAAACTGGAAAATGCTCAAAACTATTAACATGGGAGAATAATTGCCAAAGAGATTTTATTTACAATAAAGAAACTGGAAAATGTGAGAAAAAACTTGCTTATGAGGATGGTTGTCAAATCATCAATAATAAATTTATTTCAGAATTAAAACATTATCCTAAAGATGCAATAAAGTCGTATTTTTCTTTTGACAAGGAAACGACCCTGTCTGACACTTTTGGTGGCTTTATGGGAGAGATAACAGAAGGGAAACTTGTAAAAACAAAATCTCATTCTGTTCCAAAGGAGTATGCAATCTCCTTAAATGAAAACACTTTAGGAATCAATAAAGGAGTATTGGATAGCGAAGAAAGCTTTTCTGTTGCCTGGTTAATGAATTTAAAAGATGTAAATAATCAAACACTTCTTTTAAATGACGGATTAGAAATAGAGCTTCTAAATAATCAAATTGAAGTTTTCTATAACAATAAATCCATTCACTCAAGTATTCCTGCTTATGGGTTAAAAACAGGATGGAATACTTTTGTGCTATCTAGTGATGAAAACAAAACCTGTGTCTTTATAAATGGAATGATAACAACACAATCTTGTCAGCCAGTGACTGAGTTTAAATGCAAGGATGGCTGGATTGCCGAATATAATATAGATAAGGGAAATTTTGTTTGCAAAAAACCAGCCTCGACAGTTTCAAGGATTTGCGAATCCTGGGAATTAGATGCTGCCGGATTATCACAGCCAATTCCTGATCAAAATGGTGTTTGTCCTGAAACCAGGATGGTAAAAAATAACTATGCAAAAATATATAGCACAACAACCTGGAGATTAAATGCAGAAAAGACAAAATACACAGGAACAACAGAAGCTGTTTATTTTGATAGAGACCTTAAACTTTCTGCCCCTATAAAGATTATTTTAACGCCAGACTCTTCTACAAAAATTTTGGATTTTTTATTTAAAACGGCAACAGGCGATGGTGTCAAAACCTCTCTCGATTTAAATTATGGAGAAGAATACAGCGTAAAGAAAAACCTGCCTTATTATGGTTATACTTTTACAGGTCGCCATCTATCAGATGACTCTATAGTAAAAGGAAACATAATGTATTGTAAATCCATTGCAGGTTTTCGTGCAACAGATATAGATATAGATTCTTATCATTCTTGTAAATATTACTTACCCTCTTTCTCAAGTGTTTGCCCTACTAACACAAGAGATATTGATGGGAAATGCTATATAACTTCTGATCCAGACAATACGATAGAAAATCCTTTATTTGATCCAGAAACAAAAAATATTTATTATTATCCTACTGAGTTAAATTTTTTAACAAAAAGACCAAAAGATCTTGCGTACTCCGACAAGTTTTTGTTTTCTTACAATGGAGATATAGATGACTTGTTCTTTTTAAACAGAGTGTTATCAAAAGATGAGGTTACTGATTTACATGATTTTATGATTTTATTTAAATATAATAATGAGACAAAAAAATGTGAAAGACCTGCAACAATATCTCCAACTTGTGATGATGGGTTTATTTACAATAGCTTTACGCAAAGGTGCGAGAAAAACTTTATAACAAAGCCAAGCTGTCTAGATGGATTTATTTTTGACGACAAAACAAAAAAATGCACTAAGCCAGTTATTGCAGATAAGTCTTGTCCTATAGGTTTTTCATACAATATTGTTAATGGTTTATGCGAAAAACCATTAATCACCAAAGATTCTTGCGAAATAGAAGGTTTTTCTTACGACTATTCTTTAAAAAGATGTGAAAAGTTAATGTCAACAAAACCTATTTGCCCAGAAGGTTTTGTTTTTTCAAAACAAAGAGATCGATGTGAAAAAAAACTAGAGTATATCCCTGATTGCAAAGAGGGTTACGTTTTTAACTCAGAGAGAGGAAGATGTGAAAAAGCCCTTGTTGTAGCTCCTAGCTGTAGAGATGGTTTTGTATTTAACACTACAGCAAAAAGATGTGAAAAAGCCCTTGTTGTAGCTCCTAGCTGTAGAGATGGTTTTACTTGGTCGTTAGAAAGAGAGAGATGTGAAAAGCCATTAATAACAAAAACAGGATGTACAAATGGGTATATTTACAATCCGGCAAAAGACAGATGCGAAAAAGATTTGGATATAAAAGATAGTTGTCCAAGTGATTTTCATTGGAACAACATAACAAAAAAATGTGAGAAGGATTTAATTACAAAAGAACTTTGCAAGGAAGGTTATATTTTTAATAAAAATACAAAAAGGTGTGAAAAGGATTTAATTGTTGCAAAAGCTTGTGATAAAGAAGGTTTTACATACAACCATATAACAAAAAGATGTGAGAAAGAGCTAGATATTAAAGAAGGTTGCCCCTCCGGATATATCTTTAATTTAGGGGAAAAAAGATGTGAAAAAGAACTACTAACAGAGATACCCTGTAACGATGGATATTCTTACAACCCAGCAGCAAAGAAATGTGAAAAAGAACTGGAAACATCTCCTGGATGTCCAGAAGGGTTTAGTTACAACCAAACAACAAATAATTGCATAAAAGCACTAAATTATATTGAACCCTGCAGAGATGGATATAAGTACAATAAAGAAAGAAATCGGTGT
>Ga0256843_1003656_pt1 | contig 10601 bp, 15 predicted proteins | sample AlvinellametaG_FD_191572 | JGI IMG/M metagenome (GOLD analysis project Ga0256843, IMG submission 191572) | Pompeii worm associated microbial communities from hydrothermal vent at the East Pacific Rise, Pacific Ocean - Alvinella | ecosystem: Host-associated > Annelida > Integument > Unclassified ... | reverse complement strand
TGTTGTAGGGCAGTAATTCAAAAACCTCTTTTAGATATTCCTCTTTGTGAAAATCGTCTAAAAACAGAGTTCTTGGAAAGTTTCCGATTTTTAAGAATTTATCGAAATTTTGGGTAATACTTAGGGAATTTTCAAAAGAAAAAAACTCTTCGAAATCCAGAGGTTTTAACTCTATTTTTTCAAATCCTTCCAGATTTATGGCTTTAGACGCAGTAACAAACACGGTTGTATTTGTAGGAAGAGGGACGCTTAAATCGTAATTGTCGAATATTACCAACTCCACATCGTCGAAATTAAAGTCTTTTTCTCTGTAGTCGTTAAAATTTATGTATTTGTATTTGCCGTTAAAATTTTTTAAAAAATTAAAAATCAAAAACGTTTTTCCACTACCTTTAGGACCGCAAATAAGAGTGTTTGTAAAATTAAGCTTGGTTTTTCTGTCGTAAATTTTTTTCGGAAGTATCAATTAACGCCTTTAATTTTAATTTAATTATAACATAACCAAAAAACCAACCAACGCTATTACGCTTTCATATAAAAACAGTCTGTCCGAATAAAGATATCCGGATATTACGCTACCCAAAAACGCCGCAAAACCGTAGCCGATTCCCGCGTAGAATTGTTGGGCTAATGTTTTGTTTTCGTATTTTTTGGAGATATACAAAAGTGCCGAGGTATGAAAAACGGCAAACGAAAAGGCGTGGATTATCTGAGAGAGGGCAATTAAATATAAATTTCCGGCAAAGAGATAGACCATTAGCCATCTGAGTGACGTTAAAAAAAGCGAAATTTTTATCCATTTGATAGGGGAGAGTTTTTTTAAGAACCTGTGTCCCATCAAAAATATGCCGATTTCCGCAATCACCCCGATAGCCCAAAGCCACCCGATGTATTCTTTGCTTATTCCGTGATTTAGGTTGTAGATGGTAAAGAAGTTGTAAAACCCGCCGAAACTTATCTGTAGCAAAATCAAACCCGCCCAAAACTTCCACTCTTTAAATAGGTTGATTTTTGCAAACGATTTTTTGATTGTTTTGTTTTCCTTGAAATAAAGGGCTACGAGGTTTGTGAGTATTATCAAAGCGATAAAAACGTAAACTAAATTGACTTCGATATAAGAAGCGACAATTCCAAAAAGCATAAATCCTAAACTTCCGTAAACCCTTGATAATCCGTATTTTTCCTTTAGGTGTTCTATTGCGATGGCTTCGATAAACGGAAATACCACGGCAAAGGAAGCCCCTAGTATAAAAAACGCTAACATTATTAGATAAAAGTTATGAGTTAATATTAAAAAACTTGCAACTATCGAAATAATAAGACCCGACATGTAGTCAACGGAAGTGAGGGGCTTTTTTAGGTAAATAAACGGAGTTACAAACCTTGCAATCGGCATCATAGAAAAAATAATACCGATTTGAGTGGGAGTAAATCCTAAATTCTCAAAGTATTTTGGCATAAAAATAACATAATCGCCTATAAGCGTAAAAAAAAGAAAATAATAAAGGCTTAAAAACGCAAAAAATCTATTCATTCAGCGCTTTTATTTTATTGACAAGGTTTTGTAAATCTTTTGTAGTTGTAGGGTAGTTAAAGTCCCTTTTTTTTTCACAAAAAGTAGCTCCCTCCCACCACGGGTCGTTTTTGTATCTTGGAATAATATGCACGTGCATGTGAGGCACCACGTTTCCGAGGCTTGCTATGTTTATTTTGTCCGGATTTAGCGTATTTATCATTATTTTTTCTATTTTTTTTACTAACAACGTTAGATTTATAGCTTCCTCGTCGCTCAAATCGCTAAATTCTTTAACGTGTTTTTGGGTTATGACTCTTATAAATCCGGGAATTTCGTCAATAAGTATTACCCTTACAAAATCGTTTTGAAAAATTACGTTTTCATTTGTAGGATTACAAAGAGGGCAAGACATCAGTTCCCTCTGCTACCAGGCTTTATAGGAGTGCTTCCGGCTTTGCACATAGGACAGTTTTCCGGTTCGTACACCTCAAAATCAAAATCGTCAAGCGCAAAAAACGGCTTGTCTTGCGGTAATTTACATTCCGTTTTTCTTTCACTCTTGCCGTTTTCCCTTTTGCATACGCCTCTATTTGCAATAGCCGCAAACGCTACTACGTTTGCTCCTCTTTTTTCGATTTCCCTTGCCGCTTCCATAGCACTTCCGCCGGTTGTAATAATGTCTTCGCAAATCAAAACTTTTTCGCCTTTACTGACTTCAAATCCGCGTCTTAGAGTCATTTCGCCTTTTACCCTTTCGGTAAAAATAAACCTAACTCCAAGAGCACGTGCGAGTTCATAGCCGGCTAAAAGCCCGCCGATTGCCGGAGAGCATACCGTATCTACTTCAACTCCCGCCTCTTTAATCTGCTTTGCAAGAGCTTTTGCAAGTTTCTCGGAAATTTCGGGGTGTTCTAATACCCTTGCGCTTTGTAGGTAATATTCACTGTGCTTTCCACTGCTTAATAAAAAGTGTCCTTTAAGTAAAGCTCCGTATTTTTCGTATATCTCTTTTAAATTCATTAAATTTCCTTTGAATAATTAGAAAGTATATAAAAAGATAAAAACATACCAATGCTAACGATTATTAGCAAGGTAATCACATATGTCATTATAAATCCTTTAATTTATCAATAGCAGAAATTAATTTTTTTACCACAAAAATTTGTGCTATTATTAAAACTATTGCACCAACATTAATAAGAATTAGTTGGATTTCATTTAATTTTGGATAATTTAAAAAGACAAATCCAACTAATCCAATCGACGTTGTTAATAAAACCAAAAAAATTGCTCGTCAACTGCTAACAATCTCTTTTTGTCTATCGAGTTCAGCCACATTATACTTTCATAACATCATCAATTTTTTTATTTACTATTTCGTCCACTTTCGCAACATATGAATCTGTAATTTCCTGGACTTTATCAAGTCCTCTTTTTTGGTCGTCTTCTGTGATTTCTTTGTCTTTAAACATCTTTTTGATATCGTCGTTTGCTTCGCGTCTGATGTTTCTGATTGCGATTTTTGCTTTTTCTCCGAATTCTTTAGCTTTTTTTGCTTGTTTTTTTCTTTCTTCTTCCGTCATAGGCGGGAAGTAAAGTTTTATTGTATCACCGTCGTTGTTTGGGTTTGCACCTACGTTTGCTTCTTGTATGGCTCTTTCGATGTCGTTTATTATCGATTTATCCCATGGACTGACTACGATAGTCGTAGCATCTACCGCGTTAATGTTGGCTACTTGATTAAGTGGAGTCGGTGCTCCGTAATAATCGACTTTTACACCGTCAAGCACATGTATGGAAACTTTTCCGGTCCTGAGGGTGTTTAAATCTTTTCTTAATACTTCGATGCTTTTTTCCATATGTTCTTTTGCGAATTCAAAAACTGTTTCCATGTCGCCTCCTTGGTTAATATTTTATTATCATTCGTGATTTAATTTTATAATTATATCTTATAATTACCCTATTGCGGTATTTTTTGAGTTGAAAGCGGGGAGTAAATTTAAAACAACCGTTACGTATGGGGATTTTATATTTCCAACCGTAATCAGTTAAGTAAATATCGACATACGGTATTTTGTCAAATATCTCTCCTGTAATTTGAATAATTTTATTTTTGTCTCTTTTAATATCGATTTTTGCGTGAAGTCTTTGAATTTTGAGTTTTTTTGCTATGTTAACCTTCCCGGTTAGCGCTATTCTGTCTAAATCGTTTATAGGAGTGGTGATATCTACGGCTCCCGGATTTTGATTGGCTATTATAGGAAAAAATTTATTAATTATTCGTTTGACTCTATTGTCGTATTCTCCATAGGGATACGCGTACATTTTAGGCACATATCCCATATGTTTTTTAAAAATCCGGTTTGCTTTTTTCGTATCCTCGATTATTTCTTTATTGCTTAAACTCGGCAGATGAGGGTGAGCGTAGCTATGTATGCCGAGTTCTCCGTATTTTGCTGTTTCTTTTACTTCGTTCCAGTCCATAAAATCACCCCATTTTTCGTTTGTTGCCTTAACGTATACGAACAAAGTAAAAGGTATATGATACTTTTTAAAAAGAGGCAAGCCGTTTTTATAAAAACTTTTGTAACTGTCGTCTATGCAAAATACGGCGTATTTATCGGTGTTTTTTCTGTTTTTTAACATCTGCGCGAGTGTTGAGAGGGTTATTATTTTGTAATCGTGCTTTTTTAAATATATGATATATTTTTTTAATTCTTGCGAAGAAGTATTGGTATAAGCGTGTCTAAAATCGTCTATTCTGTGCAATACGAAGAGATGCGCCCCAAAAAGAAATAGAGGAAAAAAAAGAAACAAAAATCTCATTAATTTCCGGGAGCTTTAGGTATGGCAGGCACGCTTGGAGTGCTTTTTTCGGTTTTGATTTTTACTTTATCTAACGCCGAAGTGTTTGCTTGTTGATTGTAGAGATAAACGAGTGCTAACGTGTTAAGGACGAATATCAATCCTAAAAACATAGTGGCTTTTGTTAGAAAATTCATAGGTCCTTTGGCTCCGAAAACCGTGTTGTTAGAACTACTATACGCTCCGAGTCCCATAGATTGAGATTTTTGAAGCAATACCAATATTACGATTGCTATTACCAATATTATTTGGACGGTGAATAAAATACCAGTCATTTTATGCCTTTTTTGGATAAAATTATATCATAAATCTGTGTAGAGGCATGTTGATGGAAAAAACCAGAAGCTTTAAAAAATTTGCAAAAACGTATGGACGGTATAATTTAATACAAAAGATGATAATTTCAAAATACGTCGATATGCTCTCTCCCAAAATAGTCGATTTGGGGTGCGGTAGCGAAGGACTTTGCAAATATAGGGATTTTGAATTTTATTTAGGTATAGATAATAGTGAGGAGATGTTAAAACTTAACCCTTGCAATACTCTCAAAGCCGATTTTAACAAAAAAGAGTGCTTTGATATGATTAAAAGATACGATTTTAATCAACTCGTTTCGTTCTCGGCTTTGCAGTGGGCTGAGGATTTGGAGTTTGTGTTTAATGAGATTGCGGAATTAAACAAAGATTATTTGCTTGCGATTTTCACCTCATCTACGTTTAAAACCCTACATGATTATTTGCAAATACATTCTCCGATATATTCAAAAGAAGAAATTATACAAAAAAGCTCTATTTTAAATCCGAAAGTTACTACCCTAAATTACACTCTCACATTCGACACTCCCAAAAAACTTCTTGAATACATCAAATATTCGGGTGTAGGCGGAGGAGCCAAAGCAAAAAAAGCAAATTTAAAAAAATTTTTAAAAGAATTTCCTTTTAATTACTTGGAGTTTGAAATAGTTGTGCTTATGGGAACTTGATTTGTTATTTGTTTTTAGTTAATTTTCGTATAAATTCTTCAATATTGGCAATTATCGAGTCCATTAGTTTATTCCTTGCTTCTATACTCGTCCATGCGACGTGCGGGGATAATAAAGTGTTTTTTGAGTGAAGAAGCTCGGAATTTTTGCAAGGTTCGTTTTCAAATACGTCTAAACCTACATAGATGTTTTTTTCTTTTAATATTTTCACAAGGTCGTTTTCATTGATAATTCCTCCTCTTCCGACATTTACCAAAACGGCGTTTTCTTTTAGGAGTTTAAGGTTGTCGTAATTTAGAAGGTTGTGTGTTTTGTCGTTTAAAGGTGCATGTATTGTAATAATGTCCGAATTTTTTAATAGCTCTTGAAGTGAAACCCTTTGGAATTCTTCGTTTCTGTTTTTTCCGCTTGTCGAGTAATACCGGACGTCTGCTCCGAACGCACGAGCAAGTTTAGCCGTCCCTTTCCCTATCTCTCCCAAACCTATGATTCCCCATTTTTTTTCGTCTATTTCATACCAGTTTTGAATGTGTGTAAATATTTCGCTTTTTGGATAATCTTTTCTTGTGTAAGTATCGAAATAGCATATTTTGTTAATTAATCCCAAAACCAAAGCGAATGTATGCTGGATTACGGATTTTGTGGAGTAGCCCGCTACGTTTAAAACTTTGATACCTTTTTTCTTTGCGTATTCCAAGTCGACGTTATTCATTCCCGTAGCCGATATTTGAATCAGTTTTATATTCGAATTATCCATAATTTCTTTATCTATTACAACTTTATTGGTTATTACGATATCGGCGTTTTTAACTCTGTTTAACGTTTCATGCGGTTTAGTATACGCATAAAGCGTCAATTCTCCGAGTGCTTTTAGTTTATCGTAATTTATATCTCCCATTGTTTGAGCGTCTAAAAATACTATTTTCATTTTTTCTCCTTGTGGTATAATTATTAAAAAAAGGTTTTAAATGAGATGGATAATTTTACTCTTTTTTGTCGTTTTTTTGAACGCCAAAACGATGATAGCGAATTATTACGCCAAATACGGATTGTTTGGGACGATAGCCAAAGCAAACGTCATATACAGTGATACGCCCGTTAGTTACAAAATTACATCGCAAGCCAGAGCGGTTGGTTTTGCGGCTACGCTTTCTAAGCATATGGTCCAGACGTATTCAAGCACGGGAATAATACAAAACGGTATATTAATCCCGCACGAATACGTTTCGGAAAGAAAAAAGGGACACGATATTTATAAAAATATCTATGTATTCGACCATAATGCAAAAACTATTACGAAATATAAATATAAAAACGGCAAACTCACCGATAAATACAAACTCAAATATTATACTAAAGACGATATTTTGAGTTTGTATTTTAATTTGCCTAAGTACGTAAGGGATTTTGATACGAAAGTTTATACGTTTTACGCTTTAGGCGGAAGAAAGGGTGATGGGCGCATTGATATAACGTTTTTGAAAGGAAAAGAGCTCGAAAAAATGAAGGACAGATTCGATAATACGCCGGGATTATACATAAAAGCCAATTTATACAATAAAATATTTGCTGGCGATAAAGGGATTCTTTATTTGGTAATAGACCCTAAAACATGGGTAACAAAAGCCGGAATGGTAAAAAACGTATTAAAAATCGGGGATTTGAAAGGAAGAATAGAAAGTCTTAGCTTAACCCCTTAGTTTCCAAATATTTCGTGTCGTAGTCGTTATTCAAAAAGTCTTCGTTTTCAAGCATTTTTAAATGGAACGCAACGGTTGTTTTTATTCCGCTTATAGTGAATTCTTTTAAAGCTTCTTTCATGACTTTTATCGCTTCTTCCCTGTTGTTGCCCCATGTAATAACTTTGGCAATCAAACTGTCGTAATATTGTGGAATTACGTATCCGGCATATACGTGGGTATCGACTCTGACGTCTTTGCCACCAGGAATATAGAGCTTTTGTATTTTACCCGGGTTAGGCATAAACGTTTGCGGGTCTTCGGCTAATATTCTGCATTCGATTGCATGCCCTTTTACTGTTACTTCTTCTTGAGGAGGGATTTTTTCACCTTCTTCGACTCTTATCATCCACTCTACCAAATCGAGTCCGGTTACCATTTCCGTAACGGGGTGTTCGACTTGAAGTCTCGTATTCATTTCCATAAAATAAAAATTCAAATCTTTATCTACCAAAAATTCAATCGTCCCCGCCGAATAGTATCCGATGGCTTTAGCCGCTTTTACAGCCGTTTCGTGTAGTTTTTGTCTGGTTTGTTCGTCTAAAATAATTGCCGGGGACTCTTCTATTAGTTTTTGATGTCTTCTTTGCAAACTACAGTCTCTTTCTCCGAGATGAATTACGTTTCCGTGTTTGTCCCCTAATATTTGGACTTCGACGTGTCTTGGTTTTTGGATATATTTTTCCATATATATAGTCGGGTCTCCAAAAGCGCTTTCGGCTTCGCTTGAAGCGGCTAAAAATGCGTTTTCGAGGTAGCTTTCGTCTTCAACTACTCTCATACCTCTACCCCCGCCTCCGCTTGCGGCTTTTAATATAATCGGATAGCCGATCTCTTTTGCCGTTTTTTTTGCTTCTTCGACGGAAGTAATAGCCCCTTCGCTTCCGGGAATAACCGGGACACCCGCTTTTTTCATAACTTCTTTTGCTTTGGATTTATCCGCCATAAGCTCCATTACTTCCAGGCTTGGACCGATAAAGGCGATATCGTGCGCTTTACAAACTTCCACAAACGTTTGGTTTTCGCTTAAAAATCCATAACCCGGGAAAATCGCGTCGCATTCGGTCATTTCCGCCGCGGTTATAATCGCGGGGATATTAAGGTAACTATCGGTGCTTTTTTCCGGTCCTACGCAAATTGCGCCGTCGGCGAATTTAAGATAAATCGCCTCTTTATCGGCTTTGGAGTAGATACATACGGCTTCTTTTTCGAGTTTATGCACGGCTCTGACGGCTCTGAGGGCTATTTCACCTCTGTTGGCGATTAAAATTCTTTTCATTTATACCCTTTTTACTCTAAATAAAGGAGTGTCGTATTCGACCGGTTCGCCGTCTTCTACTAAAATTTCCAAAATTTCGCAGTCGAATTCGGCAACTAATTCATTCATAATTTTCATAGCTTCGATTATACAAAGAGTTTGACCTTTTTTAACTTTGTCGCCGACTTTTACGTATGGAGGCGAATCGGGACTCGGAGCTTGATAAAACGTCCCAACCATCGGTGATTTGATAAGTTCGCCTTCTATTTGAGCCTCTTTTTGCGTTTCATTTTGCGATGGCGTAGGCAACTGGGGAGCCGGCTGGGTTTGAACGGTCGTTTCTTGAGGTGCCGTCGAAATCGCGTTGGAAGCGGATTTGTCAAGAAAGATTCTAAATTCTTCGGTTTCGAGTTCTAAAACGTTTGTTTTTGATTTGTCAAACGCTTCGAGCAGTCTTTTTAATTCTTTAATATCCATTATTTCTCCTTATAAATTAACTTGTTTTTACAATGCAAAGCGGCGTCTTGGACTATAGCTATCTTTTCGCTCGGATTTTTTAATTTTTGCATTAAGTCCTTAAAAGCGTATTTGCTTTGGATATATTCAATCGTGCAGTGACAATAAGGGTTTAATATTTTAGCGGGGATATGATACGCTTCTCCCTGTTCTACACACCCTTGTATGACGCTTTTGACGAATATTTTAGGGTAGTTATACGCCGCACAAAAAACGATTGCTACGGATATAATCGCTATTTTTTTCATAAAACTCCCTATAAAATTTGTCGTTTTAAAATAATAGCATAAATTTGATACAATTTTAAATAAAGCGAAAAAAAGGAAAACGATGGGTGTAAAATCCGACAGATGGATTCGTAAAATGGCAAAAGAATTTAATATGATATCCCCTTTTGAAGATAGGCAAATTAGAAGCGGCATAATAAGTTATGGAGTTAGTTCTTACGGGTACGATATGAGAGTCAGCGACGAGTTTATGGTTTTTACCAATATTAATTCGACGGTTGTCGACCCTAAAAATTTTGATGAAAGAAACGTTGTCAAGGTCAAAGGGGACTGTATTATCCCGCCTAATTCTTTCGCTCTTTGTAGAAGCGTAGAGTATTTTAAGATGCCTCGAGACGTTTTGGCTATATGTCTTGGTAAAAGCACATATGCAAGATGTGGTATAATTGTAAACGTAACGCCTATAGAACCCGAATGGGAAGGGCATATTACGATAGAAATCAGCAATACAACGCCTCTTCCGGCGAAAATTTACGCCAACGAAGGCATAGCGCAGCTTATCTTTTTGGGTGCCGAGGACGGAATGTGCGAGACGAGTTACGCCGACAAAAAAGGCAAATATCACGGACAAGAAGGCATAACATTGCCTAAAGTCGACAAATAAGGGAAAAAATGAAATTGTGTATAGCTCTTGATAATCCCGAAAAAGAAGATAATTTAAAACTGGCTCGTCAGCTTGAAACGTATGCTAACGATATATGGCTAAAAGTCGGATTTAGAAGTTATATACGAGATGGGGCGGAATTTATAAAAGAATTAAAGAATTTAGGTTATAATGTTTTTTTGGATTTAAAATTATACGACATTCCCAATACCATGGCGGACGCGGCGGAAGAAATTGCAAAAATCGGTGTCGATATGTTTAATGTCCATGCAAGTGCCGGGAAAAACGCTATGCAAACGGTTATGCAAAGGTTAAGCGCGTTTGAAAAAAGACCGCTTGTGTTAGCCGTTACCGCTTTGACGAGTTTTGACAATGAAGAGTTTAAATCTATTTATGGGGAAGATATAGACATAAAAGCTTCAAAATTCGCCAAATGGGCATATGAAGCGGGACTTGACGGAGTGGTTTGTTCGGTTTTTGAAAGTCGGGATATTAAGAAAATTACGGGTAATGAGTTTATAACGCTCACACCCGGTATCAGACCTTTTGGAGAAGAAGCGCAAGACCAAGCCAGGGTAGCGGATTTACAAACCGCAAAAAAAGAAAAAGCCGATTTTATAGTTGTGGGGCGTCCTATCTATAAAAGCGACGACCCAAAAGCAAAAGTGGAAAAAATTTTAAAAAATATGTAAGGAGAAGCAATGAAAAAACTACTAACGAGCGTGTTGTTGATAAGTTCTTTATTCGGATTTAGCAAGGTCCTTTCCCCTCAGGAAGTTAACGACGTCCTAAAAGCGAGTATTTTGTATTCGAGACTTGCACCGGAAATCAAAA
>Ga0256843_1003655_pt1 | contig 10601 bp, 12 predicted proteins | sample AlvinellametaG_FD_191572 | JGI IMG/M metagenome (GOLD analysis project Ga0256843, IMG submission 191572) | Pompeii worm associated microbial communities from hydrothermal vent at the East Pacific Rise, Pacific Ocean - Alvinella | ecosystem: Host-associated > Annelida > Integument > Unclassified ... | reverse complement strand
GACGACAAGGTACCGACCTTTGTTCAGGACGGGAAATTCATGGCGGTTCCCTCGCATGCCTACCATCGGCCGTCGAGAACGTTCGAAGAGTTTGGATCGGAATCGGAACGGACCGGTACTTCAATCAAGCCCATTCACGCCATTTATATACTGGACAGGTCCGAAGGAGATGCGCCTACGGATATCGAAGAGATCAAAGGATTCGAAAAGTTCGATGTTTTGACAGGCAGCCATCTGTATTCCTTTCCCCGTTTCAAGCCCGGACGTCTCAAATATCTCGGAAAAATGCTGAATGAAATCAGGGTGTTCAGAGTCAAAAGGCCGTGGGACATGAGCAGACTGGATGAGACTTGTCAAGCGATATGTCTCCACAGCAGGGAACTGTCGTGAGCGGGTTTTTTGGCATTTTCAACCGTAACGGCAAGAATGTGACACACGAAACGGTCGATGTTCTGCTCGATGCGATGTCTTACCGGGATCCGGACGAAGCGGATGTCCGGATAAGCGGTTCGGTCGCCCTGGGGCACGGGATGCTCCGGAACACTCCCGAGTCCGGATACGAGCACCTGCCATTGTATGATGGAACATATGTGTTGACAATGGACGCCCGTATCGACAACAGAGAAGAGCTTGCCGAAGAGATAGAGCTTCCGACGGACAGACCCCTTTGTGAGATAGGCGACAGCGAGTTTGTACTCGGAGCGTACAGAAAGTGGGGAGAAGCGTGTCCTGAACACCTTCTGGGAGATTTCGCCTTCGCCATCCGGGATGAAAAAAGAAAGCGGGTTTTCTGCGCACGGGACCAGGTGGGAGTAAAACAGTTCTACTACCATCTCTCAGACGATCTGTTTCTTTTCGGAAACGACTTGAAAGTGTTGACGGCATATCCGGATATTTCACAGACCGTCAATGATGAAGCTGTGGCGAATTACATAGTCCATCATCAGTTGACGAGCAAAACACTTACATTTTTCGAAGCTTTTCGAAAACTGCCTCCTGCGCATACGCTTGTTGTCAGCGACACGGTCGCAAGAAAGAAGTGCTACTGGAAACCCGAACATTCTCCCGGGATAAAGTTGCCCGATGCTGAAGCTTATGCCGGAAAACTGCGGGAACTTTTGGAAGAAGCGGTGTATTGCAGGTTGCGTTCGGACTATCCTGTCGCCTCTCACCTGAGCGGAGGGCTTGATTCGTCATCCATTGCTGTACTGGCTGCACGAAAACTGAAAGAAAAAAACGAAAAACTTCTGGTGTTCAACTGGGTACCTGCACCAAAGGAGGAAGACGACCCGGAGTACTACGAATGGGCGAACAGTAAAAATATTGCGGATGCGGAAGGCATGGAACACCGCTATGTGACACTTGCTTCGGAAAATGTGGCGGGATATATGCGTAAACGGGGACTTGTCTACGGCGATACGGCGACATTCTGGTATGAGTATCCTGTGCGGGAGGCGGCACAGGCAAAGGGATCGCGGACTTTGCTTTCAGGTTTCGGGGGAGACGAGTTCGCCACTCAGCATGGCCACGGTTTCTATTCAGGTCTTTTTCTGCATGGAAAATGGCTCAAGCTTTTCGATGAGCTGAAGTTGGTCAAAAAGAGAAAAAAGGGATTCAGGCCTTTTCTCGCTTTTGTCTATCACCATCTCTTTATGCCTTTTGTTCCTGAAAAACTGTATTGCAAAGCCCCGAGAACACAATGCAGAAATCCCGATTTCGATTTTCTTCAGAAAAAGTATAGGGAGCTTGCCGAAAAAGAGTACGGCAAACCCCGGGGCCTGACCGTGCAGGCGAAAAAAACCGTAAGGGAACATATGTTGGCGCATTGGCGGCATGGGCACCTCCAGAGCCGTATGGAAACCTGGGCCGCAGGATCCGCTGCCGATAAACTGGAGTACAGCTATCCGCTTCTGGACCGGAGAATCATAGAGTACGTTTTCGGGATACCGGAAGAGTATTTCGTGCATGATATGACAGGCAGATACCTCTTCAGGACAGCTGTCAAGGATTTGCTGCCGGACAGAATAATATGGGGGAGTTCCAAGATTGAATCGAACAGAGTGAAGTCTATGAACGAGACTGTTTCGACGGCCTTGGAAATATTGAGAAACGAAGAGAAGCATGTTTCCGGATATATCGATGCCGAAAAAGCGGCACGGCGTGTCCGCGATTTGAAAGCGGCATCAAATAATCAAAACGACTATGCGGAAAAACTTCGCATTGTCGCACTCTCTTCCTATCTGAAAAACACAGAAAGGTTGAATTTAGAATGATATGTTGTTGGGATACTGATCGCTTTCAAACGCATCGTTGGTTTGTCCGCTTCTGGTTTCACTCACTTTCAGTTCAGTCATTTTCGGTGCTTCCCAGACTTTTTTCGATTCCCCGACTTCTGCGTGTATCCGCTTTTCCTTCATCTTGCCCGACCTCTTGTTGATATAAAATATTTGCATAGTATAGCTGCAGTTGGCATAATTGCGGGTATCGTGCCGATTAAGCCCCGAAATGTATAATTCAAAACAAAAAGGCTCTTGCAATGAACTTCAACGACAAGGTACGGTTCCCGGACACGGTTTTCGCCCAGGAAGTGGACGGAGAGATGGTGCTTCTGGACATGAACAGCGAAAACTACTTCGGCCTCGACGCCGTCGCGACCGATATCTGGCGGCTGCTGCAGGAGGGGAAAAGCCTGCAGGAAACCTACGACGCGCTTCTGGAGATGTACGACGTCGAGCCGGAGACGCTGCACAGCGACCTTCAGGCCTTCGTCGGCAGGCTGCTTGAAAGCAAACTCGTGACGCTCGAAGAAGCGTGATATAATCTCCGGCATGAATCATAACGGTACCATCACTCTCAAAAAAGTCGGCATCGTCCTGCGCCCTTCGACCCCCGAGCTCAAAGAGGTCTTCTACCGGGTTCGCCAGATCTTCGAAGCGCACCGCATCGAAGTCCTGATCGACAACATCAGCGGCGGGATGATCGGCGTACTGGGACAGCAGTTCGACATCCTGTGCCGGGAAGCGGACCTGCTCGTGACCATCGGCGGAGACGGCACGCTGATCTCCGCGGTACGGCGTTCGCACGATTTCGGCATCCCCGTGCTGGGCATCCATGCCGGCAAGCTCGGCTTTCTCGCCGACATCGCCCTCGACGAGATCGACGACTTCCTGGCGCAGGTCGAGGCGGGCGAATACCGCATCGACGAACGGGCGATGCTCGAAGCCGTCATCACGACGAAAGCCGGCGGGAAAAAGGTCGTCGCCTTCAACGACATCGTCATCACCCGTCCTTCCATTTCGAAAATGATCCATGTCGAAACCTTCGTCGACGGCCGGGCGTTCAATACCTATTTCGGAGACGGCGTCATCATTTCCACGCCGACCGGATCGACCGCCTACAACCTCTCCGCCGGAGGCCCGGTGCTTTTCCCCCTGACGCAGGTCTACGCCCTGACACCCATCTGCCCGCATTCGCTGACACAGCGTCCGGTTGTCCTTCCCGGGCATTTCGATGTTGAAGTGCGTACGCCGGACCAAAGCGCGCTGGCAGTGGTCGACGGACAGGACATGTACGAGTTCGGCGAAGGCGACAGCATCCGCATCTCGCTTTCGAAAACCCCCGCGAAACTGCTGCACCGCAAGGCGTTCAACTACTTCGAGGTGCTCAAGGAAAAACTCAACTGGGGTGAAGGATGATCGAACGCTTCTACCTGCGTTCCTGCCTTACGTTCGAAGAGGCCGAACTGGAGTTCGGGCCGGGTTTGATCGTCTTTTCCGGTCCCAGCGGCAGCGGAAAGTCCGTACTGATGCGGGCGCTTCTGGCGTCGGTGGGGATGGACGAGCCGCTCGCGGCGCTGAGCGAATCGACCGTGACGTGGCAGGTGGACGAGGAGGCGACGGGACTGGTGAACGAACATCCCAACGTGCTGCGCGAGGTCAAAAAGGAAAAGGCGCGCTATTTTTTCAACGGGCAGTCGCTTTCGAAAGCCGCACTGAAAAAAATCGCGTCGGGACACCTCCGGCACCTGAGCCTGAAAGACTACAGCGACTTCACCGCGGAGAGCCTTCTCGGCCTGCTTGACGATACCGTTTCCGAAAACGATCCCGCCCACAGGGAGCGCCTCGAAAAGTACCACGGCGCCTACCTCGAACTTCGCGAAGCCGAACAGAAGCTCGAGCGCCTGAAAGCGGACGAAACACGGCTGCGCGAACAGGAGGAGTTCGCCCGCTTCGAGGTGGAGAAGATCGACCGCATCGACCCGAAGCCGGGCGAGTACGAAGCCCTGCTGTCCGTCAAAAAGAACCTTTCACGCAAGGAAAAGCTCGAAGCGAAGCTCGAAGAGGCGCAGAGGGTTTTCGATCACGAACACACCGTAACGGGGCTGCTGGAGGCTCTCGAAATCGACAGCGCTTTTTTCGACGACACGATGAACGAACTGCGGACGCATTTCGACCTGGCCCGGGAACGGCTCGGTGAGCTGGACGGGACCGACATCGAAAGCGTCCTGGACCGCCTCGAAGTGCTTTCGGATCTGAAGCGGCGCTACGGCGGCATCGAAGAAGCGCTGGAGTATCGCGAGCGCAAACGCAGGGAACTTCAAACGTTCGAAAGCTTCGAAGAGGAGCTGGCGTCTCTCCGCAGCAGGATCGAAACGCTCCGCGAAACGCTGGAAGCGGAAGCGTCCCTGCTTTCAAAAGCCCGCCGCGGCATCCTCGCCGCCGTCAACGAACGGATCAACACCTTTCTCGAAGCCCTTTACCTCGATGATGCGCGACTGAGCCTGGAGGAGGGCGGACTCGGACCTTTCGGGCGCGATACGGCACTTCTTTCGCTCAAGGGCACGCCGCTGCAGAAAATCAGTTCCGGGGAGTTCAACCGTCTCCGTCTGGCGCTGCTGGCCGTCAAGGCGGAGTCGATGGAAGGGCAGCAGGGCGTTCTGATGCTCGACGAGATCGACGCGAACCTCAGCGGCGAAGAGTCCATGAGCGTGGCGAAAGTTCTGAGGACGCTGAGCCGGAATTTCCAGATTTTCGTCATCTCCCACCAGCCGCAGCTGACCGCGATGGGAGAACAGCATTTTCTGGTATCGAAAACGGACCGCAGCACGGTCCGGGAACTGACCTCGGACGAAGAACGGATCGAAGAGATCGCCCGCATCGTCAGCGGCGACACCGTGACGGAAAAGGCACGGCATCTGGCGCGGGAGTTGCTGGAAGCGGCTTCGTTGCGGTGATGATGAGGTGATGGGGTGATGAGGTGATGGGGGCAGCGAATCTGAAAAATACAAAAGGAACGAAATGATCATCGACACGCATATCCATCTCGACGACGAACGTTACGACGAAGACCTCGAAGCCGTGCTGGAACGGGCGCGGGAAGCGGGGGTGGAGCGTTTCATCATTCCCGGCGCCGACCCCCGGACGCTGCCGAAGGCGATAGCGATCGCCGAGCGGTACGATGAAGTCTGCTTTGCCGTCGGCGTGCATCCGTACGACATGGAGCATTACGACGAAGCGCCGTTTCGTGAATTTCTCGACCATCCCAAATGCGTCGCCGTCGGGGAGTGCGGGCTGGACTACTACCGTCTCGAAGGCAGCGACGGGGAAAAGGCGGCCGAAAAGGCCCGGCAGGCGGAAGTTTTCCGGGCGCAGATCCGTATCGCCCGGGAGTACGCCAAGCCGCTGATCGTCCATATCCGGGACGCCGGTCATGACGCGAGAGTGCTGCTCGAAGCCGAAGCCGGCCCCGAAGGCGGGGTGCTGCACTGCTACAACGCCGACGAGGAGCTGCTGGTGCTCGCGGAGAGAAACTTCTATTACGGTATCGGCGGTGTCCTCACCTTCAAAAACGCCCGGAAACTGGTCAATGTTCTTCCGAAAATCCCCCGGGAGCGGCTGCTGCTCGAAACCGACGGCCCCTACCTGACTCCGCACCCGTATCGCGGCAAACGCAACGAACCGGCCTACACACGGCTGGTCGCGGAAAAGGTCGCGGAACTGCTGGAGATACCGGTCGCAGAGGTCGAGGCGTCGACGACCGAAAACGCCCGGCGCCTTTTCCGGATCGGCTGAGCCGAAGGCCGTTACGGCGCTTATGATATAATAAGAGCCAAAAACGCGAGGGCAGAACCGTTTGATCCGTAAACTCATTTTCCTTCTGACGGTGCCGATGATGCTGTTCGGGGCATTGACCTTCGACACCAACTACAACAAGGAAGCGCAGCTGCTGCGCTCTTTTGACATTCCGGCTTCCTTTCTCAACGACGCCGGCCTTCAGAAAATCCTGAAATCCAAACGCCAGACATACAAAAACCGTCATTTTTTCAGAAGCCTCGACGAAGCGTATCTTTTCATCCCGATGATCAGAGAAGTCCTCGCCGATTCGGAAGTGCCGAGCGAATTTCTCTTTCTGGCGATGGCGGAATCGGGATTCTCGCTCGAAGCCTACTCCCGGAAAAAGGCCTCCGGGCTCTGGCAGTTCATGCCGAAAACGGGCCGCCTTTACGGTCTGAAGATCGACGATTACGTCGACGAACGGCGCGACCTGGTCAAATCCACGAAAGCCGCCGTCAAATACCTCGAAACGCTTCACAAACGTTTCGGCAAATGGTACCTCGCGGCCCTGGCGTACAATTGCGGAGAAGGACGGGTCGCCCGGGCGATCAAAAAAGCGGGAACGGACGATCTGGCGGTTCTGCTCGATCCGCGCAAACGCTATCTGCCGCGCGAGAGCCGCCGCTACATCCGTAAAATCGTCGCGTTGACGCTGCTGGCCTCCGACGAGGACTTCTTTATCAACAAGGAGTACGCCTACATGCTCAACCGGGCCAACGCCTATTCGATCGCGAAAGTCGAAGTGGCCCGGGGCGAACGGCTGACCCGGGTGGCGAAACTGCTGCATATGCCGGTGAAAAAGCTGCGTGAACTCAACCGTCATCTGAAGTACGACTTCGTGCCTCCGTACGCCGAAACGTACGAGATCTACATCCCCTACGTCAAACTCCGCGAGTTCCGGCAGGTCTACAAGCCGGCGCCGATGGAGAGCTACTATGTGCTCCACCGTGTCCGCAGGGGAGAGACCCTTTCGAAGATCGGAAAAAAATACCGGGTTCCCTACCGGCTGATCAAGGATTTCAACCATCTCGAAACCACCCGGCTCCGTATCAACCAGAAACTGCTGATTCCCGTCGCGAAACCGCTGCCGATCAGGGACGGAAAGTACACGGTCAGGAAAGGCGATTCCCTCGCCGGAATCGCCAGAAAGTTCGAAACGACGATCCGCCGCCTGAAAAAGATCAACCATCTCAAATCCGACGTCATCCGCGTCGGCGACCGTCTGAGCATCTATGACTAGAACGCTGCTGGGGGCGGCGGCGCTGCTGGTGCTGGCCGGATGCAGCAGCCGGGGCGTTCCCCGTCACGGCGGCGTACAGAGCCCGCCGGCCGTCGAGCGGAACACTCCGCCGCCGTCCGCGTACCGGCACCCGACCATGCGTCCGTACACCGTGCACGGAAAAACCTACTATCCGACGGTCGTGCAGGTCGGAGACACCTTCGACGGCAAGGCGAGCTGGTACGGTCCGAATTTCCACGGCAAGCTCACCTCCAACGGCGAAACCTACAACATGTACGAGGCGACCGCCGCCCACAAGACACTGCCGATGAACACCATCCTGCGCGTGACCAACAAGCGCAACGGAAAGCAGACGGTCGTGCGGGTCAACGACCGGGGGCCCTTCGTTTCCACCCGGATCATCGATCTTTCCAAAAAAGCGGCCCTGGATCTCGACATGATCCGTTCGGGCACGGCGGACGTACACCTCGAAGTGCTCGGGTTTGCCGGAAAAGGCGAAAAACGCATTCCTTCCGCAAAAGCGCTGAAAAAAGGGCCCGAAGAGAAGGTCGTCTCCGCGTTCTATCTTCAGATCGCTTCTTTCCGCCGTTTCGAAGGTGCGGCCGTGACCCAGGAAAAATACGACGGTTACGGGGGATATCATACGATCATCAAGGATACAGAGTATAATAATGCAAGACTTTTCCGCGTGTGGTTCGGGCCGTTCAAAAGCGAGGGGGAAGCGCGGGATTTCATCGCCGGATCGCCGTTCGCGCACGCGTTTATCGTAAGGGAGTAGCATGATCGTCAAGGAACGAAACACGAAAGAGACGCAGATCCGCGTCGAACTGAACCTGTACGGGGAAGGCAGAAGCGACATCGACACGGGCGTCGGCTTTTTCGACCATATGCTCGAAGCGTTCGCGAAACACGCGCTCCTCGACCTCAACGTCACGTGCCGGGGCGACACCCATATCGACGACCACCACAGCGTAGAGGATGTCGGTATCGTCATCGCCCAGGCGCTTGCCGAAGCGATCTATCCCGTCGAAAAAGTCGAACGTTTCGGCAACGCGGTCGTCGTCATGGACGAAGCCGCCGTCGGTTGCGACATGGACCTGAGCAACCGGCCCTATCTCTATTACGAAGTGCCGCTCGACGGAAAGGTGGGCACTTTCGACGTCGAGCTCGCCGAAGAGTTCTTCCGCGCGCTGGTTTTCAACGCCCGCCTCACGGCACACATCGTTCTGCAGCGCGGCCGCAACCGCCACCACATCATCGAAGCCGCGTTCAAGGCGTTCGCCGTGGCCCTGCGCCGCGCCGTCGCCCGTAACGATCGTGCGGGGGTTCCGAGCACCAAGGGCATCCTGTGATCCGGCTGATCGTGCTGGACGTCGACGGCTGCCTGACCGACGGAAAAATCGTTTACGGCACCGGCGGCGAAGAGATCAAGGCCTTCAACGTCAAAGACGGCCTGGCGATCAAAAGCTGGATGCGGCTGGGCGGGGAAGTGGCCATCATTACGGGCCGCAGGTCGCCCATCGTCGAACGGAGGGCGAAAGAACTCGGCATCCTTCACCTGTATCAGGGAGTGAAAGACAAGGCGTCCCGCATCAAAATGCTCTGCGACGGGCTGGGGATCGCGACGGGCGAATGCGCGGCGGTCGGCGACGATCTCAACGATCTGGGCATGCTCACTCTGGCGGGGCGTTCGTTCGCTCCCGCCGACGCCGCGGCCTCTGTCCGGGGGCGCGTCGACCACGTGCTCGAACGCAGGGGCGGCGACGCCGCCGTCCGGGAAATGATAGAAATCCTTCTGCGTGACAACGGTCAGGAGGAAGCGTTCCTCGCGCTGTGGCAGCCATGAGTGTCGTTCCCGTCTATCTCGCGCTCGGAGCGCTGCTGCTCGGGATTTATGTCTTTTTCAAGCCGCTGCACGTCCGGATCGACGCTCCGGCGGAGCTGGCCCAGCTGGAACTGCAGGATTTCACGGTACACGAGGTGGACCCGCAGGGGGTACGGACCATTCTCGGCGGGAAAAAGGCCTATCGCTACGAGGACCGTTACGAAGTCGACGACATCAACCTGACGGACCGTTCGCAGGGGATCCGTCAGAGCATGTACGCCGATCACGGCGTCTACCGCGACGGCATCATCACCCTTTCCGGCGGCGTAAGGCTCCTGCGGGCCGACGGCAGCCGGTTCATGACCGACCGGGCCGTGTACGACCGGAACGCCGCCACCGTGACCGCTCCCGACGCATTCGTCTTTTTCCGGGAAGGGGACCGTATCCGCGGCCGGAACCTTTACTACAATCTCAAAAGCGGAGATATCCGGGCCGAAGCGGTCGACGGTGTCTACCGGATCGAAAAGGATACGATGTGAAACCATCACACTACATTCTGATGTTCGCCGCCCTCGGCGGAACGCTGCTGACGGCGGCGGAACAGCTGAAGATCAGGGCCGACCGTTTCGAAGGCAACGAAAAAAAAGGCCGGTCGGTGTTCGAGGGACATGTCCGGATCCAGATGGGAAGCGACGAGCTCAACGCGTCGAAAGTGGAGATTTTCATCGATGAAAACCGCACCCCCACGAGATACGTCGCCGAAGGGAACACCTCCTTTTTTCTGAAAACGGAAGACAACTCGACCTACCGGGGCAAGGCGGAACGGGTCGAGTTCCTTCCTCTGGAACAGGAGTACCGCTTTTTCGGGGATGTCCATCTGATGCAGCTCAATGAACACAAACAGATCGACGGCGAAGAAGTGGTCGTCAACATCCGGCAGGGAACCGCCACGGCCCGCGGGGCGAACAAGCAGCCGGTCATCATGATTTTCAACCTGCCGGAGCCGAAGGAGAAGAAGTGATCGAAATCGTCGAAGCGCGTTTTGAGACCAGTGCCGCGAACATCACGCAGGCTCCCGAGAACCCGTACCGGAACGAGGTCGCGTTCATGGCCCGTTCCAACGCCGGAAAAAGTTCTCTGCTCAATGCCATCAGCAATCACAAAAATCTGGCGAAAGTCTCCTCCACGCCGGGCAAGACCCGCCTTATCAACTTTTTCGACGTGACGTTCATGGACCGGGACACGCGGGAAAAGCTGCCGGCGAAGCTGGTGGACCTTCCGGGCTTCGGATACGCGAAGGTTTCCAAGTCCCTCAAGCACGACTGGGAAAAAAACCTGACGGACTTCATTTCGAAGCGCCGGCAGATCCGGATTTTCATCCACCTCGTCGACGCCCGGCATCCCGATCTCGACATCGACCGTT
>Ga0256843_1003654_pt1 | contig 10603 bp, 12 predicted proteins | sample AlvinellametaG_FD_191572 | JGI IMG/M metagenome (GOLD analysis project Ga0256843, IMG submission 191572) | Pompeii worm associated microbial communities from hydrothermal vent at the East Pacific Rise, Pacific Ocean - Alvinella | ecosystem: Host-associated > Annelida > Integument > Unclassified ... | reverse complement strand
ACTTAGTGAGATATTTAACAACATAGAGATGATACAAGCTCAAAGAAGTCATAAAGTAGAACTTGAAAAGTTTAGTAAAGAAAATCAACATATCTTTGAACTAAATATGAAAGCTGTTAAAACAAACGAACTAACAGGTCCACTTATGGAAACAGTAGGAGCTTTTGCAGCAGCTATTATTATCCTAACAGGTGGGAAAGAGGTTATAGCTGGACATATGAGTGTAGGAAGTTTTTTTAGTTTTTTAACAGCACTTTTTATGCTCTATACCCCTATCAAATCAGTTTCAAAACTTTTTAACCAAATCCAAGATGCAGTTGCAGCCAGTAGTAGGATATACAATATCTTAGATAGAGATACAAAGATCAAAAGTGGCAAAAAAAGATTGGAGAAAAAAGTTGAACTTGTTGAGTTTAAAGATGTATATCTAAACTATGATGATAAAGAAGCACTAAAAGATATAAGCTTTGTAGCAAAAGCTGGACAAAAGATAGCTTTTATAGGAAACAGCGGTGGAGGAAAAAGTTCTATCATAAATCTAGTATTAAGATTTTACGATCCAACAAAAGGTAAAGTTACTTTTAATGGTGAGGATATCAAAGAGTTTGATCTGGATAGTTTAAGAGAAAAGATAGCTATAGTAACACAAAGAGTTTATATCCTAAACGATACTATTGCAAATAACATAGCATACTCACAAGAGTTTGATGAAAACAAAGTTATAGAAGCTTTGAAAAAAGCAAATGCTTGGGATTTTGTATCAAAGATGCAAAAAGGCATATATACTCCTATAAATGAGTTTGGAACCAATCTTTCGGGAGGACAAAGACAAAGGATCGCTATAGCCAGAGCTATATATAAAGAGCCTGATATTTTTATATTTGATGAAGCTACAAGTGCATTGGACAATGAGAGTGAAAAAGCTATCATAGAAGCTATAGACAATATCTCAAAAGATAAAATAACATTTGTAATAGCACACCGTTTAAATACTATCGAACATGCAGATAAAATTATTTTACTTAAAGATGGAAGGATAGTTTGTAAAGGTAACAAAACGAAACTTTTTGAAGAATGTGAAGAATTTCTTGCCCTAAACTATAGAAAAAAGTAAAGTTTTTTTGTATTATTAATTTATAAATAAAATTTAATATTACTAAAAGGCAGGAAATCATGAGTAGTAAAAGTGTACTTGTACTTGGTATCGTTTTTATCTTTTTGCTAAATGTAGTAGCAGTACACAATTATATAGATAGTTACTACTACAAACAGCCTGATGAAATTGTACAAAAACAAGATGATTCATTTCTAAGTAAGTTCTTTAAAAAAGTAAAAGATACTATAGAAAACAATCAAACCAAAATCAAACCAGAAACAACTAAAGATGAAAATAAGTCAAATAAAGCTAAACAAGTAAAGCTTATAACCAAAAAAGAAAATAAAAAAGTTAAAGAAAATAAAAAAGTTAAAGAAGAAATAAAAGAGAAAGAAAAAGATATTTTAAAAGATTTATTAGTAGAAGAAAAACCTGTTAAACAAAAAACAAAAATAATAAAAAGCGAAGATAACACAACTAAAAAATATATTGCTAAAAAAGAAAATAAAAAAGTAAAAGAAATTGATGATTTAGATAAAAATGCATATATAATTTTAAATCTAAATGTTAATGATGAATATCAAGAGGGTAATCCTATCATCAAAAAGATGGTAAAAAGATTAGACAATCAAAAAGTTATAAAAATAAAAATTTACAAATACAACATGAGAGTAAAAGAGTATTTAGAAGATATAAAAAGTGAATTAGTTGACTATGGTGTCGATGTAGATGATATAAAAGTTATTTACAAAAAAAATGAAAACAAAAAAGATAAAATAAAAATATTACTAAGTAAAAAGGATTAAAGATGTATCAAGTTATTTCGCAAATAGTAGTGTATATCACACTAGCGTCTATCATAGGCTTTATAGTAGGTTGGCTTTTTTCAAAGTTAAGATACAACGAAAAAGGTGAATCAATAGAACACATATTAAATGATGAATTAGCGATACTAAAAGCTAAAAACAATGAACTTGAAGATGAACTTATAGCAAAATCAAGTGAATATACAAAACTTATAGAGTCAAATGATGATCTTAAAAAGAAGTATTTAACACTTGAGATGGATTATGAAGAGTTGTTAAAACAAAAAAGTGAACAAGAAGTTGATGATGAATACATACAAAAACTCGAAAATGAAAAATTTACACTAACCCAAGAGTTAGAAAAGTATAAACAAAATATTGCTCAACAACAAAATATATACTCTTTACTTGATAGTGAAAAAAACAAAGTTAAAGAGTTGACAAACAAACTACAAGCAACAACTGAAGCTTTTGAAAAACAAAAACAAAACTTAACAAACAATATAACAAAACTACAAAGTGAAAATAAATTTTTACTTGATAGGCTTAGTGTAGTAGAAGATGAAAAGATAAAAATAGCTGAAAAACTAAAAAAAGTTGAATTAGAAAACTCTCTTGAAACAACACAGTTAGAATCTCTAAAAGAAGAAGTAGCCAACCTTGAAAAAGATAAAAAAGAGTTATTAGCAAAAATAGATGAGTTAAACTCTAAAACAAAAGAGATTTTTTCTCTAAGAGAGATAAATGCAAACCTAGTCAAAAAAGTTAAAAAACTTGAAGAAAAAGAACAACAACTAACTAAAGAGTTAGATAAGATAAAAATCTATGAAAATGAGATTTTAACTTTAAAAGAAAAAACTAAAAACAGTACTTTAAAAGATCAAGAGATACAATCTTTAAGAGAGATTAATGCAAATCTCATCAAAAAAACAAAAGAACTTGAAGAAAAAGAAAAATCTTTACTACAAGAGTTAAATAAGATAGAAAATCTTGAAAAATATGTAACAGAACTAAAAGAGGAAAATCTAAAAGAGAGAGAAGTTCATACTAAAGAGATAGAAAAACTTCAAAAGCAAAATAAAGTCTTAAATGACAAGTTAGATACTATCTTAAAAGAGAAAGAAAATCTTTCAAAAACTATATCTACTCTAAAAGCAAAACAGTTAGATAATGATGAACTTGATATCATAAAAAGAGAAAATGAAATACTAAAATCAAGCATAGAAACACTAAAAAAAGAAAAAGCAAAACTAGCTTTGAACATAGATGAAGTAAAAGAAAAAATAACAGATAAAAAGTTAAAAGAGTTAGAGAGTTTAAAACATGATATCTCCAAGATACAAGAACAAAACAGGATTTTGATAGAAAAACTATCTATACTTCAAGAAGAAAATATATCTCTAAAACAAGAGATAAGCGAGTTGCTTAAAGATGAGGATAAAACAAAAGTCGAACAAACAAAAGAGGAAAATGTCTCTATCATGAACAACATCTTCACAGAGATCAACGCACTAAAAGAAGAGTTAAAAGAGCTTCATAAAGTAAAAGAAGAGAGAGATTGTTTTTCAAAAGAACATCTTATAGATCTCGATGATAAAATCCGTGTTATAGATAGAGATAAAATCCTATCTTTTAAAATAAACGATAACTATTTTTCAAAACTAAACAAATAGCAAGGGTTTAAAAAAACCCTGCTATAAGACTAACTACACTTACTATAGAAATCCCCAACAAAAAACCAAAGATATCTAGTAAATGATGAGTATTTAGATATAAAAAAGATGCTACTAAAAAAAGATAAGCAAAAAGTCTTAGAGGTGATATCACAGCAAAAAAACTTTTTTGTGTATTTTTGATGCTACTTTTAACTCCTTTTATCTTTGCCCTCTCCATAGCAACAACCTCTTTAAAATCAACATCTTTTATCTCTTCATCTTCACTATATAGATCAAATTTATCATCTAACTTGTCAAGCTCATCTCTCTCCTCTTTTGGTATATCTCCTATGCTTACTTTATGTTCTACTAACTTTTTATATCCTACATATGATGCTAGAGTAACAAAAAGTGAAGAAAAAAAACCAGCTTGTGAACTAAGAAGAAAATTTTTATCTTGAAAAAATGAGAAAACTAAAACAAAAAGATCTACTATGATAAAGATAAAGATAAGTTTTTTAATACTCATCTTCATCATCTAAGTCCCTTTTATAGCTGTACTTTGGATCATCTTTTATCTTATCTAGTTCTTTTTTTTGTTTATCATATGCTTTTTTTATATTTAAGATCGCACCACCTATACCCCAAAACACACCAACCCACAAAAGCCAAGGCTTGTCAAAAGTGTTTTTCATCCATAGTCCTATACCAACTCCCAAAAGTACAGCAACAACTATAGATATACCTAGAGAGAGTTGTTCTGCTCCCTCTATTATCTTTCCATATTTAGGTTTTTCCATCATGAAATCTTTTTAAAGACTTTTTTAGCTTTTTTGATTACTTTTTTTATGAGTTTTGCATCCATAGGTTCACAGATAAAACCTGTTTCATACTGACTACAAGCTAAATAAACTCCTTCTTTTAACATCTCTTGATGAAATCTTGCAAAAAGTTTAGCATCACTTTTTTGAGCATCATCAAAGTTTTTTACAGGATTTTCGTTAAAAAAGAAACCAAACATACTACCTCTTACATCAGTTTGTATAGGTATGCCAACTTCTTTTGCACCTTCCTTAAAACCTTCCATAAGCATATCTGCCAAGGCTTCAAGTTTTAGATAAAGATCTTCATCTTTTTTTATCATTTTTAAAGATGCCAAACCTGCACTCATAGCAACAGGGTTTCCACTCAAAGTTCCTGCTTGATATATATCTCCATCTGGACTAAGACGGTTCATGATCTCTTCTTTTGCTCCAAACGCACCTACAGGCATACCACCACCTATCACTTTTCCAAAAGTGAGTATATCAGCTTGTATCCCTACAAGTCCACTAGCACCACCGATACTAGCTCTAAACCCACTCATCACTTCATCAAAGATCAGTAAAGCCCCATTTTTTTCGCATAGAGCTTTTAACTCTTTTAAAAACTCTATATCTGCTGGTACTAGTCCCATATTTCCAGCTATAGGTTCTATGATAACACAAGCGATATCGTTACTCTCTTCAAAACATTTTTGTACACTTTGTATATCGTTGTATTTTGCTAAAAGTGTGTGTTTTGTAAGATCTGCTGGAACTCCTGGAGAACTTGGTGTTCCAAAAGTAGCTGCACCACTTCCTGCACTAACTAAAAGAGAGTCACTATGACCATGATAACAGCCTTCAAACTTTACTATATCATTTTTAGAAGTATATCCACGAGCCAACCTTATAGCACTCATCACCGCTTCAGTTCCACTACTTACAAATCTAACTTTATCTATATTTGGAAACAGTTCGACTATCTCTCTTGCAAGTTTTGTTTCAACTTTTGTAGGAGCACCAAAACTAAGACCTTTTTTAGACGCTTTTATGACTGATTTTTCTATTTTTTTGTTAGCATGTCCAAAGATCAACGGACCCCAACTTTGAACAAAGTCAACATACTTGTTACCATCTATATCATAAATATAAGCACCTTTACCCTTTTTTATAAAAACAGGTGTACCACCGACACTTTTAAAAGCTCTAACAGGCGAGTCAACTCCCCCTGGAATATACTCTTTTGCTAACTCAAATTCTTCTTTACTTTTTTTGATCTTCATGTTTTTCCCTTTGTTTTAGTAGATAATAATATATATAAGCCAACTCTTTATCTGTAAGATAGTATCTTGGCATATATCTTTTTTTCTTTTCAAAAGCTTTTATAAAACTCTTCATATCAAGAGTGTTAATCCTTGGAGCTTTTATCTCTTTTAAAATCTTTTTACCATCTTTTTGTATAGTATATGCTGTTAGTATTCCACCCTCACCTCTTTCTCCATGACATTCACTACAAGCTATACCTCTTGGATTTTTAAAAAGCATTCTTGCATATTCATCATTTGATAAAAAACTATCATTTCCTAAAAGTATCCCAAATATAAAAAATAAAAATATTAAAATTCTCATAAAAACTCCAAATTAAAACTAGCATTTTAAACTAATAAAGATATAATATCTAAAATTTTTTAAAGGATTAAAATGACTTTAATCGACGGAAAAGCACTTTCTGATGATATAAAAGAAAATCTAAAAGATGAAGTAAAAAAACTAAAAGCAAAAGGTATAACACCAGGTCTTGCAGTTTTGCTTGTAGGAGATGATCCAGCTAGTCATACCTACGTTAAGATGAAAGAGAGTTCTTGTGAAAAAACTGGGATTTATTCTATAGTTCATAAAATGCCAAGTGATATCTCTCAGGAAAAAATAGTAGAAACTATCAAGATGATGAATGAAAATCCAAACATAGATGGTATATTGGTACAACTTCCTCTACCAAAACATATAGATACTGATCTAATCCTTCAAACTATAGATCCTAAAAAAGATGTAGATGGATTTCATCCTTTCAATGTAGGAAAACTATCTCTTGGTTTGGAAGGATTTGTACCCTGTACTCCTCTTGGTGTGATGAAAATGTTAAAAAAATACGATATCAACCCAAAAGGTATGGATGTTTGTGTTGTTGGAGCTAGTAATATAGTAGGAAAACCTATGATGAGTCTTCTTTTAAATGAGTTTGCAACAGTTGATATATGTCATATATTTACAAAAGATTTAGCTTCTCATACAAAAAGAGCTGATATGGTGATAGTAGGTGTTGGTAAACCAAATCTTATAACAGAAGATATGGTAAAAGATGGTGCTGTTGTTATAGATATAGGTATAAATCGTCTTGAAAGTGGAAAGTTAGTCGGAGATGTTGACTTTGAAAATGTCTCTAAAAAGTGTTCATATATCACTCCAGTACCAGGAGGAGTTGGACCTATGACTATAGCTATGCTTTTATCAAACACAGTAAAAGCTGCAAAACAAAGGGCTTAAATGTTAAAAAAACTGAAAAATTTTTCAAACTCTTGGACTGGAACAGTTATAATAGTTTTATTTATTATATTTTTTGTTGCACAAGCTTTTGTAATACCAAGTGGAAGTATGAAAAGAACTCTTCTGATAGGAGATCATCTTTTTGTTAAAAAGTTTGCTTATGGTATCCCTACTCCCACTATACCTTGGCTTGAGTTAAAAGTTCTGCCAGATTTTAACGGTAACGGACATCTTATAGAGGGACAAAGACCTAAAAGAGGTGATATAGTAGTTTTCAAATATCCCAAAAATACAAAAATGCACTTTGTAAAAAGATGTATAGCAGTTGGTGGTGATACTGTTATGCTTCACAACAAAGTTTTATATATTCTCCCTCATGAAGGGGATGAATATGTAAAAAAACACTTTAGTAAAGAGCAATATGTCAAGATAAATCAAAGACTTTGGCTAAAAAATCCATATAGAAAAAAATTTCCTGGTATTCAAAATGATCCAAATATCAACGATAGTGGTATATACCCTGTTGAGCTTTTTGAATTTCCTCCAACTAAAGTTGAAAAAGATCATTTTTTTATGATGGGTGATAACCGTGATCACTCAAATGATAGTAGATTTTGGGGACAAGTTCCATACTCTTTGGTAGAAGGAACACCTTGGTTTATATATTTTAGTTGGGATGAAAACTACAAAATAAGATGGAATCGTATAGGAGCTTTTATAAAAGATCTTGAAGTTGATAAAAGTTATATAGATATGAGTGTACCACTTGGTAGAGAGGTTCAATAGTGGATTTAGCTCAAATATTAAATATCTTAGCTATTGTTTTAGCTCTTATGATAGCTATCATAGGTCATGAGATCATGCATGGAAGGATGGCTTATCATTTTGGAGATACAACAGCCAAAGATGAAGGTAGATTTAGTATAAATCCTATAAGTCATATAGATCCTGTAGGTACTATCATCATACCTTTGCTACTTTATTTTTCAAATGCTGGATTTATGTTTGGTTGGGCAAAACCTGTCCCTATCAACATGAGAAAAGTTGTAAACAACGGTGGCTTTTTTGGAGGTTTTCAAGTTTCACTTGCTGGGATATACTATAACTTTACATTGGCTTTTATAGCTTTGATACTTTTAAAAACTCTTCACTTAAGTGGTGGTGCAGTTGATTTTTTTCTTACAAAGTTTTTGATTTATACGCTTGTATACAATCTAGTTTTAGGTGTTTTTAACCTTTTTCCTATACCTCCGCTTGATGGATCAAAAGCTTTGATGTTTATACTTTATGGTTTGGGCTTTTATAAAGTGGCACAGGCTATAGAAAGATTTTCAAACTATGGGATGATACTTCTTATGATCATAGTAGCTACTCCACTATCATCTATCATCTTTGCTCCTATAAACAGCGTAGTTAGATATGTTTTATCACTCTAAGTAACAGTTTTTACTTATTTTAGAAAAAAACATCACTTTTATACCAAATAAGTAAACTTTTTTATACAATATAAATAAAAAGGTTTACTATTATGGCAAAACAAATTTTAGAAAATTTTATAAATAAAAAGATAAGAAAAGGAGATGTTTATATCCCTGCAACTCTTCTTTTACTTTTAAAAAATGACGGTCAAGCAACAAAAGAACAGATCGCAAAACTCATATATATCTTTGAAAACAAACATTCACTAGAAAAATATGAGCTCATAGTAGAAAGTTTTGTATCTGTTATGTTAACAGAGTACTCACTTATCAAAAGAGATGGTGATCTTTTTATCCTAAACCAATGGCCACTTGATCAAAAAGATGTAGAAAAACTGATAAGAATGTGCTTTGAAGTATCAAACGGATTTTTTAGAAATCTAGGTAATCAAAAAAAAGCTGCATAGATTTAAAGAGGTTAAACTATCTCTTTAAATCTATAGTCATTTTCCAAAAGAGCGAGTTTTATCTCTTTTTGATGCTCTTTGTTTTTAGTTTCAAGTGCTAAAGTAACATTTGCATCACCAAAAGATAGTGTAGTTGATATCCTATCATAGTCGATTTGTATGATATTTGCATTTAGATTTTCCAAGATATCAGTTAGAGCTTTTAAACTTCCAGGTTTATCTACCAAAGTTATCATCAGTTTTAACTTTTTATAACTTTTTATAAGTCCTTTTTCTATGATAACTGAAAGCATCTGAACATCTATATTTCCACCACTTAATATACAAGCGATATTTGCATCTTTTTTATATGTAATCTTTTCGTGTAAAAGTGCGGCTACACTAACAGCTCCTCCACCCTCTACTACTAGTTTTTGTTTTTCCAGTAAAAAAAGTATCGCATTTGCTATCTCTTCATCATCAACTTCAACTATCTCATCAACTACCTCTTGTATATAGCGAAAGTTTTTTTCATTTACATCTCTAACAGCTATACCATCAGCTATAGTTCTAACACTAAGAGAGTCTATAGGCATATGAGACTCAAAAGATACTTTCATAGCATTTGCACCACTAGCAACAACACCGATGATCTTTGTATTTGGACTGAGTTGTTTTATAACACTTCCTATGCCGCTGATAAGTCCACCTCCACCAATAGGTACGATAACTATATCAAGATTGTCTATCTCTTCTAGGATCTCTAAGCCTATAGTTCCTTGTCCTGCTATGACATCATCATCAGCAAATGGATGGATAAATGTAAGGGAGTTTTCTTTTGCATATTTTAAAGCAAATTCATATGCTTCATCATAGTTTGCACCTTTTAAGATAACTTTAGCACCAAGATTTTTTGTATTTTCAACTTTTAAAAGAGGTGTAGTTTCAGGCATCACGATAGTTGCAGGTATCCCAAATACTTTTGCACTATATGCAACACCTTGAGCGTGATTTCCAGCACTTGCAGCTATCACACCCTTTTGTCTGTCTTCTTCGCTTAAACTAGATATTTTATTGTAAGCACCTCTTATCTTATATGCTCCAGTTAGTTGTAAGTTTTCTTTTTTTAAGAAAACATTTGCATCACATTTTTGAGAAAGAAGAGGAGCTTTAGCAAAAGGTGTTTTAAGTATTACACCGTCTATTGCTTTTTTAGCTTCTTTGATTTTTGAGAGATGGATCATCCAAAAAGTCCTCTGTGTTCTACCATAGTACACTTGTTTTGTACAAAACTAAATCCAAGTTTTTTAGCCTCTTCACCAACTTCATTGTTTACTATACCCTCTTGAAGCCATAAAACTTTTATATCATCTCTTTTTTTCATGATTTCAAGCATCTCTTTAGCAACATCAGGCTTTCTAAACATATCTATCATATCAACTTTAAAAGGTATCTCTTCAACACTTCTATATACTTTTTCTCCAAGTATCTCTTCACCTTTTGGATAGATAGGAACTATTTTATAACCTTGCTCTTTTAAATATTTTGCAACCCTGTTGCTAGGTTTGCTTTCATCAGGGGAGAGTCCTGGAACTGCTATAACTTTAACACTTTCAAATATCTCTTTTATAACCTCATTTGGTTCATTTACTCTTGGAAATTCGCACTCCATATTTACTCCTTTATTGTTATTTACTAAACCAGTTTTTTACTTTTGAAACCAACTCATCAAACTTACTTTCATGAGGACTGCTTTCACATCCAAAACTTTCATTTAATTTTTCAAGTAACTCTTTTTGTTCATCAGTCAGTTTTTTTGGATATTTTATCTTTAT
>Ga0256843_1003653_pt1 | contig 10603 bp, 12 predicted proteins | sample AlvinellametaG_FD_191572 | JGI IMG/M metagenome (GOLD analysis project Ga0256843, IMG submission 191572) | Pompeii worm associated microbial communities from hydrothermal vent at the East Pacific Rise, Pacific Ocean - Alvinella | ecosystem: Host-associated > Annelida > Integument > Unclassified ... | reverse complement strand
AAGAGGAGAGGAAGGTAAAAGAAAAGGCGCCGCCGGATGCAGCGGACCGTGTCGCGGATTCAGACTTCGAGATCCTTTTTGATTCTGGCGAATTTCTTTTCCCCGATGCCTTTGACGTTCTTGACCTCGTCGATCGAACGAAACTTGTGTTCCTGACGATACTCCACGATTTTCTTCGCCGTCGCGGCACCGATCCCCTTGATACTCTGAAGTTCTTCGATCCCGGCGGTATTGAGATTGACCGCCATCAGTTGAAACGATGTCGCCATGGCGGCCAGGGCCGCAACTGCCATTTTTTTGAGTGTCATGTCAGACTCCTTTTTGGTGTGATGATGAAATGTTATCATTCGTTATTTTAAATTACTCTTAACCCTATCTGTTTTTTTATATATCTGTTTTGTTCTTTTTAGTTTGTTTTAGGTACAGTTTTATCACGGGTCGATCCGGACCCGATTTTTACGACAGGAGTACAGATGTTTCAGACCATGACACAGATCGGCAGACAGTACGGCATCGACGCCAAAACGGTGGGAAGAATCCTCTATGACCTGAAGATTCGGGATCCACAACAAAAAGGGTTCCCCTTCGAACAGGCGATCACCCACGGCATCGCCAAAGCCTTCACCGGCCGCAGCGGCGACATCTACTACCGCTACGACATCGAACGGATCCGGGAGGAATTCGAAGCGGCCGTGAAGGAAGCCGGCGGTGAAAAGGAAAAGGAAAAAGTCATGCAAAAAACCGCGAACACCTCCGGAGGGGTGGAACGCAAACTCCGGCAGATGCTCGATACGCTCAACGGAGTCCTTGAAACCGGGGAGATCGAAGGCATCTATCGGTTGAAGGCGGATATCGCCGATCTGTACGCCCATCTCGGGACGCGGACAGCCGTTCAGCCTTCGTAGGAACGGGCGATCCGCTGGAAGTCGGCGGAGTGTTCCATCATTTCGTCGAAGGTCCCCGAGTCGACGATACGCCCGGCTTTGAAGAAATAGAGACGGTCGGCCTTTTCGACCGTGCTGAGGCGGTGGGCGATGGTGATGGTGATCTTGTCCTTCGCATAGGCTTCGAGCGCCTTGTGGATGCGCTGTTCGGTTTCGTTGTCCAGCGCGCTGGTCGCTTCGTCGAGGATCAGCACCGAAGCGTTCTTGTAGATCGCACGGGCGATGGCGATGCGCTGGCGCTGACCGCCGGAGAGGTTCGTACCGGTCTCGTCCATCGGCGTATGGATCCCCTCGGGAAGCGCCGTGGCGAAATCGTAGGCGTCGGCGAATTTGAGGGCTTCGATGACCCGCTCTTCATCCACTTCATGCCCGTAGGCAACGTTCTCCGCCAGCGTATCCTGCATGATATAGACCCGCTGCGAGACGATGGCGATCTTGTCGCGCAGCGAATGCAGCGTATAATCGCGGATATCGCGGCCGTTCATTTTCACCACCCCTTCACTCGGGTCGTAGAAACGCAGCAGCAGATTGACCAGCGAGCTTTTTCCGCCGCCGCTGTCACCGACGAGCGCGATATTGCCGCCTTCTTCGATATGCATCGTGATGTTTTCCAGCGCCCGCTTCTCGCCGTAATCGAGACTGACGTTTTCGAGGTCGATGGCACGGATCGGTTCCTTCAGTTCCACGGTCCCGTCGGCGATGGCGCTTTCACGGTCCATGATGTCGAACACCCGGTCGCTCGCGGCCAGCGCGTCCTGGATTTTGCCGTAGATGGAACCGACCCGGCGGATCGGCTGGAAGACCAGCCCCACCGCCGTCAGAAACGCCGTGAACTCCCCGACCGTCATTTCGTTGGCGTAGACCTGCCTGCCGCCGACGAAGATCACCATCGCCAGCCCGATCGAAGCGATCAGCTCCATCAGCGGCGAGACCAGTTCGTTGGTGTAGACCGATTTCATGTTGATGCGGAAAAAGTTCCAGTTCTCCCGGTCGAAACGCCGCATCTCGTAATCTTCGGTCGCGTTGGCCTTGATGATCTCGGCGTTGTTGAAGACCTCGGTGAGCCGGGTGACGACGTCGGCGTTTTTCTCCTGCGAGCGGTGCGAAAGCTTTTTGAGCCGTTTGGCGATACGGATCAGCGGGTAGATCACCGCCGGCATGACGACCAGGGCATAAAACGCCAGCGTCGGATCGAGGTAGATGACGTAGCCTACCAGCGCGACGACCGTCAGCGTTTCGCGGATCAGCTCTGGCAGCATGAACGAGACGAAGTACTGGATGCGGTTGATGTCGTTGGTCACGCGGCTGATCAGCTCGCCGCTGCGGTTGGCGTAGAGGAAGGCCATGTCCAGATGCAGGATCCGCTCCAGCAGCTCGCTGCGCAGCCGGGTAATGATGTGGTAACCGATGTACTCCATGTAGACGACCTGGATATAGCGCCCCGCCGACTTGACGAAATAGATGGCGATCAGCCCCAGCGGGATCAGGTAAAGCATCCGCGCTTCACGGTCGATGAACATCCGGTCCATCAGCGGCTGCATGATCTGCGCCGTCGCCGCCGTCGCGGACACGGTCATGACAATACCCAGCAGCACGAGAAGATAGCGGCCCCTGTGCTCTTTCAGATAGGGAAGATAGCGTTTGAACGTCGTTTTCATGATACTCCTGCTGCCGTTATTATATCACCGTACCGGTTTTCCGCGTTTCGCCGCGAAAGACTCCACCAGGTACTGCGTGACCGCCAGCCCGGCGCGGTACTGTTTTTCGCACCGTTTCTGCAGCGGATTCTCCGCTTTGCCAAGCCGGAACGCCCCGCCGGGAGAGAGGAGGAAGCCCGCGTCGTTGAAACCGCAGTGCAGCACATCCGGATCGTACAGGTCGGTCCCCATCGCCGCATAGGAGACATTCGACAGCGTCCGGTTGTAAAGGGTCGGAAAGATGTCCTTGTGCGAACCGCTGACGTTACGGTCGAACGGCTCGATCCTCAAAGAGGGCGGCAGATAGAGATAGAACGGGATCTTCTTGCTCTCGGCGACGGGGTCGTCGTAGTGCATGATCCCCTCGATCGTGTTGTTGTCCGCCGTGATGGCCACGACCGTCCGCTCCGCCAGGGGTGTACCCTTGACGCCGTCGAGAAAACGTCCCGCCATGTCCAGCGCGTACTGGTAGTCCTGCAGACGCTGTTTCGCCAGGGCGAGGTCCCCGGTGATCCGCTTTTTCAGTGCCGCCGGCAGCACCAGCGGTTTGCTGTCGTAGTGCTTAGAAAGAATATAGGGCGGATGGTTGTTGGTCGTCAGGACGAAAACGAACTGCGGCTTTTTCGCTCTTTCGAGCTTTTGCAGGACAAAATCGTACAGATGTTTGTCGTACACGCCCCAGTCGTGCTCTTCCACACCGTCCAGTGCGGCTTCGACGGCGCTTTTCCCCTCGACATGCCCGAATCCCTGCCGCCGGAAAAACGACCCCACGTTGCGCCACGACAGGTCCCCGCCGTAGACGAAGCTCGTCTCGTAGCCCGCCTTTTCATAGACCTTCGCCGCCGCCGTCGGGAACGAAACGCCCAGATAACGGCTCTGCCCGTAGGAGATGCTTTGCGGACGCGCCGGCAGATTGAGCAGGAGCGGTTCGAGCGAAACGATGGTGCCGTTGGAAGCGCTGATGAAATTCGTAAAAACGATGTCCTCGTCGAAATGCTTTTTCAGCCGGCGCATGATGTCGAAGGTGTCGCTCTGGTATTTCAGAATCGGACTGCCGAAACTCTCGACCATCACCACGACAACATGCGGCGGCTGTGAAGCGGCCGCATCGTTGAAAGCGGTCCGTTTCGTCAGCGGAGCGAGCGGATCGGTGAAATTCACATCCACCTTTTTTCCGAGGAAATCCCGGTAAGCCTCCGCGATGCGTCCCTTATAACCCATCCGGGCGATCAGGTCGTAATGCCCCTCTTTGTTCTGGCGGTACTGCTCATACGCTTTCTGGAACGCGAACACGCCGTTTTGCGGCAGGGAATCGATGAACGGGTCGGCACTGACGCCGGGAATGTCCTTGAGCAGCGGGAAAAGCCCGACGCTGCCCCGCGCACCGAGAAAAACGAGGCCGATCAGCAGCAGCCATACGCCCGCCTGCCGCAGCATCCCCGGCCGCATCCGTACCGGCCGGACCGTCCGCAGTATCCGCCGCACCAGCCAGACGATCCCGGCCGTATAGAGGAGAATCCCCGCGGCGATAAGGGGCACGTTGTAGTTCTTGAGGCCGATCTCGATCAGCGCCTTCGTGTCGTCGTCGAAAAAGCCGAAGATCATGATGGTGATGTGCTCGCCGAAATAGGAGTAGAAGCCGAAATCCGCCGCGATGAAAAACGACACCGCCGGATACGCGACGGCGAAATAGAACATGAAAATCCGCTGCATCCACCGCAGCGGCACCGCACCGCGCAGCAGCTGGTTGAGCAGCAGCGCGAGCACCGGCAGGGCCGTCAGGTAGGAGACCAGAACGAGGTCGATGCGCATTCCCAGCCACAACGCCCGCAGGAGATCACCCCACGGCAGCACGTCGTATCCGGGCGAAAAGCGCAGAAAAAACAGCAGACGGAACAACGAAAGCAGCAGCAGGAAAACGAACTGGAGCTTCACGACCTGCCGCAGCAGCCCCATCTGGTTCTGAAAAAGAGAAGCGTTCAAAACAGGGTGAACCTTTTTTGAAGCGTATTATACTCTTTTGGATAAAATGGTGAAAAAAGAAAAGGCGTGTCATGATCGATATGACGGCGTTCCGCAAAGAGCTGCTTGAAACTGTCCGACCGCTTCAACCGGACCGCATCGTGCTTTTCGGCAGCTATGCCGACGGCAGGGCGGACGACGAGAGCGATATCGATCTGTTCATGTTCAAAACCGGCCTGCGGACAGACGAGGTCCGTCCCTATCGGCTCGCACTGCAGAAACGGCTTCTGAAACTGCAGAAGAAATACCGGATCGGCATCGACCTTTTCGTCGACAGTCCCGAACGTTTTTCCAGACGTATCCGTGAAATCGGCGATCAGTTTTACCGGGATGTGCAGGAAAAAGGAAAAGTACTCTATGGCCAATAAAGCCTATGCGGAAGAATGGCTTTCCTTCGCCGCGAAAGAGCTTGAAACCGCGGCGCTTCTGCTCGATGCCGGACACTACACCGACATTATCGGCATCACCCTGCAGCAGACACTGGAAAAATCGCTCAAAGCGCTTTTTGCAGCTGCAAATATCAAAATCCCCCGCGACCACGATCTCGTCAGAATCGCTTATCTTCTCGAAGACAGAATCGATTTCGAAGAAAACGAGATCATGTTGCTGCGCATCGCCTCGGATTACTACAAAGCCGAACGCTATCCGAACCCGAACTATTTCCTGCCTGCCGAAGAAGAGATCCGGGAAATATTCGATTTTTCTCTGTCGGTCTACATACGATGCTGCGAAACCGCCGGAATCAAAATCGACCGGGACAATGTCCCGACACTGAAAACATCAACAAACTCAAAAGGGATATCATGAAAAAACGTATTCTGGTCACCGGAGGCGCGGGCTTTCTGGGGTCGCACCTGTGCACGCGGCTGCTCGACGAAGGCAACGACGTCATCTGCCTCGACAACTTCTTCACCGGCAGCAAGGAGAACATCCTTCCGCTCATGGACAACCCCTTTTTCGAGGTCATCCGCCACGACGTCACCCAGCCGATCCACCTCGAAGTGGACGAGATCTACAACCTCGCCTGCCCCGCTTCGCCGCCGCACTACCAGTTCGACCCCGTCGCCACCACCAAAACCTCGGTCATGGGCGCGATCAACATGCTCGGCCTCGCCAAACGCTGCAAGGCGCGGATCCTTCAGGCTTCCACCAGCGAGGTCTACGGCGATCCGGAAGTACATCCGCAGCCCGAAAGCTACCGGGGTTCGGTCAATCCCATCGGCATCCGCGCCTGCTACGACGAGGGCAAGCGCTGCGCGGAGACCCTCTTTTTCGACTACCACCGCCAGCACGGCGTCGACATCAAGGTGATGCGGATCTTCAACACCTACGGCCCCAACATGGACCCCTACGACGGCCGCGTCGTCTCCAACTTCATCGTCCAGGCGCTCAAGGGCGAGGACATCACCATCTACGGCGACGGGAAACAGACCCGCTCGTTCTGCTACGTCGACGACCTCATCGAGGGGATGATCCGCCTGATGCGCTCGCGAGACGGCTTCACCGGCCCGGTCAACATCGGCAATCCCGGCGAGTTCACGATGCTCGAACTGGCGCAGAAGGTGATCGAACTCACCGGCAGCGACAGCCGCATCACCTTCCATCCCCTCCCGCAGGACGACCCGATGCAGCGCCAGCCCGACATCACTCTGGCGAAAAAAGAGCTGGGATGGGAACCGAAGATCACGCTGGATAAAGGTCTCGCGGATACCATCGAGTATTTCCGCAGAGTGATCTGATGGCCGGGAAAGCTCCCGCCGCCCTGATCTGCCTCTCTCCGAACGCGGGAGGGATGGAGCTCGCGGCACTGAAACTCGCCGTGATTCTCTCCGAACGTCTTCCGCTGACGATGGTGGTGAAGGAAGGCAGTTTTCTGCACCGTCAGGCGACGGAAAACCCTGACTACGCCTCTCTGGACGTCGAAACGATCCCTTTTCGCACCACACTGGGCCCGTCCATCATCTTCCGTGCCCGGCGCATCGTCCGCTCCCGCGGCTGCCGCAACGTCATCTTCCTCGGCGCCTCGGAACTCAAATCCCTCTATTTCGCCTTTCTGGGACTGGACATCAATCTCATCGTCCGTCACGGTACCAACAAGTCCCGTCCGAAGAAAGACCCGTTCCACCGGCTGATCTATTCCGGTGTCGCCGCCCATGTGGCCATCTCCACTGCCCTGGCGGAAAACGTCAGGACCATCGTTCCTTTCGGGGAACGAACCCGGCTCGAGGTGATCCATCCTTCGCTCTCCAAACCCGTCGACAGGACGCCCCGCCCCGACTCCGATACACTCCGGCTGCTGCATGTGGGACGCATCACGCCCGGCAAAGGGCTCGCCGACGCCATGAAAGCCTGCGGCAGACTCGACGAAGCCGGCATCCCCTTCACCCTCGACAGCTACGGCGCGATGGCTCCCGATTACCGTCCGCATTTCGAAGCGCTGCATGCGGCACTGCCCTACAGGAAAGCCGTCCGGCTCAACGGCTTTACCGACGACATCTACCGTCAGTACGCCCTGCACGACCTTTTTATCTTTCCCTCCTACGGCGAAGGCTTCGGCAACGTCGTCATGGAAGCGCTCGCACACGGCATGATCACGGTCGTTTACGACAACACATCCATGCGGGATTTCCGACAGATGGGCTTTCACATCCATCTGGTCGAAGACCGCGATACCGACGCCCTCGGCGGGACCCTGCTCAAAATCGCGCGGCAGATCACGGAAGAACGGCGCAAAGCCGAAGAAAACCGCGAACGCGCCCGCACCGTTTTCAGCCCCGAACGCGAAGCCGCCCAGTATCTCGCGCTACTACGCTGAGGAGCAGTACCGGCTGAGGCCGTGTTCGCAGACGGGGTCGCCCGCCGCTTTCTTGCGGGCGAAAAGCGCCTTTTCCTCTTCCGCCGAATGCGGCGGGATCTTGGGATGATACAAGTGCAGCACGTTCGCGAGTTTCTTGACCGAACGCAGTTCGTATCCTGCCTTTTCGAACCGCCATGTGAGGTCGATATCGTCGCCCAGACGCGAAAGCGGATAGTCCTCGTCGAACCCGTTGAGCGCGGCGAAATCCGCTTTGTGGCAGGAGAAGTTGCAGCCGATGATCTCGGCGCGCTTCGGACGCGACAGAAAAAGCTTCTGCCAGAGGCCGCCGCAGCGAAACTGAAACCCCTGCTCGTACCGCACGGAACGGTCCCGCATGAATTTCAGCGCGTACAGCGGATAGAACCGCTCGATCGTCTCCGCGCCGAGCGTCCCCTCCCGCAGCCTCCGGCTCGTCGCCTCGTCGAGATTGACCCGGCGGCCGCTGAGCACCCGTTTCGGCGCGGCGAGGCAGAGGTGTCCTTCGAGAAAGCGGCGGTAGGGAATGACGTCGCCGTCGATGAACACGAGGTAGTCGCCTGTCGCGGCGCAGACCGCCCTGTTCTGGATCACCGTCTTGCGGTTGCCCCGGTCCTCGTGAAACACGTGCGTGATGTCCAGATCGTCAAAGCGCGCCAGAAACGCCGGCGTGTCGGGATGGGTGTCGTCCTCGGCGACGACCACTTCGAAATCGCGGACCGTCTGCCGCCGCAGGCCGCCGAGCACCAGCTCCAGCGCCTTGAAATCACGGTAGAAGGGGACGATGACGCTTATCCGCACGCCAGTGCCTCCAGCAGGCTTCCCAGCTTCCGGAACTGCTCCGTATTGGAAAACTTCTCCTGCGCCTTCCGCCGTCCCGCTTCGGCCAGACGCCGCCGGAGCGTTTCGTCGTTCTTCAGCCGCCCGATCCGCTCCGCCAGCGCCGCCGCGTCGCCCGGCGGGAACAGCAGCCCGGTTTCGCCGTCGTCGATGATCTCGACCACCCCGCCGCTATTGCTGCCGATCACCGCCGTGCCGACCTGCATCGCCTCGATCAGCACGAGGCCGAACGTCTCCCGGCGCGAAGCGAGGACGACGGCGTCACAGGCCTGATAGAAATGGTGGGGATTTTTCATGAACCCCAGAAAATGGACCCGTCCCGCCACCCCGAGATTTTTTGCCCGTTCGATCAGCGTATCGACATAGCCCTTTTTCATCTCGTGGCCGACGAAATAGGCGTGCACCTTCGGATCGTCCAGCCGCGCAAGCGCCTCGATCAGCAGGTGCTGCCCTTTCGCCTCGTTGATGCGCCCGACCATGCCGACGGCGAACGCCCCGTCCATCCCCTTTTCCCGGCGCAGCGCCTGCACCGCCTTGCCGTCGAGCATCTGCGGCCGGTCGGAGCCCATGTAGAGCACCTCGACGCGCGGACGCACCTCTTCGGGGATGAAACGGCGAATCTGCTCCGCCACCTGATGCGTCACCGGCAGGATCATGTCCATCTGCCGGTACAGCAGCCGGTGGTAGGGGTCGTTCTTGAAGCGGGTCATCGTCATGTTGCGCGTCTGCACCAGCTTCGGTTTCCGGCGGCTGAGCAGTTTCGCCGCCGCGCAGACCGGCAGGTCCTTCGTCCAGTGCATGTGCACGATGTCGATCTGCTCTTCGTCGATGATCTTCGCCAGCCGCCGCGCCCGCGAAAAGAGGCTCCGGAGGCCGCCGCCGTCGAGCGTCACATAGCGACAGGGACCGCCTTCGCAGTACGGCTCCAGTTTCCCCGCCGGGTTGATGACGCTCAGCACCTCGAAATCGTCGTCGAGCGCCTTCGCCGCGCGCACCATATACAGCTCCAGCCCGCCCAGGTCGGGCGAAAGACAGATCTCCATCAGCCGTTTTTTCATAATCCCAGATGCTCCTTCAGCCGCCGGTCGACCTCCGCCATCTCCCCCGGTTCGAGCACCGTCACGACCGACGAAAGGTCGAAACGCGAAAGGTCCAGCGTACAGATTTCGTTCAGGCAGACTTCACTCGTTTTTTCCAGCCGGTCGCGGGCTTCGAGCCGGAAACGGATCGTCCCGCCTGCCAGCCGGGTCGTCAGCGGCGCAACGGTGACGCCTTTGAACGCGACGCGGTGCAGGTTCCGGTTGGCGATGTCGTTTTGCAGCACCAGTGCCGGCCGCACCTTGCCGAATTCGCTGTTGTATTTCTTGCCGAAATTGACGATGTAGACTTCGCCCCGCCTCACGGCAGCTCCTCCGCCGCCGGTTCGATCTGCAGAAAATCGCCGTAAGCCTCTTCCCCCAGCGCCGCGGCGTTGGCGGCGAGGTAGAGTTCATCTTCGATCTTCTCCCGGATCTTTTCGTAGATTTCGTAAGGAATGACAACACTGCGGATCACATGCTGTTTGGCGTCCTCGACGAACGTCACCTCTTTGGGACGGCTGACATAGGAAGGTTTTTTGACGATATCGCTCGATGAAATCGTGATCATTCTTTATCTCCTGCTTTATCCCACTATTATATCACACGTTCTTTTCGTCCGCTTCCTGCAGGTCGAGCATGACGACGTACTTCATGTAGGAGCTGTACGCGGAGATGACGGCGACGTTCCAGCCGTGGATGCCGTGGAACATCCCTCCCTTGAGCACCAGCGCCTTGAAAAGCGCCCCGAAGCCGTGGACGAACGGATCGAGCTTCGTCGCGCGCTTGCCCTCTTCGTGCGCCAGGCGCGCTCCGCGGGTGATGAACTTATACGTCGTGCGGATCATCTGCGAATAGTCTTTGTAGGAGTAGTGCAGCAGGTGGGCGTCGAGGTCCTTGACGTTTTGCGTCTGCACCCGCGCATGGCCACCGGCGGTCGAGAAGCCGCATTTCGTACGGTTGTAGAGCCGGGTCACCCGGTCGGGATACCAGAGTTTGATCAGGTGTTTTCCGACGAAGGTCTTGCGCGCGAACGAGAACGCGTCGTAGGGAGTGCGGTCGAGATCGAGGGCGCGGATCGCCTCCGCGGCGTCGGCGTCGAGCCGCTCGTCCGCGTCGATGCTGAGGATCCAGTCGTTTTCCGCCAGCGGGGCGCCGAACGCCTTCTGCGGCCCGTCGCCAAGGTAGGGC